>JGI12210J13797_10025818_pt1 | contig 41370 bp, 38 predicted proteins | sample ElkSlonscriptome_3_FD_13797 | JGI IMG/M metagenome (IMG submission 13797) | reverse complement strand
GAAACCACGGCGTAATGCCCAGCTCGGCAAGGCGCTGACGATACCACCATTGCACATCGGCGGCGGTGGTTTCGCCCGGCGTAATGACTTTGCGCGAAAATGCTTCCCCGATGATTGCATGGGCGGTGCGCACAATCGCGGGATACAGCGCCATTTCAGACGCCGTGCGCGTCTCCAGCCAACGCGTGCTGAGCCCTTCGCCAGAGACAATGCGGGCGCGCAGCTTTTCAGGCAGTTTGGCTGTCATCAGGCGGTACTGGCTCAGCGTCATACCATCGCCAAAGGCGGTGAGGTCGGAGTAGTTCACGGCAATCTTCGCCGGATCGCGCGCGTCGATAATATCGGCAACGGCCTGCCACTGATCGGGCTGTTCGTCAGGATTCCATGCCGGTTCAAACAGCCCCGCCAGACCATAGCGGCTGACTGTAAAACGCTCGACTGGTTTTCCTTCGCAGTCCGTTTCCCCGGAGGTTTGGCAGGTGTCATGAAAGATCAGGATCGTGCGCCGCCGAGCGCTCATGCTTTTCGCGTCCAGCATTGATGCGGTGACAGGGTCTTCGAAATATTCGCGGCTCATCAACAGCCACATATCGATGCCCTGTTCGCGCATGATCTGCGGGATGATCGCGTCGAGCCTCTCGGCCAGAATGATGTCGATGAGCTTGGCGCGCTCGCGCATGGTGGGCACAGGGGGCAGGGCGGGTACGTCTTGCTCCGTCTGGCCCATCGCGATGGCATCCGGCCCAGCGACGAGGAGCCCTGCGCCGGGCGCTTGCGGGGTGGCCCACAAAGTTGCCGGCAAGCAAGCGGCCAAAGCAGCAAGAAAGATGCGGATCATTATCGGGCCTTTCCAAATGCGGTTGGTCGTCAGGCTGTGGGCGGTTGCGGCTCGTCCGCGAGTACGTCCTCGGGCGCATCTTCCGGATCTTCAAGCGCCAGCCCATGCTTCAACAGCATCGGAATTTGCGTCGCGCTGAACAGGAAGGTGAGGATCAGGAATGCCCATGTCTTCGCCGTCAGCCAGCCGCCAAAGCTCAACGTCATCCGCAAACCTTCATTCAGCGCGGCGAGAAAGAAGAAGAATATGCCCCAATTGCGGGAGAGTTTGAGCCAGCCCGCCTCGTCCACGCCTTCGAACGCAGCCTCCAACAGCCATTGCAGCAGCGCCTTGCCCTTCAGCCAGCCGATCACCAGCACGCTGCCGAAAAAGATATAGAGTGCGGTCGGCTTGATCTGCACCCAGAACGGGTCGCGCAGCAGGATGGTGAGGCTGCCGAACCCGATGATCAGTACGGTGGACAGCATCAGCATCTTGGACACCGATCCGATCAGCCACTTGGACAGGCCAAGCGCGATGATCGCCGCGATGATAAACGCCGCCGTGCTGGTGACGACGGCATAGAGCGTGCCGGAAATCGCATTAGGACCGTCAGTATCGGGCGCGTTGAACCAGTACACGCCAAGGAAAACGAGCAGCGGGCCGTAATCAATCGCCGTGCTGAGCCAGCCTGATCCGGATTTTTTGGTTTCGGTCACGTCAGTTTCTTGGGTCACTTATGCCACTCCCGCAATCACGCGCGCGACCAGATCGGGATCAAACGGGCGCAAATCTTCCATTTTCTCGCCCACTCCGATGGCGTGGATCGGCAAGCCATATTGCTCCGCCGCCGCGACCAGAACGCCGCCACGCGCGGTGCCGTCCAGCTTTGTCATAATCAGGCCAGTAACGCCCGCCACCTCCTGAAACACATCAATTTGCGATAGCGCGTTCTGGCCATTGGTCGCATCCAGCACCAGCACCACGTCATGCGGGGCGTCTTCGTTAAGCTTGCCCAGCACCCGGCGGATTTTGGCAAGCTCCTCCATCAGCTCTTTTTTGTTCTGGAGCCGTCCGGCAGTGTCCACGATCAGGGCGTCAATCCCGGTGTCGGTCGCCTGCTTCACCGCGTCAAACACGATGCTGGCAGGATCGCCGCCCTCGGGTCCGCGCACAATGTCCACGCCTGCACGGGCCGCCCATGTCGCGAGTTGCCCGATGGCAGCGGCGCGAAAGGTGTCTCCGGCGGCCAGCAGCACGCCGTAATCATCCTCGGTAAACAGATGCGCAAGCTTTGCGATGGTGGTTGTCTTGCCCGATCCGTTCACACCGATCACAAGGATCACTTGCGGGCGGGGGAAGGCGGTGATTTCCAACGGCTTGGCGACAGGGCGAAGGATTTCCGCGATTTCCTCGGCCACTGCCTTTTTAAGGTCGGTCTGGGTGATCTGGTCGGCGAAGCGTTTTTCGGAAAGGCGGGCACGGATGCGGCTCGCCGCTTTGGGACCGAGGTCCGATGTGATCAGTGCGTCTTCGATATCGTCAAGCGTCGCATCGGAAAGCTTACCGCCACCCGCCAGCCCGGCGAGATTGTCTGAAAGCCGCTCTGAGGTCTTGCGAAAGCCGCCCAGCAGCTTGTCGCTCCAGCTGTTTTGAAGCTCCTGCTCCGCTGCCTGATCCGGTGTATCGCTCATCGCAGCAGGCCCTCCTCAACCCGTGTCACGGTCACATCTACCATGTCGCCCGCCACGGTGCCATCGGGCAGAGCGGAGCGGGCGTAGGAAGGCGCATAGCCGGTGCCGTCGCGTTCGGCGAGCACTTGCAGCGTTTCGCCCACAAACCCGTCAAGCCAGCGAGCGCGGCGGGCGGCGACAGCGGCGCGCAGATCAGCCGCGCGGGCTTTGATCACGGCGCGGTCCACTTGCGGCATGCGCGCGGCGGGCGTGCCGGGGCGCGGAGAATAGGGGAAGATATGGCCGTGCACGATGTCCAGCTCGTCAATGATCGATAGGTTGTCTGCGTGGTGATCGTCCGTTTCGGTAGGGAAGCCTGCAATCAGGTCTGCGCCTACCGCGATATCGGGACGCGCGGCCTTGAGATCCGTCACCAGATTGATTGCGTCGGCGCGTGAATGGCGACGCTTCATACGTTTCAGGATCAGGTCCGCCCCGTGTTGCAGCGAAAGATGCAGATGCGGCATCACGCGCGGCTCATACGCGATCAGATCGAACAGGGCCGCGTCAATCTCCACTCCGTCCACTGATGAGAGGCGCAATCGGGCGAGATCGGGAAACGCTGAAAGGATCGCTTCGACCAGAACGCCAAGGCCCGGTGCGCCTGCCATATCCTGTCCCCAACTGGTCAAATCGACGCCGGTGAGAACGACCTCTTTCGCGCCTTCATCGCAGTGCTGCTCAATCTGTTTCAGCACATCTGCGACATTGAGAGACCTGCTGACCCCGCGCCCCTGCGGGATTACGCAAAAGGTGCAGGCGTGATCGCAGCCGTTCTGCACTCCGACAAAGGCGCGGGTGCGAGTGGGAGGAAGCGGCGCTGCGGGGGCGGGTACATTCCACGCGCGCGGGTCAAGTTTTGCAGTGTTCGGGACAAGCCCGTCTACTTCGGGCATAGCGGCGATCTGCTCACGCTCGATATCGCCTGCGCAACCGGTCACGATCAGGCGCGCATCGGGGCGGCTGCGGCGTGCGCGGCGGATCGCCTGACGGGTCTGGCGCACGGCTTCGGAAGTGACAGCGCAGGAATTTATGACGACCACATCGCCTGCCTCCGCCAGCATCGCCTTCATCCGCTCGCTTTCGGCGATATTGAGCCGGCAGCCCAAAGAGATGACTTCGGGCGAGATGACTTCGGGAGTTGTGGCGGGAGAAGCGCTCATGCGAAGTCATCCCACTCGAACGAGCCGCGAAATGCTTCTGTCGCAGGGCCGGTCATGCGGATCGTACCGCCTTTTTGCCATGCAATCTCCAGGTCTCCACCGGGCAGCGAGACGCGCACGGGACTTTGCACGATGCCTTTCGCCATCGCGGCAACTGCGGTCGCACAGGCGCCGGTGCCGCAGGCGCGCGTCAGACCTGCGCCGCGTTCCCAGACATGCAGATTGAGGTGGTTCTCCCCCGCCAGACTGGCAACATTGACGTTGATCGCCTGCGGGAAAAGTGGATCGGTTTCGATGACCGGGCCTATTGCGGAGAGGTCGACCGCGTTCGCATCCTCGACGAAGAAGACCACATGCGGATTGCCGACATTGACCGCCATCGGCGCTTCGAGCGCGTCCCAACCGACCGGCATGGCCCCAGTATCCATCGGATAGGCCAACGGGATCGCGTCCCAGTCAAAGCGCGGCGCGCCCATATCCACGCTCGCGCCCTGTGTGGCAGGCTCTAAAGCGATCACGCCGCCGCCGGTTTCAACCTGCGCTGGAACGCCGTGCAGCAGTGCTACCGCGCGGGAAGCATTGCCACATGCCCCCACTTCGCTGCCATCGCTGTTAAAGATGCGCATCCTGAAATCGGCCGTATCGCTCGGCTCAAGAACGATCACCTGATCGCAGCCGATCCCCTCACGCCGGTCCGCCAAAGCGCGCGCGGTGGTGCCGGTCATTTCGGGCAGCGACTGCTCGCGCCCGTCGAGCACGATGAAGTCGTTTCCGAGTCCGTGCATCTTGATGAAGGGAAGCCGCATAGTGCTCCGGCATCTATGCACCGCGAGCGCCCCAGTAAAGTCCTGCGTAAAGAGTGGCCTGCGTTAGTCGAATGCCAGCCGCGTGGCAGTCGCCTAAAGGCAAGGTCTAGCCGCGCGCGCGGCGCAGGAAATTATGCGGGTCGCGGCGCTGCGCAGTTTCGGTCGCGGCTTCCAGCGCCACTTCGACACTTTCATCGACGCTGACTTCCTTTGGGTCCGCCTCATTCAGCAATCCCGCTTCGGCCAGGCGCGAGCGCACTTCCTCGGCGGTTTCGGGCTGACCATAAAGATAGCCCTGACCTTTCAGATTACCCATTTTCTTGAGCGCGCCGAGGATCTGTTCATCCTCTATCCCTTCACATGTGATGGGCAGGTCCAGCCCGCGGCCCAGCGAAATGATCGCATCAACAATGCGCGAATGGCCTTCAGGCTTGGACAATTCGCTGATGAAGCTGCGATCAATCTTCAAACGGTCAAAGGGCAGGGTGCGCAACTGCTCAAGGCTTGAATAGCCCGTCCCGAAATCATCAAGACTGATGCGCACGCCCTGATTTTGCAGGGATGTTATCATTGATCGAACAAGGCCGATATTCTCGTGCAGGCAGCTTTCCGTGATTTCGACATCCAGCCTGCGGGGCGGGAAATTGGATTTGACCAATTGCTTCAGCAGCTTTTGCGCAAACCACGGGTCACGCAATTGCACCGGCGATACGTTGATCGACAGCGTTATGGAAGCGTCCCATTCAAGGGCATCCTGAAACGCGCGTTCGATAAGCTGTTCCGAAAGGTCTCCGATTACGCCCATCTCCTCTGCGATAGGGATGAAGATTTCCGGACTCACGATCCCCATATTGGGCGATTTCCAGCGCGCCAGCATTTCGAACCCGACGATCATGCCGCTTTCGATGTCGATTTGCTGTTCGTAATAGGGGATGAACTGTTTTTCAGCGAGCGAATTGCGAATGCCGGCTTCGAGTTCGTTGCGAAAGCGCAGTTCGTGCTCCATGCTCGGATCGAACCAGAAGAACCGGTTCTTGCCGCTCTTTTTGGCGTGATACATCGCGATGTCCGCCTTGTGCATCAGCGCGCTGCTATCCTTCACCAGCACATCAAACCCGTATTTGTCGTAATCGGTTGCGATCCCGACGGACATCGTGACTTTTAATTGACCGCTGCCCGTTTCGATCGGGTTGGTGAACACTTCATACAGCCGGATCACCTGATCATCGATACGTTCCGGATAGGCAGGGTCATAGGCGATCGCCAACGCGAATTCGTCGCCGCCCAATCGCGCAAAACATACGTTCTTGACGAGGAACTGGCGGATGCGGTTCGTGACCTCGATCAAGACGGCATCGCCCACGGTGTGGCCGTGCATATCGTTAATCTGTTTAAAGCTGTCGATGTCGATCATGACATAGGCCACGGCTTCACCGCGCGCGTTCGCGTCCCGGCGCAGGGTGTCTGCCATACTGGTCATTGCGCGCCGGTTCAGGCAGCCTGTCAGTGGATCGATCTCTGCAAGCTCGCGCGCTTTCGCCTCTGCTTCCTGGCGAATTTCAATTTCCTGCTGCAATTCGCGATACCGCCGCCAGCCGAATACAATCAGGGCAATGTTAAGGATTAAGGCGTTCGCTAACAGCGCATCAGGCGGCGCTTCTCCGTACAGGGCAGAGCGCATTATTTCAGGGAAAATCGATCCGCCGGTGCCGACGAACAGGATGATCGCGGCTGTAGCGATGCCCAACGCGACAAAATCGCGTTCAGCCTTTCCGACAACCGGTTTTGCATTTTGGTCTGACACTGTAGTATTTTCGGCCAAAAGAGGCACACCCCTGTTGCTACACTCTCCTTACGTTTTGGCATATAGTACGTGAAAATCGCGTTAATTCTGTCACATGAAACAAACATTTGTTACCTCCGGACCAAGTAACAACACCAGTTTAAACGGCCCTTTCGGGCTTTTCTCACCAACAGGAAATCACATCAAATGACCGATCCTTCGAAAAACTACTGGCTCATGAAATCCGAGCCATTCAAATATGGCTGGGATGATCTTGTTGCCGAAAAAGAGGGTGTGTGGGATGGCGTTCGCAACCATCTGGCAAAGAACAATCTGGCCGCGATGGAAGTGGGAGACGAGGCGTTCTTCTACCACTCGCGAGAGGGGCTGGAGATTGTCGGGATCGCCGAAGTAACCGTTGCCGGCATTCTCGATCCAACCGATGAAACCGGCAAATGGGCGGCGGTGAAGATCAAACCGAAACGCAAGTTTGATAACCCCGTCACGTTGAAACAGATCAAGGCCGAGCCCAAGCTTGCCGACTGCGAACTGGTGCGCCTGTCGCGGCTGTCAGTAGCCAAGATCAAGCCCGATGAGTGGGACATCATTTGCAACATGGCTGAGGGTTAGGCGACGCGCTTCGCAGAAATCCGGAACTCTGGCCCAGGTCATCGGGTAGCTTTGCCGAACACCTTTTGGAGACAGGCATGAACCGGTTTGAAAACAAGCGTATTCTTATCACAGGCGGCACCAGCGGAATGGGGCTTGCCGCAGCACATCGTATTGTTGACGAAGGCGGAGAGGTCGCAGTGACCGGCACCAGCCAGGACCACCTTGACGAAGCGGGTCGCTCGCTTCCCTCGGGTTCTCTAGTGTTGCGCAACGATGCGTCCGAGCCCGAAGCCGCCGAGGAACTGGCCGCAAAGGTTAAGGATCAGATGGGAACAATCAACGGGCTGTGGCTAAATGCTGGCTATGGCAAGTTTCGCCCCAATGACCAGAACGATGCGGAATTCTTCGACCATATGCACAATGTCAATGTGCGCGGTCCCGTACTGCAAATGGCGCAGTTGATGGATGCGATTGCGGATAAGGGGGCTGTGCTTGTGACCAGTTCCGTCGCGCCATATCTGGGACAGGCAGACGGCACGGTCTATGCCGGGACGAAAGGCGCGCTATCTGCCATGACACGAAGCTGGGCGAAGGCGCTGGCCTCGCGCGGCGTGCGTGCAAATTCCATCGCGCCCGGTCCGATCGACACCAGCTTTATGGAAGGCATGGGTCTTGATGAAGATCAGAAAGACGAGTTTCTGGAACAGATCCAGCAGATGGTCCCGCTGGGCCGGCTGGGTGAGGCTGAAGAGGTTGCAAACCTCGCGCTGTTCCTTCTGTCCGATGAAGCTTCCTATATCACCGGATCGGAATTCATGGTCGATGGCGGCCTAACCCTGCGTTGATTTTCAGTGTGGGAAACACCGTTCGCAAAGAATTTTGGATCGATTGGCGGCCGTGACGGGTAAGTCTTATGTAACCCCTTAAACACAGTAGGAGAAATACCATGGGCAGCATGACCGACAAGATCAAAGGCAATGTCAAAGAGGCCGTTGGCGAGGTAAAGCAGCAATCGGACGATCCCGAAACGCGCGCCAAGGGCAAGAAGGATGAAGCCGAAGGCAAGGTCGACCAGTTCAAGGGCGACGTAAAAAAGAAGCTCGACATCTGATCGGCGCAAGCCTGAAAAAAAGAACAAAAGGGCTGCCCTATTTCGGGCGGCCCTTTTTCGTTCTGGTGCGATCAGGACGTAGCTTTCGCTCGCAGCCCGCTGATCGTGGCTCCGCTCGCAGCCAGTTGTTCAACGTGGATCACCATATGGATGAGCCGTAATCCGTTGCGGTCCTTGGCACGCGCCAATGCCTCCATAAACTCGGTGGTTGTCTCCACCGTGGCGCTCCACGCGCCGTAGGCTGAGCCCAAAGCTGCGAAGTCTGGATTGGAAAGTCTGGTCGCCGAGACGCGGCCGGGATACTCACGCTCCTGATGCATTCGGATTGTTCCGTAAGCGCCATTGTCAACGACCAGAACCATCATATTTGCGCCGTGCTGGGCAGCGGTGGCCAGTTCCTGACCGTTCATCATGAAATCACCATCTCCGGCCACGGCGACAACGGTTTTGTGCGGATAGCGAAGCGCAGCGGCAATGGCGGCGGGCACGCCATATCCCATCGCACCCGCAGTCGGCGCAAGCTGGGTCGGCAACCCGTCATAGCGCCAGTAGCGATGCCACCATCCCGCAAAATTCCCCGCTCCATTGGCGATGATCGTATCCGCCGGTAAAGCGTCGCGCATCGCGGTAACACAGGCCGCCATATCCAAAGCGGGCGGGTTGTCCGATGGCACGAATGTTGCCCAGTCGAGCCATTCACGATGCGCCTCTCCCCCCGCATCAAAGGGAATGATCGCATCATCCTCCCATAAGGCGGCGGCTTCTGCGAATTCATCGACACTGCAACACAGTTCAAGCTCGGTCTGATAAACGCGGCTCAATTCATCCGCGTCGGGGTGGACATGGATCAGCACCTGATCGGGGTGGTCCGGCCGGGGAAAAGCGTATCCATCGGTGGTCGCTTCTCCGAGCCGCGCGCCAACGGCCAGGATCAGGTCGGCCTGTTTGACCCGCTCGACCAGTTTGGGATTGGGGCCATAGCCCAGATTGCCCGCGTAAACCGGGGACGTCGGCGCAATCGCATCCTGCCGCCGGAACGCTGTCGCCACAGGCAGTCCGATCCGCTCGGCAAAGGCTTGGAAGTGTTCACGGGCCTTTGCGTTCCAGCCTGCGCCGCCGATGATCGCAATCGGGCTCGCCGCATCTCCCAACAGCGCCAGCATCGCCTGCATTGCATCGGGGCAGGCTGCCTGTGCGGGCCGCACCACCATCGGGCGTGGGCGCAGTGAAGCGGGCACCATATCGCACAGCATGTCTTCGGGAAGGGCGATGACCACCGGACCGGGCCGACCGCTGATCGCGACAGAGTAGGCTCGCGCGATATATTCGGGGATGCGCGCGGGGTCATCGATGCGCGCGGCCCATTTGCAGATCGGGCCAAAGAAGGCGGCAAAATCGACTTCCTGAAAGCCTTCACGATCGCGCATCGGGCGCGCGACATCGCCGACAAACAGGACCATAGGTTGCGAATCCTGATACGCGACATGCACACCGATGCTGGCATTGGTGGCGCCCGGTCCGCGGGTGACAAAGGCGACACCGGGGCGACCTGTCCCCTCCGCGACGCTCATCGCGCCATCGGCGCACGCCATGAACGCCGCGCCGCCTTCCTGACGGCAGGTGACGGTTTCGATTGCGGCTCCCTCAGACGTGTCGTGCGTCGTATCGTGCGTCGTATCGTGCAGGGCATCAAGCACCGCGAGAAAGCTTTCGCCCGGGACTGTGAAAATCCGCTGAGTGCCTTGCTCCACCATGCATTCGACAAGCAATTGTGCAGCAGTGCGCGGCGCTGCGTTCTGGGCCTGATCCATCTCGTATTCTCCCATTCGCCTCCTGCATTAGCGCCGCGCTCAGAGCGGCGCAATTGCGCCAGAGCGGTGAGTTAGCCGCCTCTAACTGTCCCGCTGTGCGACAGCGGATAAGCCGAGCGTGGCCAGAGGTTAAGAAAGTGTTAACGCAGCGCCCATGACAAAAGCACGCCTGACCAGTGATCTCATCGCAAAGCCCGCTCAAAAGAGCCTGCTTCCGCATGACAATGACAATCGTACGCATAACAAACGCCGCCGCAGTCTTGTCCTGACTGACGAGAGTGCGGGCCATTCGTTTCGCGCCACCCTTCCGCCGCATGTGAAGGCCGATATCCTCGATATCCCGGCGGAAAAATTGTGGCGGCTGACGATGCAGGACGTGCAGGGCTTTGCCAGCGTCTATCTCGCCGCGACCGCCGCGATCCTGGCATTCATCATTTAAGTATCATTCGGGCGAGTCAGCGGCGTTCGGAGCGGTTCTTCGCGCGCCCGCCCGCCGATTATCGGAAGGTGTTGACGTCCGCGCCCTGCGGGCCTTTGGCAAAGCCCGCTTCCTTCTCGGCCTGATACAATCGCCAGCCCAGATAGGCTGACACCACTGTCATGCCTGCCGCCAACAGCAATTGGTCGGCCACGGCGAGGCCAACATAGGTCAGCCCGATCGCGAGCAGCGACCCCAGCACCATAGCGAGCGAATTAACGATATTGTTCGCCGCAATCGTCCGGCTGGCTGCATCATCGGCACAGCGTGTCGTCAAAAACGCATAGAGCGGCACCACGAAAAACCCGCCCGCGGTCGAAATGCCCAACAGCATCAAAGAGAGTGGAATTGCGAGTGGTTCAAGGATCCACTGCTCAATCGGCAGCAATTCGCCTGCTTCATTGGGGGTCCACGCCTTGGAAACGATGTAGAAGCCGAGCACGAAAAAACCCATCACGATCACGGAGGGCGGGGCGTAGCGGGCCGAAACCTCGCCTTTCAGCAAGGAGTTAATCCCCACCGATCCCATCGCGATCCCGATGGAGAAGATCACCAGAAACAGACTGGCCACTTCCTTGCTGGCGAGAAGCTGGTTCTTTGCCAGGGGCGGGAACTGGATGAACAGCACCGCGCCAATGGTCCAGAAAAAGCTGATGGCGATGATCGCAAAGTAAATCTCGCGATTGTGCATCGTATCCTTGATCAGGCGCCAGCTCATCACACCCTGATCGGCAATCGCGACGGGCACATAGCCGAGCCAGCGCAACACGCGGCTGGGCGTCTTTTCACGGAATGGCTCAAGCAGTGGGAAATGCATTTCATAATCGCCTTGCGGCGGCGCATCGGGAACCTGTGTGCTCACAAGATAGCCGATTATCGCGGTCACGATGATCAGCACCATCGCCACTTCGACAGCGATAAAGCCTGCCAGAATCGTGCCGGTCAGGATCGCGATATAAGTGCCTGCCTCAACCAGTCCCGTGCCGGGCAGAACCTCGTCCTTGTTCAGATGTTGAGGCAGGATCGAATATTTGATCGGGCCAAGAAAGGCCGATTGCACCGCCGCCAGAAACACCACTGCCAACAACAGCGGTATTGCAAACGTGTTCACCGCGATGCCCTGCCACGCCATGAACAGCCCGAATGCGCCTAACGAAGCCCAGCCGATTTCACACAGTTTGACCACGCGAATGATCTTTGCCTTGTCATGCGTATCGGCGAGCTGGCCCGCCAACGCCGAAAAGATCACGAATGGCAAGATGAACAGCACCGATGCCAGCCCACTAAAGAACGCTTCCTGCCGTTCGTCGTTATAAACGGCGTAGACCACGAACAGGACCAGCGCAGTCTTGTACAGATTGTCGTTAAAGGCGTTAAAGAACTGCGTCGCCATCAACGGCAAAAACCGTTTCTGGCGCATGAGGCGCGTCGATGTCGTCATAATGGATTGTCGAACTCGTCCCTCAGTATCACCCCACATAGCGAGCGCGCCGTGAGGCACAAGGGTAATGCGAAGCTTGCACCGCTGCGGTTACCGAACGGTTCGCTATTGGGCACAATCGCGTGTGATGGGTTTTGCCATGCGATCAGCCGCGCTAAGCACATGGTCGCAATGCTGACCCTGCCCAATATCCTTACGCTCAGCCGGATTATGGCGCTGCCGCTGCTGGCGTTCTTTTTGTGGTGGCCGGAATGGCGGCTGGGCTACGCGATTGGCTTTGTACTGTATTGCCTGATTGCGATCACCGATTTCTTTGACGGATATCTGGCGCGGGCGCAGGGCACTGTTTCGAAGCTCGGCATCTTTCTTGATCCCATTGCCGATAAAATCATGGTGGCCACCGTCATTCTGGTGCTGACAGCGCAAGGGTATCTGCGCGGGCCGTATGTGGGCGACTTTCACGTTATCGCCGGACTGATCATCCTGATGCGCGAGATTGCCGTATCGGGCCTGCGTGAATTTCTGGGCGGCATTCAGGTGTCTATTCCCGTGTCGAAACTCGCCAAATGGAAAACCACGTTCCAACTCGTCGCGCTCGGTGCGCTGATCGGAGGCGGGGCGCTGCATGGCCAGCCGTGTCAGGAGTTGGGCAATCAGTGCAAGACCGTTGCGGAAAGCTGGTCGCATGTGACCGGCCTGACTGCGCTATGGGCGGCTGCGGCGCTCACCTGTATCACCGGCTGGGATTATCTGCGCGTGGGCCTGAAACATATGGATTGAGGAGGGCCGGAACGGGGCGTTGTCAGCTTCAGACCCCGTGTTTGGCCACTCCCTATCGCATCTTGGCCGTATTTCTGCGACGAGTTGCCCGTCGACTTACTCGCTCTGCCGCCTCTAACCCCCGATCTATCCGGTCCCGCGAGGGGGCGGCCAATCCTGTTAATCTGAATGACAGGGATTTGTGAGATGTACCGCCGCGACGTCGGACAAGGGGCAGCGAGTTATGCGTGAAACCGGACCGAACAAGGCATTTCAAGGAGGTTCGCAATGAATGCCAATTCCCCCTACCGCGCTGCAATCGTCAGCGCTGCTGTGCTCGCAATTACGCTTCCCGGCGTAGCGGGCGCACAACCTGCACCCGTTGGTGATGGTGAACGTGTGCTCACGACCGTTTATGGTTCGCCGCCAACTGATCTTTCGGAATATCCCGAAGGTCCAGAACTGGAAGGTTTCATTTCCGCACGTGAGGGCAACAAGGTTCAAATCACGTCCTATGACGGAGCGACCTCGACCGTGACTGTGGGTGAGGGTACACAGATTCGCCGCACCAGCGGTCTGCTCGGATTGGCCCGCAAGGCTCTGACAGCCGAGTCACTCCTCACCGGCCTGCCTGTAGAGGTCGATACGGTTGAATGGGGCAGCGGCCTCGTTGCCAAGAAAGTGCGCCTGAAGAAAGCCGACTTCAAAACTGCGCAGATGATCCAGAACGGTACCAGTCAGCGCTTCAACAAAAATGAAGCCGGGATCGGCGAAAACAAGCTCGCCACAGAGCGTAATGCTGCTGCCGCAGAGGCCCTGCGTGGCCGGTTCGGTGACATTGACCAGTACAACGTGAAAGGCACCACCAACGTTTATTTCGACACGGGCAAAGCAAATCTGTCGGCGCGCGCGCGCAATGAGCTTTGCAGTGCAGCCCAGCAGGCCGAAGCTCAGGAAAACGCTCTGCTTCTCGTCGTCGGCTACACTGATTCCACTGGCAGTTATGAACTCAACCAGACGCTGAGTGAAAAGCGTGCCGGGCGTGTGGTGAATTATCTGCAACAGCAATGCGGCTGGAAGCCGTGGCGAATGCTTGCCCCCTCGGGCTTCGCGGATTCCGATCCCACAGCGGATAATACCACCCGCGAAGGTCGGGCCCAGAACCGCCGCGTCGCAGTGAATGTGCTGGTCAGCAAGAGCGTTGACGGAATGTAAGGCTGCCTCACTCAGCTTTGAATTGAAAAGGGCGGGCTAGAAATGGCTCGCCCTTTTTGCATTTGTCGACGAGAATGCTGTGAAGCGCTCTCAACTCTTGCCAGATGTCAGCCGGTGCCCTTGGTCTTCGTCTTGCCCGACTTCGCGTTCTGTTCCACGAAACCGATTATTGTCGCGGCAATATCGCGCCCCGTGGCTTTCTCTATTCCTTCGATGCCGGGTGAGGAATTGACCTCCATGATCACCGGCCCGTGATCAGAGCGCAGCGTATCGACACCGCAAACATTCAGCCCCATTTGCCGCGCCGCGCTGACTGCGGTGGAGCGTTCGGCCAGAGTGATCTTCACGACTTCTGCCGTTCCGCCGCGATGTAGGTTCGATCTGAAATCGTCCGCTGCGCCCTTGCGCTTCATTGCGGCCACGACCTTGCCTCCGACTACCAGAGCCCTGATGTCGGTCCCGCCAGCCTCTGCGATAAATTCCTATACCAGAATGTTGACATTGGCCCCGCGAAAGGCCTCGATCGCCGACTTTGCACTCGACATGGTTTCGGCAAGGACGAGGCCGATGCCCTGCGTCCCTTCAAGCAGTTTGATAACCACCGGCGGCCCTTTACCGCCTTGATAATCCCTTCAGCAGCCTTGGGGTCATTGGCAGAGGCTGTAAGGGGTAGGCTGATCCCGTATTTGGCGAGGATTTGCGTACTGCGCAGCTTGTCCCGGCTCCGCCCGATGGCCACACTTTCGTTAAGCGGCCAAACGCCCTGCATCTCGAAATGGCGCAACACGGCAAGTCCGTAATTCGTGATGGACGCCCCGATGCGGGGAATAACCGCATCATATCCCGAGAGTGTCTTGCCCTCATATGTCAGCGTCGGGCGGTGGCTGGCAATGTTCACGTTGCACCGTGTGGTGTTGAGGATATCGAGGATGTGTCCGCGCTCTTCTGCAGCCTCTTTCAGGCGCAGATGGGAATACAGCTTTGCGTTGCGAGCGAGCATTGCGAGCTTCATGGTTTGTTTCCCTTTTGCGTTTTCATTGTCGGCGACTGGAGCCACGAATAACCACTATCCACCAGGAAGCGGCGGCGCAGGGCGGAGCGTCCGACCAGCATCGGAAACTTCATATCGGAACGGTCGGCCAGCGAAATCTCGGCTTTGAACACTGTATCGCCGATTTGCATCGGTGTTTTGATGACAAAGCGTTGCTGAGTCTCGCCATTGGAGCTGGTGATGCCCCTCACATCGACGTGAACGGCCTCGCATAAGTGTCGCTCTCCGCCCCAGTCCACGGCGAAGCGGACATATTTGCCGTCCTTGCGCTCAATTTCTTCGATGACTTCCGCGTGAAGCGAGGATGTGCGCGCGCCGGTATCAATCTTCGCGGGTATGCCGGACAGGTTGAGATCGGGGAGGAACACGATTTCGCGCCACCCGATACTCTTGGAAACCACATTTGTCATTGGGTTGGCGCCTTGGGCGAGGTCACTGCCGTGTGTCACCTCTGACACCATCAAATAGGCGACAAGATGATCCGTGCCAAGGCGTCATCTTGCAAATGGCAAGCCGTGAACCGGGACGCAATTTTTCGGGCAGCAACCGGGAATTGGCCCAACGGTCACTCCCTTTCGGTCCGATCCTTTATAATCGCCAGCACATTGTCGTGTACATCGCCCAGCATCAACTCGCCCCACCGCCCGAAATACCAGCCCAGGCGAGTGCGCATCCGGTAGTTTGTGGTCAGCGTCAGGCGGCTTTGGCCCGGCACGATTTCCTCGATCCGGTATTCTCCAGTCGCGATTTTGAGCACGGGACCGTCCGGGTCAATATGCTTGTCTGTGTGGGCCTGCACTGACCCGTCGGGAAAGACAAAACGCCAGCTGATGCGGCGCCCGGGCACGATCTGCGTCACATGCTCCTCAAATCGGATATCCGGGCCCCATTGGGCCGCGCGTACCAGAGCCTCTCCGCGCTGTTCAAGCGCGGCGGTGCTGGGGCGCGGGACGCCGGTGACATCGTGGGTGAATGTGGGAATGCCCTCTTTGCCTGTAATGTTCGGGAGCGCCAGCAACATCGGCCACACATCGCGCGCGGCGGCATCGATGATGACGGCGCGCTCAACACTGCGAACCTGCCACTGGGGCGGGCTGGCTTCTTCGGCATAGATGAGCGCAAACGGGATCGTCAGCGCAGCGGACACTTTGAGCCGAGCGCCTTTCACCTCTGTCTTTTCTGCCTGCGACTTGATCCACAACGCTGCCGCTCCGCCGCCAACGCCCGCGACGATCCAGATCGGCATGACCATCGCAATGCAGATCAGCCCTTCGGCAAAGCCCAGATTGACCACCAGAAAAATCGCCCCAAACAAGACGGTAGGCGCGACCAGACAGCCCAAAATCCTGAACGGCACGATCCCAAGGCCCGTCACCAAAGCGCCCAGCGCAAACGGAATGGCAAACAGCGCGCCATAGCCGACATAACCATTATCGAGCCCTGGGCCGTATGTGAGATAGGCAAAGCTGCCGAGCACCATTGCGAGCATGATCAACAGGAACGGCGCGCCCGCAGAGGGAAAGTCCGGTCTGATCGGTCCTTCGAGAAATGGGCTTTTTTTGCTCATCGCCAGTCCGCTCTACAGCGCGCCTGACCATCAGGCAAAGTGACGCCTGCGCAAGGGATGTTGTACAAAGGGATGGGTAGGTCGGGCGCGCGCTATGCCGAGATAGACCTCCACCCGCTCAGGCAATTGGGCCTGCGGTTTCACCCCGCGCGCAATTCTTCTGCCAGCAATCGGAAATCCGCCTCACGCGGCGAGTTCTTGCGCCAGACCAACACGATTTCACGCTTAGCCGTTTCGCTTTCCATCGGACGCGCGACCACCTCGGTGCCGTTTAGAATGCCTGCATCAATCGCCATTTCCGGCAGCATGGTGAGGCCCAGATCATTGTCTACCATCTGCACCAGAGTGTGCAGGCTGGTGCCGATCATGCTGGCACTGGCGCGCAATTCGGAGCGGTTGCACGCGGCCAGCGCATGATCGCGCAGGCAATGGCCGTCTTCAAGCAGCATCAGCCTGCCCTGATCAATCATGTCAGGCGCGATCGTGGCCGGGGGGTCGCGCGGGTCGTCTTTAGGAAAGGCGACGAACAGCCTGTCATCAGCAATATGTTCGACTTCGACCTCGCCAGTATCAAAAGGGAGGGCAAGCAGCACACAATCGCTGCGCCCGTGCTGAAGGCTCTCAATCGCGTCCGCGCTCGTCTCCTCACGCAACAGCAATTGCAGATCGGGCCGCTCTTTGCGCAGCCGCGGCAGCAAGGTGGGCAGAACGAAGGGCGCAATTGTCGGTATCACGCTCATGCGCAATTGACCGGACAAAGGCTTGCCCGCAGCCTGCACCAGATCGGACAGCTCCTCTGCCTCACGCAGCAGCCTGTTCGCCTTTGCCACCACCGCATCGCCCAGCGCGGTAAAGCGCACCACACGCCGCGACCGCTCAACCAGCGTCACGCCCAGCAGCGATTCCAGCTCTCGAATTCCCGCAGACAGCGTGGATTGCGAAACGAAGCTGGCATCCGCCGCGCGGCCAAAATGTTTATGTTCGTGCAGCGCGACGAGATATTGCAGCTGTTTGATGGTGGGTAGATAGGTGCTCAATTAATCCTTACCCCTCCGCCAGCGCGTCTTCCATGCCGGTTTGCATGTCGTCGATATGCGCCATCGCTAGCTTGCCATTCTGCACGGCGAAAGCGAGCCGACCTTCGACCAGTTCAAGCGCGTCCCGGCCAAAAACCTCGTAACGCCAGCCCTTGAGCACCGGCAGATCGCGGACCCCAGCGGCGAGGGCTTCCATCTCGTCTGCGCGGGTCAGCAGCCGGGCGGCGACGTCAATTTCGCGCGCACGGATTTTCAGAAGTAGCTTAAGCAAGTCCGCGACTAATGCTCCTTCCTTGCCCAGCGGCGCGCCGCGCTTCATCTTCTCAGGCATTTCGTTCTTGGGAAGCGGCTCCGCCTCCGCAATGATGCGCATCATACGTTTGCCGATGTCATTATCCTTCCATGCCGCAGAAAGCCCGCGCACCTTTGCCAGATCGCCCTGTTTCTTGGGCGGGTGGCTGGCGATATCGGCCATTGTTTCATCCCGCATGATCCGGCCACGCGGAATATTCTTGTGCTGAGCCTCGTTTTCGCGCCATCCAGCCAGTGCCTTCAGGCGGCCCAGCACTTGCGGGTTGCGGCCGGGCGACCGGATGCGTTTCCACGATGTGTCCGGATTGACCAGATATTTGGATGCATCGGCCAACTTCTCCATCTCCGCATCCAACCAGTTGCCACGATCGGTCTTGATCAGCTTTTTCAGGATGCGCGGGAATATGTCGGAAAGGTGCGTAACATCGCCAATCGCATATTCGATCTGACGATCGGTTAGCGGGCGACGACTCCAATCGGTAAAGCGCGCGCCTTTATCAACGGTGATGCCCAGCCATGTCTCGACTAGGTTGGCATAGCCGATCTGTTCGGATTGGCTGATCGCCATCATCGCGATTTGCGTGTCAAAAATGGGGAAGGGCGTCTTGCCCGTAAGATTGACGATAATCTCGACATCCTGCCCGCCCGCATGGAAGACTTTGAGAACGTCCTCGTTCTCACACATCAGGTCCAACAACGGGGCGAGATCGATCCCGGAGGCCAGCGGATCAATCGCCGCGGCTTCCTCGGTGTTGGCGATCTGCACCAGGCACAGTTCCGGCCAGTAGGTGTTTTCGCGCATGAATTCGGTGTCGACCGTGACGAAATCGGACTTCGCCAGGCGCTCGCACAAATCAGAGAGCGCTTCGGTCGTGGTAATCAGATCATGTATTTTCATAAGTCTCTTATGCGTCTTCGAGCGGAGTGCCGCTCTCGGGGTTGTCTCCCAATGGCTCGCATGCCTTTACCGCTTTACTTGACAAAGCGGGGTGCTTGCCCTGTTAGCGCGCCTTGATTTTGTCCTGTATGGACAATCCTTGCGCCCTTTGGGCTATACCCTCGAACAGGACAAGAGTTTAGATGCACGCCTACCGTAGTCACACTTGTGCCCAGCTTTCCGCCGCTGATGTCGGCGAAAGCGTCCGCCTCTCAGGCTGGGTCCATCGTAAGCGCGATTTCGGCGGGGTTCTCTTCATCGACCTGCGCGATCATCATGGCATCACTCAGGTGGTGGCGGACGTCGATTCTCCCGCGCTGCCCGTGCTGGACAAGCTCCGCGTTGAGTCGGTCGTAACCATTGATGGCGAGGTAAAGGCTCGTTCCGCCGATACGGTGAACCCCAAGATCGAGACCGGCGAGATTGAAGTGTTTGCGCGCGCCATCACGGTGCAGAGCGCGGCAGAGGAATTGCCGCTGCCGGTCGCTGATGAACAGCCCTATCCCGAAGACATTCGCCTCAAATACCGCTTCCTCGATCTTCGGCGTGAGACATTGCACACCAACCTGATGAAGCGCACGCAGATTGTGGCGGATATTCGCGCGCGGATGAACGCAGCCAATTTCAACGAGTTTTCGACCCCGATACTGACAGCTTCATCGCCCGAGGGTGCGCGCGATTTTCTCGTACCCAGTCGGCTTCACGCCGGCCAGTTTTACGCGCTTCCCCAGGCGCCGCAGCAATATAAGCAATTGTTGATGGTGGCGGGCTTTGACCGGTATTTTCAGATTGCGCCGTGCTTTCGCGATGAAGACCCGCGCGCAGACCGTCTGCCGGGCGAATTCTATCAGCTTGACCTCGAAATGAGCTTTGTCACGCAGGAAGAAGTCTGGGACACGATGGAGCCTGTCATAGCGGGCGTGTTTGAGGCCTTCGCCGATGGCAAGCCAGTAACGCCAGCGGGCCAGTTCCCGCGCATACCCCATGCCGAGGCGATGCTGAAGTATGGCAGTGATAAGCCTGACCTGCGCAACCCGCTGATCATCAACGATGTCACCAGCCACTTTGAAAAGAGCGGCTTTGGCCTGTTTGAAAAGATCGTGGGCGGCGGCGGTGTCGTGCGCGTGGTTCCCGCGCCAAACACGAATGAGAAGAGCCGGAAGTTCTTCGATGATATGAACAACTGGGCGCGCAAGGAAGGCTTTGCCGGTCTTGGCTATGTCACCCGCAAGGGCGGCGAGTTTGGCGGTCCGATTGCGAAGAACCACGGGCCAGAGCGGATGGCTGAACTCTATGCCGAGCTGGGCCTTGGTGAGAATGACGGCCTGTTCTTTGCCGCGGGCAAGGAAGCCGATGCAGCCAAGCTGGCGGGCGCTGCCCGGATCGAAGTGGGCGAGCAACTCGACCTCATTGATACCGAGCGGTTCGACTTTGCCTGGATCATTGACTTCCCGTTCTACGAATATGACGAGGATGCGAAGAAGGTCGACTTTTCGCACAACCCGTTCTCCATGCCGCAGGGCGAGTTGGAGGCTCTGGAAACGCAGAACCCGCTTACAATCAACGCATACCAGTACGATCTGGTTTGCAACGGCTATGAAATCGCTTCGGGATCGATCCGTAATCACAAACCGGAAACGATGGTCAAAGCCTTTGAAATCGTTGGCCTTAGCAAAGAAGATGTCGAGCGAGAGTTTGGTGGGATGTATCGTGCATTCCAGTATGGCGCGCCGCCGCATGGCGGGATGGCTGCTGGCGTGGACCGGATCGTAATGCTGCTGTGCGGCGCCAAGAACCTGCGCGAAGTGACGCTGTTCCCTATGAACCAGAAAGCCGAAGACCTTTTGATGGGCGCGCCGTCGCGGCCAGAGCCTGCACAGCTGCGCGAGTTGCACTTGCGCGTGGTTGAGCCGCCAAAAAAGCCTGTGGGGCAGGACGGCCAATAAAACGAATGAAACGCTGCGTGTGAGGCGACGCACAAAAAGGGGCGCTCAACCAATTGGCGAGCGCCCCGAGAGCGTGGGATCATCTTCCCCGACATGCGGAGCTGGTCACTTGAGTAGCTGCCTTGAGCTTTTCCAAGCGACCGCTCAACGCGGCCGCGGGTAATCCCGCACTTTTCTAATGTTCAAGAATTACGCGTGTTGCTCTGTCAACATATCGGTGAAACGTTCACCCTCGCGAATGTCCTTGTACGCCGCTGCCACAACAATCCGAAACTCCGGAGCCATTTTCGCGTCATCTTCAAGGGCATCCTTGAATTTGCCAGCGATGTAGTCTTCACCCTCTTCGATGCGTTCAACCACGGCGCTGTCGCCCTGCGAGAATGCATCGGTGATGCTTGTGAACAGCTCATGCGCCTGACGTGACATGCTTTCGGAGGTCACGGCTTCTTCGCCATTATCGATCAGCGCACGGTTCAGTGATGAAAGGGTTTGGGCGCGACTGTCACGGCGGCGCTCCAGCGCGCTTTTCAACGCGGGGCTCTCTGCCTTTTCGGCGGCCTTGCGATAGCCATCCACCGAGTCGCGAGTGGTTTGGGTAAGGTCTTTCAGCATTTCAATGTTAGTCATGGATCTCCTTAATAATGGTTTCCTGATGATCGCGCCGCGTCCTCGAACAGGCCGCTTTGTACTGCGCTTTCACTACACCAATGGGCGAAACCGTTAATCGATCCGACCCGCTCGCTGAACCGGACACGATGCGCGATGAGTTGAGATTTTCGACGAAATCTCGTGGTTTTCTCGTTATTTAAGCGGTTTCGAGACCTGTCAGAAAGCTTAGGACGTTCTTTCCCAACGCCTCTATGTTGTAGCCGCCTTCCATCACCGTGACGGTAGGCAAGTCAAGCTTTCCTATTGCTGACCCAATGCGCCCCATATCCTGCGTTGTCAGCTTGAACGCGCTGATGGGATCACTCTCAAACGTATCGGCGCCGTAACTGACAATAAGGGTCTTCGCTCGAAAGTCAGTGATACGTTCCAGGGCGGCTTGCAAAGCTGGCTCATATTCGCGCCATGTTGTCCCGCGCGGCAAAGGTTGGTTGAAGGTTGTGCCTTCGCCTGTTCCGCTGCCTCTTTCATCCGCGTGGCCCCAGAAATAGGGGTAATCGGTGCGAGGATCGGCGTGAATTGAGGCGAACAGAACCCCATTGTGTTCATAGAAAATATCCTGCGTGCCGTTGCCATGGTGGTAATCGACATCAAGGATCGCAACCGGGCCAAAGCCTGCAGCTAACGCCGCGCGCGCAGCGATCGCGGCATTGTTGAGGTAGCAATAGCCGCCGAAATAGTCCGCGCCTGAATGATGGCCGGGCGGACGACAGAGCGCAAAGGCTTGCCGCGCCGCTCCTGATATGACTGCGTTCGCCGCGCTCAATGCGGTCTGCCCGCTCCAATAGGCTGATAGCCATGTACCGCTCGAAATGGGGGAGGCGACATCGAAACCGTATTGGCCCAGTTTTGCATCGATTCGATGATGGGAGAGCCGCCTGCGTCCGCGCACCGGATAAGCATAGCCTATGGCGTCGCCCTCCCGCCCCTGCTCAAGCCATTCATCATGCGCAAATTTCAGGAAAGCGATATAGTCGGAAGGATGCACCGTGCGGATCGGTCCGAGTCCGTGGTCCTGCGCGGGCTTGGGCGAGGGCAGTGTCTCCAGCATGGATTCAAGCCGCGCGGGGTTCTCAGCGTAGTCCATCCACCCGCCATTGTTGATTTCTCGCAAAGGCGCGTGAGCATATTGGCGTTCGCTGAAAAAGGTAAGCATGACCGGCGGCGATACCTACATAGGTGCGACAAACAAAACGAAAGCTACATTGTTCGCTGCTATTTTGCTGTCGGACTGATGAGCGTTAAGGCAATGCGCGCATTATCCACACTCGCAAAACACCACGTCCACAAAACATACGTGCTTCCGCTTTTACGTAAGTTGCACTCAGGTTACCTACCCCCAACGATGGCGGGCCATGCTGCACTTATTGACACTAGGCCTATCACTTTGCCCGGCGATGTTGGCTGGTTGTGCGCATCATTTTGGTGCCGCGCATATGTGTCGAACTCTTACACGCGATGGAAAGCGCAATGACGTTTTCATCGGCCAAAGTGTCGTTTTTTGTATGGTTTCCAACCGCGCCGGGGCAGCCCGCACTATCTTGACTTGCGCTGGACGCGGCAGCGCATTAGGGCGAGCTTCGTAATTCAACACCCGACATAAGAGGGATACACATGAGCGATACTGCCGACCGCGTGCAGAAAATTGTTGTCGAACATCTCGGCGTTGAGGGCGACAAGGTCACCCAAGAGGCGAGCTTCATTGATGATCTGGGCGCTGACAGCCTCGACATCGTTGAGCTGGTCATGGCGTTTGAAGAGGAATTCGGCGTCGAAATCCCTGACGATGCGGCTGAGAAAATCACCACAGTCGGCGATGCAACCAAATACATCGAAGAGAATAAGGGCTAAACAGCCCGCAGCGCGCCCGCGGAACACGGGCGACTGACCAACAGGCCCGAGCCCGAACAGGGTCTCCGGGCCTGTAGTGTTTTTGCCGGACTGCAACTTATCGGCTGACGTCTGGCTTGCCGTATCTTTGGAGAGAGAAATGCGCCGTGTTGTCGTAACAGGTCTTGGCCTTGTCACCCCAATCGGTGGTGATGTGGAAACCAGCTGGAAAAACCTGATCGCGGGCGAAAGCGGTGCAGGCCAGATCACGCGGTTTGATGCGTCAGACCAGAAATGCACTATCGCCTGTGAAGTAAAGCCCAAGGACCACCCGATGGGCTTCGACGCGGATAAACGTGTGGATCACAAGGTACAGCGTCAGGTCGATCCTTTTATCGTTTTTGGCATTGATGCCGCCGGGCAGGCGCTCGAAGATGCTGGCCTGACCGACATGACCCAGGAAGAGAAAGAGCGCACCGGTTGCTCAATCGGTGCCGGGATTGGCGGACTGCCGGGTATCGAGAAAGAGAGCATTGTGTTGCACGAACGCGGGCCCGGTCGGGTCAGCCCGCATTTTGTTCATGGTCGCCTGATCAATCTTGTCACCGGACAGGTGCAGATCAAATACGGCTTTATGGGCCCTAACCACGCGGTTGTGACCGCGTGTTCAACCGGCGCGCATTCTATCGGTGATGCCGCGCGGATGATCGCGATGGATGATGCCGATGTGATGCTGGCCGGCGGTTCGGAAAGCACGATCAATCCGCTTGGTATCGCCGGTTTCGCTCAGGCGCGCGCGCTAAACATGACTATGAATGATCGCCCGGCCGAAGCCAGCCGCCCCTATGACAGGGACCGTGATGGCTTTGTCATGGGCGAGGGCGCAGGCGTTGTGGTGCTCGAGGAATATGAGCGAGCCAAGGCCCGCGGGGCCACAATCTATGCCGAAGTGACCGGCTATGGCCTGTCAGGTGATGCCTATCACGTCACCGCTCCGCATCCCGAAGGCAAGGGCGCGGAACTGGCGATGCGCATGGCATTGAAGAAAGCAGGGCTCGGGCCGGGTGACATCGATTATGTCAACGCGCACGGCACCAGCACGATGGCTGATACGATCGAACTGGGAGCAGTCATGCGCGTCTTGGGCAGCGATCTTGGCGGTGCCTCGATGAGCTCAACCAAAAGCGCAATCGGTCACCTGCTGGGCGGCGCGGGCGCGGTGGAAGCGATTTTCTGCATCCTCGCCATGCGCGACGGCATCGTGCCGCCTACGCTGAACCTGCACAACCCCGATGCGGGCACCGAAGGCATTGACCTCGTCCCGCTGAAGGCGCGCAAACGCGAAGTGCGCGCCGTGCTCAACAATTCTTTCGGCTTTGGCGGTACCAATGCCTCGCTGATCATGCAGAAGGTCGATTGATATGGGCCGGATCGGGCTGCTGCTGGTTGGCCTGATCGCTGTCATCGGCGGCGGGGCGTTTTTCGCACTGTCTTTTCTGGGGTCGGCGTCGATCAAGGAAGAGACGCCCTTTATCATTCCTGCCGGATCTTCGCTCACATCGGTTGCGAGCAAGCTGGAAGAGGAGGGGCTGATCACCTCTGCCGACGGCTTTTTGATGCGTGCGCGCCTGCTGGGTTCGGCTGATCCGATACAGGCAGGAGAATTTTCGCTTAAGCCGGGGATGACACAGGGCGACATTCTGAGCGCGTTCCAATCGGGCGATGTGATCCGGCACTTTGTCACAATTCCCGAAGGCATGCCTTCGATCATGGTGCATGACCGGCTGATGGCGCAGGAGCTGTTGACCGGAGAGGTGGCAATTCCACCCGAAGGCTCCGTCCTCCCACAGACATATGCTTTCGAGCGCGGCCAAAGCCGGGCATCGCTGGTCGAAGAGATGCAATCGGCGATGGATATGGCGCTGGCCGAGGAATGGGCGAAGCGCTCTCCGAATACGGTGGTCGATACGATGCGCGAGGCGTTGATCCTCGCCTCAATCGTTGAGAAAGAGACAGGCAAGCCCGAGGAGCGCCGGATGGTCGCAGGGCTGTATTCCAATCGTGTGAAGACGGGAATGCTGCTGCAAGCGGACCCGACGATCATCTATCCGATTACCAAGGGAAAGCCGCTGGGCCGCCGCATTCGCCAGTCCGAAATCGCCGCGATCAACGGCTATAACACATATACGCGCGTCGGCCTGCCAGAGGGGGCGATTACCAATCCGGGGCGTGAAAGCATCGCAGCGGTGCTCAATCCCGAAGCGACAAGCGCGCTGTTCATGGTCGCCGATGGCACGGGCGGCCACCAGTTCGCTGACACATTAGCTGAACACAACGCGAATGTGGAGAAATGGTATCAGCTCCGCCGGGTACGGGGTGAGATGTGAGAGGCGCGACAATTATGAGTGAGCGCCGCGATGGCCACGAAGCATTTATGGTCAGATTGCAGGGCGGGCTTAGGTGAGCAACCCGTTTATTCTGACTGCGGCCCTGCCGCCTGATGTTGCGGCTTGGGCGGACGGTCTTCGCAAGGCTCACTTTCCACCCGAGCGCAATCATCTGCATGCGCATGTCACGATGTTTCATTCTTTCGCGCCGTCGCTGTTGGAGGAATTGAAGAGCTACCTCCCCCGGATGACCAGTGAATTCGCCCCGCCAGAAGGGAGGATTTCAGGTGTGATGGATCTGGGTTCAGGAACTGCGATCAGATTGGATGCGCCGCAATTGCTGACGATGCGTGGGCAGATTGCCGATCATTTTCACGGCTGCTTGACCGATCAGGATTTGCACGAGCCACGCCCCCATATCACCATTCAAAACAAGGTGACGAAGCAAGCGGCTCGCAAATTGCAGGCTGAATTGAAGCCGATGCTTGAGCCATGGATGGATCGCGGGGCATTTGTCTTTCCGGCCATGGAATTGCACCGCTATCTTGGCGGCCCGTGGGAGCATGTAAAAAGCTTTTCATTCAGGGGAGAGGCGAGGGCCTGATGCGAGGTCAAATCATCCTTGACCGCGTCTCAAGAGCGCCCTAAACGCGCCGCTCCTTTCGGGAGTTTTACATCGGAAGCGGCCTTAAACGTGGTCCCATCGCGGCGCGCATGTGGCGGAGTAGCTCAGCTGGTTAGAGCAGCGGAATCATAATCCGCGTGTCGGGGGTTCAAGTCCCTCCTCCGCTACCAGGCCTTAGTCCGGAAGCTTCCACCAGCTTCCGTACCAGTCCAAATAAATACATTAAAAACATTAGCTTAAAGGTACTTTGCGTCCGCAGGTGCCCACGACTTTCTATCTCCAGCCAGATTTGGTGTGGGGGTTTTTTTGGGGCATTTTCCGAGAGTATGGGAAAAGAGTGATACCCCCAATGCCTCTTACAATCGTTCAGGCCCGAAATGCCAAGCCACTTGATCGCGCCTATAAGCTGGGCGATGGTGAGGGCTTGTACCTGCTGGTTCAGCCAAACAGTTCAAAACTCTGGCGGATGAAGTATCGGTTCTCGGGCAAAGAGAAGTTGCTCTCGTTCGGCGCTTAGACAAATCTACCGTCGTGACATCGTGCACGAAGGCACTGTCTCAGCGGAAGATAAAGATCACCTCAAAAAACTAAGCGGGCCACAATGGCTGCCCTACCAGAGCTTGCACGAAAAGCGCCACAGAAACCGTAATCTGAACCACGCTAAGCCCGACGACTATCGGGATCGCTGGCCATTTCTGACGATCAGCGATGTAGCCTGCCAGCGGTAATGTCTGCATCAGATGCAGAGAGACGAAGTGCGACGGCCGAAGATCGCCATATTCGCGCGACCATCCGAAGAACGGGATGACCTCTCCGCCACCGCTAAGCGGTCCGCCCACAAAGCGACCGACGCTCGACATATGCCCGGCGATGACCAGCGTGAGGACGAAGGCCGTGGCCAACCCGATAATGGATCCCAGCCATAATCCTTGGTTGCTGCGGTCGCCTTTACGCCAAATCTGGATCGCGAGAACTAAAGCGGCAAGCACCATGAAAAACGCGCCAATCCCCATCACCGCGTACATGATCTGCTCGAATACTGTGTCGGAATTGAAATGCGACCGCGTGCCACGCGCAGTTTGCACACTCAAATAAACAAATTCAAACACCAATGAGACGACCGCGAGATACCCAAATCCGATCAAGACCGGCCCAGTGCGCGTGTCGCGAGGTATTTGATGCGCGAGAACCGCCAAAGTCATGAAATGTAATGCCAGCGATATGTTGAATTTTTGCGGCTTGGTCCAGATCGCAGCGCTATCCAAAATGCGCGAATCGAGCAGCCACACGGGGATAAAAATAATGAAGGATGCGACCAAAAACAGCCCGGTGCACATCATCAGCTGAGTGAAGCGATCGTTCTCCAGCTTTGGCAGCAACGCAATCATTCTGGGCTTATCTGAATTGATGGCGATCATGTCGCGCTCTCCCGCTTGCGCAGATAGCCCGCGCGCATCGTCATAAACAGTGCGAGGCCGACTGGCCCGAACATGAATGTTCTCACCAATAGCGGTGCCTGTAACAATCGTGCGATCCCCAGCTTGTCTGCCTGCACCGCAATCCAGCCGCCGATAAACAGATCAAAAGCGAGGTAATGGACCCACCCAGCCAGCAGCAATTCGTCTTTACCGAACAGTATTTTCACCTGCGCGAGTGAGCCAAACCCACCGCCATCCACGGTGAAAACATGGGCAAAGATCAGTCCGGCATAAAGCATGCTGAGACCGAACGGTATGAGAAAGCGTGGGACAAATAATAACATCGGCCAGCGGCGAGGAAGCACTATCAGGATCAGCCAACCGACCAGCGAAGCCTGCCCAGCATAGCCAAACAACGTTTCGAGCGGAACGGCCAGACCAGGCCCCTCGGTCAACATAAGCGAGCGGCTGAATTGGCGAGCAAAAAAATCTGAACATTTTGCATAGAGACACCCTATTTAGTCACTGTCAGGATTGCTGGCGTAGCATCAGACTAGACGGTGTCAAGATGGAAAGGTATACAGAGGCATGCCTGAATTCAGCACTTCGACCCAGCCTGCAAAGAGAACCAGCTATCATCACGGCGACCTTCGCTCGGAACTGCTAAACGCAGCCGAGTCCGTCTTGGCTGAAAAGGGGATGGAGGCGTTTTCCTTGCGTACCGTGGCCAAGCGGGCCGGCGTTAGTCACGGTGCGCCAGCTCATCATTTCTCGGACGTTGCAGGATTGCTGACCGCTCTTGCTGCTATCGGCTTTGAGCGGTTTATCGACTTTCAGAACAATCGGCAGCGGTCGGCAAAATCCGATCCAGTATCGCAATTGGCAGCCGCCGGCCTCGGCTATATTGATTTTGCATTGGAACATCCCGCACTTTTCCGGCTGATGTTTTCTTCTGAGAAGCCTGACAAAACTAACGATCAATTGGCGCTTGCTGAAAGCTCAGCTTTCAACAAACTCTTGGATGATATCCAGAGTGTGCGCGAAATTGATCCGCGCACTGATCCGGCCATTATGCAACAAGTGATGACCGCGTGGGCAGTGGTACATGGCTTGGCCGATCTCATGATTGCGGGACGTGCGACCCCCTTCGAACAAATGACCAAAACTTCACGTGATGCGGCACTTTCGGATCTTATTCTGCGGGCAGTTGGAATGAAAATCCCGTCCTAGCGCCTGCTTCCCACCCCAAACTCGGTCATGCAACCGTGTCGTTAGCGATCCTTTAAGCAGACTGATCCCCGACAGCGCCTATGGTATAGATTTGAGCAAAGAAACCGTTTGTGCCATGCTTCAGCATAGGAGCGATTGTCGGCTGAGATGACATCAATATTCAAACCCATGCACAATTCTTGGAAAGTCGCGAAAGCTGAACGTGCGGCGGTTCTGATTGACGGCGAAAATTACTTTCGCGCAGTTCGATCGTCCATGGCGCAGGCTAGGCAGAGGGTTGTGCTTCTGGGTTGGGATTTTGATGCCCGCATTAAGATGTATGACACGCAGAATGATACCGACGGCCCGCTTGAAATCGGCAAGTATATTGATTGGCTGATTGAGCGTAATCCAGATTTGCATGTCTACATTCTTCGCTGGGACACCGGCGCTATCAAAACCTTGTTTCGTGGAAGCACGTTACTCACTTTTTTCCGCTGGCTCGTGCATCCGCGCATTCACCTCAAACTGAACGACAAGCATCCAGAGGGCGCCGCTACACATCAGAAGGTTATTACCATCGATGATGACACCGCCTATTGCGGCGGGATCGACATTACCGAAGATCGATGGGACACTCGGTCACATGCCGAAGACGAGCCGGGCAGATCCCAACCTGGCGATAACGATGCTGGACCCTGGCACGATGCATCAATCGTTGCACAAGGCGACGCCGCAAGAGCTCTCGCCACATTTGCTGAGACCCGCTGGGAGTTGGCTGGGGGCCGACCGATACCGCCGGTAACCAACTCAGGAGATTGCTGGCCTGAGGGCCTTGCGGCAGATTTCGAAAACGTCGAACTGGCTATAGCGCGGACTGAACCGCAAATGGCAGAGCAGGATGAAGTTCGTGAAATCGAGGGCCTCTATCTGGACATGATAGAGGCGGCCGAGAAATACATTTACGCCGAGAGCCAGTATTTCGCATCTAGTATTATCGCAAAAGCCATTTCCAATAGGCTTTCTGAGCCCGAGGGCCCGGAAGTGGTGATTGTCAATCCGGCCAGTTCTGATGGCTGGCTTGAGGCGGAGGCAATGGATACGACACGAGCACGGCTCATCGGCGCACTATTGAAAGCGCAAGGCTCAAGCAAATTTCGAATTTACCATCCTGTTAATGAAGCTGGCTCAGCGATTTATGTTCATGCAAAAATTTTGATCATTGATGACCGTATCATCAAGATTGGATCTTCCAACATGAACAATCGATCAATGGGTTTCGACACCGAATGCGACATTGCTTTGGACGCAGTCGACAATGCGAAAGCACGCAGTGCGATCGTTCATATCCGCGACAGTCTGCTCGCTGAGCATCTGGGCACTGATGCCAAGCATATTTCAGCTCTTCTGGCAGAAACCGGATCACTAATTGAAGCGATTGGGTGCTGTCGAAGTGTCGGACGAACGCTGCGTGATTATCAGTTTCCCGACCTGAACTCGGTGGAAGAGTGGCTGAGCGAACATGACGTTCTGAACGAAAAGGACAATGACAATCAATTCGCAAAACTAAGCCTACCGTTCTAGGGTCCGGACTCATTAGAGCCACCCCGTGACGAAGGCTGCGATGGCGATGGTAGCCATGAAGGTCTTGATGTTGCGGTCGAAGCGTGTGGCGACGCGGCGCCAGTCCTTGGAGTGGCAGAACATGCGCTCGACGAGGTTGCGCTGACGGTAGGTTTGCCGGTCGTGCTCGACCTGAACCTTATGGTTGGACTTTGATGGGATGACCCGTGTGGTCCCGCGCTCGATCAGCCAAGAGCGCAAGGGGTTGCTGTCGTAGTCCTTGCCGACGAGGGCTGATCGCACAGCCGCCAACGCCCTGCGCCGTGATGGCCGGGGAAAACAGATCACGCGGATACGCACGGCGACAGTCGACAAACGCTCACCCAGTGTCAGCAGACCTTTGGCGGCTAAGCACAATCCCGGCGCGGCAAACCGCGGATCAACCCGACCTCCACAGCAGCCCTGCGTAATGCGGTGGCCACAGGTTCCAGGCCAACAGCAGCATCGCGCGCAGCAGTGCGCGCAAGGGCGGCGCCGGTTGTTGGCAGCGGGCAGGGTTTGAATCCGGGCCGACAATGGGGGCGGGGCGGCCGCTCAGATCGCTTAGCCCAAAGGCGTGCCGTCGCCAAAAGAGGGTTGGGTTGCGTGGGGAAAAAGAAAACTCAGCGGCTTGTTCACCCGATCAAAATAAGCGGTGTCCAGCACTTACCTGTTTCAGTCAGGCCGCTGACGCTTCTTGCCAAGCGCAGGTTTCCCCGGCTTCGCGAATTTAGGCGGCTTCCCGCCTGTATGCGCCTTTTTCTTCTTGTCGAATTTTTTGCCTGAATGCTTTGCTTTGACGCGCGGGCCGCCTCCGCCACCCCCACCGTCTCGAGAGGGAAAACGCTTGCGGTTGGTGCGCGCGGCGTCGCGGGGGCCGGTGTCTGACGGCGTGATCGCGATTGTGTCCTCATCGCCATCACTCGCATGGGCGGTGCGCTCCACAGCGTCGGCGAACTTGCCAGAGATCGCACGCGGGATTTGTACGAACGTCTCTGTTTGGCCGATCCGGATAGCGCCGATTTCATTGCGGGTGATGTGGCCGCGGCGGCAAAGCAGGGGCAGGATCCAGCGCGGATCGGCATTCTGGCGGCGTCCGATTTCCACACGGAACCAGACGGTGTCTTCAAATCCTTCGCGGTGACGCTCTTTCTGCGCTGAACGCTGCGCCTGCGGGGTATTGGCGATCAAATCCTCGGGTTCGGGCATGCTCGCGCGGTGCGACTGCACCAGCATTGCAGCGATCTCTTCAGAGGTCCGCTCGGCCAAGAGCTTCTTGCCCAATTCGCGGTCCGCATCCTCAATTTCGACAGGGGCGAGCAGCTTTTCCATCAGGCGCTCGCGGTCCTTCGCCTTGATTTCCTCGCGGCCCGGAGCATCGGTCCATTGCGCGGTGATCTTGGCAGAGCGCAGCATTGATTCCACCCGCTTGCGGCGGGAGAATGGGACAATGAGAACGGCACTACCTTTGCGACCTGCACGGCCGGTGCGGCCCGAGCGGTGCTGCAGGGTTTCCGCATCGCGCGGAATCTCAACATGGACGACGAGGCTGAGTGTCGGCAGATCGATCCCGCGCGCGGCGACATCGGTAGCTACGCAGACGCGCGCGCGGCGGTCTCTCAGCGCCTGAAGCGCCTGATTGCGTTCCTGCTGCGAATGCTCGCCTGATAGAGCGACGACAGCAAAGCCGCGTTCCTGCAGGGTCGCATGAAGGTGACGCACCTTTTCGCGTGTGGCGCAGAACAGGATCGCGGTTTCCGCCTCGTGAAAGCGCAGCAGATTGACCACCGCATTCTCGATTTCGGGGGGGGAGACGGTAACGGCCTGATAGGCGATATCGCCATGGCCGCGCCCTTCGCTGATCGTGGCGATGCGCAGGGCGTCACGCTGATACCGCCGCGCCAGCGCCTCAATGGGGCGGGGCATGGTAGCGGAAAACAGCAAAGTGCGGCGATTTTCGGGGGTCGCGTCGAGGATTTCCTCAAGCTCTTCGCGAAAGCCCATGTCGAGCATTTCGTCCGCCTCATCGAGGACAATGGCAGCGAGTTCCGACAGGTCCAACGCGCCGCGCTCTAGATGGTCGCGCAAACGGCCCGGTGTGCCAACCACGATGGTCGCACCTGATCGCAAGGCCTTGCGTTCGGCCGAGGGGTTCATACCGCCCACACAGGTCGCCACGCGCGCGCCGGTTTTGCTGTAAAGCCATGCGAGTTCGCGGCTGACCTGCAAGGCAAGTTCGCGCGTAGGGGCGATGACCAGCGCTTTGGGCTTGACCGAGAACGGGACGGTGTCTGCATCGCCCAGCAATTGCTCGGCAAAGGCCAGGCCGAAAGCGACGGTTTTGCCCGAACCGGTCTGCGCCGAGACTACCAGATCGCGGCCCGCTGCCTCAGGCTGCAAAACCTCCGCTTGCACGGGGGTTGCACTGTCATAGTCGCGCTCGGACAGGGCCGCTTGGAGATTGGCGGGAAGGTCAGGAAATTTCATGGCAGGCTCATATGATTGCGCCGCGCGGATGCACGGCCAACAGCTTCAAAGCTATCGATTGGGGAGGGAGATGGCGTGCATCTCTTGTACTTTGGGCGCTCACATAGAGCAAAAGACACGATTTGGCTTGTGAAAAGTGCAGAGCGAGTTGCTTTGGTTTCGTTCAGGCGCGTACGCGGTGCAGCTCGGTAAGAGCCTTGCGATGTGCTCCGGAGCAAAAAATACCCCGGCTGACGGTCGGGGTACGGTCAACCGGGGCAGTGGGGCTGCGTCTGTATTCAGGGGGCTGAGGGGGACGCAGCCTAATGGGTTCATAGATCGTTTCAGGCGTGGTCAGCCGCCCGCCATTGCCTGCGATGTACCTTCCTCAATCATGGCGAGCGCCTTTGTTGTCGCTTCGCTCTGGTCTGTTTCTCCGTCCTTGATCGCGTCTGCCATCTTCAACAGTTCAGCAGCAATATCAGTGCCATAATTGGCCTCTTGAGCGATTTCGATACCGCCGTTCCTGCTGGCAACCTCGTCCCACTTGGCGCGGATGGCGGCCCAGTATTCGCTCGTCTTTGCCCAGTACTCTTCAGCAGCGGCGATGTTGTATCCATCAAAGCGCTCATAGGTGTTGAGCACATATTCCTGCACCACTGGCACCAGTTCGCCCGATCCGTCCTTGGCGGGCATCATCTTGGTGTTGTCCTGCCAGTGGATCCAGCCTGTGGGCGTGATTTGATGGCGGTTGATGCCGCGATACCTGTCATAGATCGGATCGCGCACAGCATCGCGGCGGGCCAGCGGACGGGCGGTCCAGTTCGAACGCCAGCGCTTCACACCATTGCTCATCTGCCATTCGCCCCAACCGGCATAACGCGGGCTGTCATCGACCTGATATACCGTCTGTGACCAGCGTCCCGCGCGCATGGCCTCAGGTACATCTTTCAATACCCAGCGGTCCTCGCCCTCATAGGTGAGGATCTGGTCTGGCTCATATTCCCAGTCCTGCCGCCAGTGTTTGACGACATAGGGATTATCTTCGGGGCCGACCACGAGCAGATGTTGCAGCACGATGCGCTCATCCGTGTCCTCAATCACGCGGACTGATTCGTAACCGCCGGATGTCTTGGGATCCAGCGGTTCGTATCCTTCCATCCATGCCGTGGATTCCTGCATGTTGAAGGTGACTTTGTAGTCACCAGCCATGGCGAGGATCGTCGCACGGTCTGCTTCATAGGCAGCTTTGGCAGCATCTTCGCTGCGGACGATGGGGTCATCGGCCAGCGCCGGGGCGGGGACAGCGACAAGAGAAACGGCGGCGAGGCCCGTGGCGAGCAGTGTCTTCGTAATGGAGCGCATGGCGAATTCCTTCCTTAATGCGAATGCGTATCAGAATTGGTAGCTTAATGAAACACTGAAATTGCGGCCCGGGCGAGTAAACGCATCGAGGATACCGCGATCCTCCACGCCCAATCCGCGCACGTCCGACCAGAATGCGTATTTCTCGTCGAAGAGATTGAACAGTCCCGCGCGCAGTTTCAGCGCATCGGTCAATTCATAGAACGCGGTAATGTCCACAATGGTGGACTCTGCGGGACGCACAAACCGGTCGGTTCCATCCGCCGCGCGTTCCAGCTCATTGGCTTCTTTGCGGGCGTTGTAGGTGAGGATGGCTTCCGCGCCGAACCGCCCTTCTGGATCGCGATAGCCGAATCCTGCGATCAGGTTGAACGGGTCTACCGTGTCGAGTGGCGTGACTGTTCCGTCGGGCGCGATGATGTCGCCATTGGCATAGGCAAGGGAAAGGCGCGCATTAAGCCCGTTGTCCAGCCGCATCGATGCCTTGGCTTCGATCCCGTCTACGTCGACCTCGTCGAAATTGACGAATTGGAAGACAGCCGGGTCCTGGGGCGTGAAACCGCCCGATACGACCTGTTGGCTGATGAAATTGTCATAGTCCCCGCGAAATCCGACGACTTGCAGCGAAAAAATCTCTCCGGTGTAGCGGGCGCCGATCTCCCAGCTTTTGCTCGTTTCCGGATCGAGATCGGCGTTGGGAAGCGAGGTGTACCCAAATGCGAAATTCTCGAAGAAGTTGTTCACCTGAGAGGGGGTGGGCGCAAGGAACCCTTGCGCATAATTGCCGAACAACACGATGTCCTCGGCGAGCTTCACTGTCACGCCCAGTTTGGGAGAAAAACGCTCGTCGCTTTGGCCGACTTCGCTGAATTCGGGCAGCAAAGGATCATCGGTTGGGTTGAGATCATAGAAGTCAAAACGCAGGGCGGGGAACAACTTTACCGCGCCGTTCAACAGCGAGATTTCGTCTGCAATGAAGAGCCCGCCCAGCGTAAAGTCGGTGACGGGAAAGGCGCGTTGCGGAAAAACCTCGCCCGCAGGCGGGACGGTACCGTCGCGCAGACCCTGCTGCCGGGTCCAGCTAATGTCCCCGCCGAATGCAAGGGTGTTGGATATGCCGCCAAGATCGAAGCCGGTGCGCGCTTCGGCGTTCAGGCCGTAAACCTCGTTGTCGAATGTGTTCAGTCGCGTACGATCTGGCGCCGGGATGAAAGATAGTTGGGTGCGGTCTTCTTCGGCGAACTGGCGGTCCTCGCCGTTCTGGTAATAGGCGGCGAGAAAGGCGTATTCGATCGCATCGTCCTCCTCACCCGTAAATGTCCAGTCGATTGATCCGCGCAGGCGCTCTGTCGCGTCGCGGGCTTCGAGACGGTCGACATTCCAGACGGGAGAAGGGCCGAACAACGAAACCGGCCCTTCGCCCGACAGGACACGGGCATCGATCTGCGTCTCCAGCCATTCCCCGGTCGCGCGCAGCCGGTGGACGCCGTTGTCCCATACCAGCTTACCCAGCAACGCATTGCTATGGCCGTCCTGCGGGTTGGGCAGGGTGCGTGTGGGGCCGGTGCCGCCAATATCGCCCTGATTCTCCAGCTCGCTGAAATCGCGGCGAGTATAAGCGATGAAGCCGGAGAGGTTACCGCTTTGCGCGGCGAGCGTTGCGGTCTGGACGAATTCTTCGTCTTCGCTTGAATACTGTGAGCGGACAAAGCCACCGACGCTGTCCGCGCCGAGGATATCGACGGGATCGGAAGTGGTGAAACTGATCGCGCCGGACAGCCCATCACTGCCATAGAGGGCAGAGGCTGGCCCTCGCAGAATCTCCACCGATTTGACCAGGCTGACATCGGTTGCATTGCCGCGGCCAACGCTTTGTGAGCCAAAGGCAAAGCCTTGCGGAGAGCGGATGCCATCCACTTGGATGAGGACGCGGTTGCCGCCGATCCCGCGAATGACGAAGTCCTCGTTGCGACCGCGCCCGGTCGAACCGAGCGCTGCGCCGAACCGGGCGGGTGCACGTCGCACGGTAACGCCCGGCTCAAATCGTACGAGGTCACGGGTGTCCGTGGCGAGTTGATCGGCGATCTCTTCATCTGTGATGACGGTGACAGTGGCGGGCGCCTGTGACAGCAGGACAGGTGTGCGCGTCGCTGTGACCACGATGGGGTCGGCATCCTCGCCCGCACCATCCTCTACAGACCCCTCTTCGCCCAAATCACCGTTGATCAGCGCGTCGTCCGCGCCGGTCCTGGCATGTGCGGAAGTAGCAAGTCCGGGACAGGCGATAGCGCTCACGAGGGCGCAGCTGATGGCGATGCGCGAACAGGTGAATGAAGCGTAGGACAATTCGCATTCCTTCTTGAGAATGATTCACAACAATGCCCGCTCAATATGCTAATGCGAATGAGAGTCAATAAAAGAAATATATCCATTTTGTCTGGCGGCCATTCGCGCGCAATCGCTGCGGCGGGCGAATTGAAACTGGATGGTGAGATTGCGCCAAAAGGTCTCGGAGCCGTCCCGTTGCTCTGCGTTCGGACGCCTCTGAGCGCTGACCCGAATTCGGAAAAACACTTGCCCACCGGTCAGTTCTGTACCTCAGGTCGGGCCAAAGCAGGGTTGCAAAGTTGCCGTCTTAACTGTGTTTGTAAGATGTATCCAATTGTAAAATCGTGAGGATTTCTGCGGGTTTGAGCCGAAGCGCTAACGGGATGATAACCAATGATGGGTAGCTACTCTCAGTATGAATACGCAGACCCTCACTCATTCGCTTTTCGCCACTTCCGTTTTGGCGATCTTTACCGTTGCCTCTCCGGCCCTTGCCGGTGGCATCACCGCTGGCACGCTGATCGAGAACACCGCGACTGCAACGTACGAAGATGGAAGCGGCACCCAGACGGTCGATTCCAACACCGTCACCGTGCGCGTTGACGAGTTGCTCGACGTCACTGTCACATCCCTCAATTCGGGGCCGGTCGCCGCCGCCTCGGGCGAGGCCATTCTGACATTTGAAGTGACTAACCAGGGCAACGGTCCCGAGGCATTTCAGCTGATCGCCAATCCTGCCGTAGCGGGGAACGACTTTGATACCGTGGTCGAAAACATCGCGATCGATACCAACGGCAACGGCACATATGATCCGGGCGTCGATGAAATTTTGACCACACCTGAAACAACCGCCGGGCTCGCCGCGGATGAAGCAATCACAGTGTTTGTGATCGTGACTGTTCCTGCGGGCGTGACGGATGCTCAGGAAAGCGATGTCGAACTGACAGCCAACGCAGCTACCGGAACAGGCACGCCGGGAACATCCTTTGACGGTCAGGGCTTTGGCGGCGGCGACGCGATTGTCGGCACCACAGGCGCCTCGGCTCTTGCGATCGGTGAATTGCTTGCCAGTGTGACCTCGGTCGATCTCATCAAGTCTGTCTCAGTTGTCGATCCATTCGGCGGGGACAGCGCCGTGCCTGGTTCGGTCGCCACCTTTACCATCGCAGCAAATGTTGTGGGGTCGGGCTCAATCGACGATTTCGTCGTCACGGACGCCGTCCCTGACGGCACAACCTACGCGCCCGGCACGCTCGCTTTGGATGGCACGCCGCTGACCGATCAGAGCGGCGATGATGCAGGCGAAGCTTCCGATGCATCGGGCATTTCCGTTGACCTTGGCACTGTAGTTGGGGGCACGAACAACTCCATCACATTTGATGTCACCATCGATTGACACTCTGTCTGACCAATTCTGTTTGATTACAGGGGGCTATCACCATGAAAAACCTTACCAATATCGCCACGGCGCTGCTCTTCGCAGCGCTTCCAGTATTGCCTGCGGCTGCACAGCAATCCGCTCCAGACGCCGCCGGTGCAGAGCAGGGCAAGCCCAAGGTCAGCCTGAAAAGCGACGTGATGGCCGTTGAAACCAGCACGGATGAGAACGGCCAAGAGACGATCAAGCTCGTCGCTCCGACTACGTTCACGCCGGGGTCGAAGCTGAACTTCGGAATGAACTATTCCAATACAGGCACTCAGCTGGCCAACAATGTGACGGGCACCAACCCGCTCCACGAAGCTGTGCGCCTTGCCCCCGAGGCCGATCCTGCGCTGATCGTGTCCGTCGACGGCGGCAAGACTTACGGTACGCTCGAAACGCTGAGCTTCACGACAAAATCAGGAACCACCCGCGCTGCCGCCCACGCCGATGTGACGCATGTCCGCTGGACAATCGCGTCAATCGCACCGGGCGAAAGCGGCCGTATCGGCTTTCCCGTGATCATCCGCTGATCAGTGATCTCACGCTGAACAGGGGGGAGATAACCGCCAAGCCGTGCGGGCGGAATTCAAGTCGTGCGGCACACGCAAAGGACCAGTAAAATGAAACGAACCACCCAGTTGCTGGGTGCGGTAAGCGCGGCTGCGCTTGTCGTAATGTCCAGCACACCTGCCATGGCGGAAGGAATCCGCGCTGGCACAAACATTACCAACGAAGTCTCGGTTGTTTACGATTCCGGCGGCGTCACACAGACACCGGTCACTGCGACTGATGTCTTCTCCGTTGATCGCCGCGTCAATGTAACGGTTGCTACCGTTGCCACCAATGTCGGCGTGACCGCAGGTGAACAGGACGCCGTTGTCTCTTTCGATGTTACCAACCTGTCGAACGATACCGTTGACCTTGACCTGACCGCCGCTCTTGGTGCGGGTTCGGCTGCTGGCAGCGGTGCAAACTTCACCTTCCATGTGGATGCCAACAATAACGGCCAGATCGATGCAGGCGAAGCTGCTGTCACCTTCCTTGACGAAGTCGAGGCCGATGAGACCGTCCGCGTTCTTGTCTCAACTGACATCGGAACGGGCGTGAGCAATGGCGATACGATTGACGTTGTTCTGACAGCCAACGCCTTTGTTGCGGGTAACACCGGCACACTGGGCACTGATGGCACCAATGGCGAACTCACCGAAAGCGGTGCCGATTCTGCTGATCAGAGCGTAGTCGACACTGTGTTGGCTGACGGAACCAGCGGTCTGACAGGCGATGCAGCCAATGATGGCAGCTTCTCGGCAAGCGCGACTTACACTGTCGCGGGCGCTCAGGTTACCGTCCTCAAATCGAGCCTGGTGGTCAGCGATCCGGTCAACGGCACCACTGACCCGAAAGCCATTCCGGGCGCAGTGATCCGTTACTGCATCGCGGTTTCCAACGCGTCTGGTGGTGCGGATGCTACCGACATTGGGATCTCCGATACCCTTCCGGGTGACGTAGTGTTCAATGCCGGAACGATCCGGCGCAACACCGACGTGTCGATCAGTGGCACTGACGCAACTTGCGATGTCGCCACGGGTGCTGCTCCGGCAAATACCACTGAAGGCAGCGAGTCGGGCGGCACGGTATCTGGCACGCTTGATACGGTTACCGCTGGCGACAGCCTCGGTTTCGCGTTTGAGGTGACCATCCCGGCGGCCACTGCGCCGACACCGGCACCTTAAGCCCGAACGGCTAAACTAAGACTTTGCGTGTCACCTCCCTTCCGGGCCGTCTGGCAGCAGCACTTTCACTGGTGCTGCTGCCATTTGGCGTGTCCGGAGGGGAGGCTCTCGCACAGGAAAATACGACCGAGCAGGAAGCTGGGCCTGAAACAGGAACCGTAATAAAGTCGATAACCAATATCGCACGGGCTGAATGGAATTTTGCAGGGCGGGCGGCCAGCACGGCATCGAATGAAATCACGTTCGATGTCACGCTGCCCCCCCCTGAAATTCGTGCATTCCGCCCCGTTTCCCAAAGCAGTACGGAAGTCACATTCCGTGCTCCGGTCTGCAATGGTGTTGGCCGCCCGGGGCAAGGTGTGTCTCAGGGTGAACCCACGGGCAACGCTCAACCGTTAAATCTGATGGTCGAACAGACCAGTACGTTGCGCGCTGGCCAGACCCTTGTTTTCGAAGTGCAGGCGCTCGCCGCCAACACGGATCCCGCGCAAGTGGACCAGCTCGAAGTGGTCATCACCACCTCGACCGGTGACCGCGAAACCGAAACGATCTTTGAAACCGGCGTAAACACCGGCGTCTTCATCGGCCAGATTGACACGGTGCGCATTCCACCCGCGCCGGTTCAGGACGATTGCCGCCTTGGCATTATCGATGGCGCCTCCATCACAGTGTCGGCATCGATTCCCGGCGAAACGGAACTCGTTGTTCAAACCGAAGTTCAGGTACTCGCCGATCCGTTTGGCGTGGTGTTCGACAGCGAAACGGGCGAGCCTGTTGATGGCGCGCGCGTTACGCTCATCGATGATACGACGGGACTTGCGGCGACTGTATTTGCCGAGGATGGTGTCACCTCTTGGCCCTCCGGCGTCATTTCGGGCGCGCCTATAACCGATGGTGCTGGCCGCGTGACTGAGATGGGGGCTGGCGAGTTCTGGTTCCCGCTGACATTCCTTGGCCGCTATCGTCTCCAGATTGAGCCGCCAGAGCCGTATTCTGCGCCTTCGGTGGTTCAACCGGCTGATATTGCTCAGATTACGCGCCCTGATGGGCGTGCCTTCGTCATCATTGATGCGTCGTATGGTGCGCCGTTTACATTGGTTGATCAAATTCCGGTTCAGGTCGATATCCCGCTTGACCGGCCCAGCCTTGATCTTGGCCTGACAAAGACAGCATCGCGCGCGCAGGTGGTGCCGGGCGATGTCGTTTTCTATGCGATCACCGCGAACAATTCCGATCCCTCACGTGCAAAACGCAATGTTGTTGTCACTGATACGCCCTCTCGCTGGTTGCGCTTGCGCCCCGACACGGTCCGCGTGAATGGAGAGGAAGCGCCCGGCGCCGTAACTCTCGCGCCTGATGGCAGTATGCTTCAGGTCGATCTGGGGACGCTCGCAGGCGGAGCGAGCGCGCGGATCACTTATGCGATGAGCGTGCGCCCCGATGCGCCGCCGGGACGTGCAATAAACAACGCCATTGTGACTGATCTGTTGGGGCGCAGCGCGCGAGCCTCTGTGCCCGTCGATATTCAGCGTGAAACGATTGCCGATCGTATGACGATTCTGGGGCGCATCACCGCAGGTCGATGCTCGCTTGATGATCCGCGTCGCGGCATTCCGGGCGTCCGTGTCATCCTTGAAGATGGCAGCTTTGCCGTCACCGATGCGGATGGCCGTTATCACTTTGAAGGCGTCGTCCCCGGCACGCATGTCGTCGCCGTATCGCGCATGACCCTGCCTGAA
>JGI12210J13797_10420629_pt1 | contig 42007 bp, 50 predicted proteins | sample ElkSlonscriptome_3_FD_13797 | JGI IMG/M metagenome (IMG submission 13797) | reverse complement strand
CAATTCTTGAGCAGCGCTGGCTTATCGTTGGTTCACCTGCCGGAGTCCCTGCTGAGCCAAACAATGCCCCGGACTCGAACAGCTTAGAGATGATGCCGCCAGCGCCTCGCGACCGGGCTGCTTCACCCCAGGGCATATTGGTGTGGTCAGGGCAGGTGCTGCCGCCTCAATGGCTGTCGCCGCTGACCCTAGAAGCAGCGATCGCCACTTCGGATGCCGTTGCCCCTGAAACCAAGACCGAGCTGACGGCGCTTATGGTTCCTATGCATATCGCAGGACAGTCTGGGGCAGTTCAGTGGCGACCAGGCATGGCGGCGGTATCTCTGGTCGAACCGAACGCTGAATTCTAGCCCTCAATGTTTCCTCAGCTGATTTTCTAGCCAAGGTTGCCCATCGCTGAGTAAAATGATCAATACCTAGCTAAGCCCCGCACCGGGAGAGGTGGCAGAGTGGTCGAATGCGGCGGATTCGAAATCCGTTATGGGGTCAAACTCATCGGGGGTTCGAATCCCCCCCTCTCCGTTAGTAGAAATTTGCGCCGTAGAGACTTGCCCCGTAATAGGTGCAGGCTGCATGCCCCCGCGAAAATCGAGGAACTGCACTAACAGCAGATAGGCAACGCTGATCAAAAGGGCGATCGCCCCTGTGACGACAGCGATAATTTTTGAGCGATCCATCGAAACTGACCTCAGCGGTAGCGAATCATTCCCATCTTACCGCTAGCGCTGCGGCGGCGCTAAGACGTAAGATGCCCCCTATCACTGTGCAATTGCTCCCGCCATGATAGAGCCTGCTACGCCCCCCCCATCGCCATCATCTACTCCGGTCATCGAAACCCACCAGCTGCAAAAGTCCTATCGCACCGGTTTTTGGCTCAATCAGCGGCGGCGTTCCCTGCGGCGCTGTTCCTTGACCGTTGGCGCTGGCGAAACCTTTGGCCTCCTCGGGCCAAATGGAGCCGGCAAGACAACCCTGCTGAAACTGCTGCTAGGAATTGTTCGCCCCACCGCCGGAAGCGGGATGCTGCTAGGGGCTCCCCTGGGCGATCGCCCCACAAAGCAGCGCATTGGCTATCTGCCAGAGAATCCCTATTTTTATGATGGGCTGACTGGATGGGAGTTTTTGCGCTACGCTGCCAGCCTGTTTAAGCTGCCTAGGGCAAGGTATCACCAGCGCATCATGGACCTGCTGCATCAGGTGGGCCTAGACTCTCAGGTGGCCCGCAGGATGCCAATGAAGCAGTATTCAAAAGGGATGCTGCAGCGAGTGGGCATGGCTCAGGCGCTGATCAACGATCCGGACGTCGTATTTTTAGATGAGCCCATGTCTGGGTTAGATCCCCTGGGCCGCTATCAGATGCGGGAGCTGATTGCCCATCTCAAGACTCAGGGCAAGACGGTGTTTTTCAACAGCCATGTGCTCTCGGATGTCGAGCAGATTTGCGATCGCGTGGGCATTTTGGTTCAGGGAGAGCTGGTGCGCTGCGACACCGTATCTGCCTTGCTGCGCGATTCCCCGGATTGCTCGACCCTAGAGGCGGTGTTTCTAAAGCAGATGCAACAGCTTCAGGGCCAGCTAGCCGACCATTAGCCCCTGCCGTGGGGGCAGCGCTAAAGTCAAGGTATCGTTTTCCCAAGACACATCACCGCTACCGTAGAGAACTTGCTCTGGTTGTGCTGCCGTTAAGGCCTCTGCTGTCAGAGACAGGGTCACAGGTTCAAGACCGGCGTTGACCGCGACAACCACGAAATCATCCTCCAAGTGGCGGTAGAAAGCATAGGCCAGCCCCTCTGCTGCCAGAATCTCGTACGTTCCAGTTCTTAATGCCGGATGGGCGTGACGTAGGGCAATGAGCTGTTGGTGCATGGTCAGAACATCGCTGTCCCAGCTGGCCTTTTCCGGAAAGGTTCGGCGGCAGTCAGGGTCTCTAGTCCCCGGTAGGCCAACCTCATCTCCGTAGTAGATGCTGGGGGCACCGGGAAAGGTCATCAGCAGGAGCGTCGCTAGCTGTACGGTCTGACGAGCTTCTTTCGCGATATTGGCATCAGCGGATTCTCCATCAGCAATGGACAACAGCCGAGCGGTATCGTGGCTATCCAGCAAGTTGAGCTGGGTCAGCTGAATCTCCCAGGGGTAGAGCCCCAATAGCCACTGCATTTTGCTGGCGTAGTCAGCCGCGTCAATGGCAGGTGCAGGGCTGTAGTCCATTTTTTCGACTTGCTTGCGGAGGACGCGATCGCCGGCGGTAAAGGCGACGGTGGGTCCGGTGAAGAGGTAGTTCATCACCCCATCGAACTGGGTGCCATCTAGCCACTCGCGGGAGTCGGTCCACACTTCGCCCACGATGTAGGCTTCGGGGTTGACGGCCTTGACGCGATCGCGGAAGGTCTGCCAGAAGCCTGGCGCTTTTACTTCAAAGGGAACGTCCAACCGCCAGCCATCGATGCCAAAATGGAGCCAATATTCCGCCACCTGCATGATGTATTCCTTCACCTGCGGGTTGCTGTGGTTGAACTGCGGTAGAGCGCGGTTGTCGACCCAACTGCGGTAGTTTGCCGGCAGCCTGCCGTCGTAGGCCGATAGAGGCCAGTTGTCTATGGCAAACCAGTCTAGCCATGGGGAGAAAGGACCGTTCTCCAAAATGTCATTGAAGTAGAAAAAGCCCCGGCTTGCGTGGTTGAAGACGCCATCTAGCACCACACGCATGCCGCGTTGGTGGGCTTCACGGAGCAAATCTTTAAGGGCGTCGTTTCCCCCTAGCAGTGGATCTACTTGATAGTAGTCGTGGGTGTGGTAGCGGTGATTGCTGGCGGACTGGAACACCGGAGTGAAATATATAGCGGTGATTCCAAGATTTTTCAAGTAGTCAAGATGCTCTATGACTCCCCACAAATCGCCACCTTTGTACCCCTGAGCTGTAGGTGGGGTATCCCAATCCTCAAGAGGTACCTGCATGGATGTTGTTCTATCGCGCTGGCTTGTCTTGGCAAAGCGGTCAGGAAAAATCTGATAAAAAACAGCGTGCTTGACCCAGTGGGGTGTCTGAACTTGCATAACCTCTTGTGGTTGGCGTTGTCATCGCTTACGGTAATGATCCCTATAGGTGTTGTCACGCACCATTTGATAGACCTTACAGCATCAACAGTCTATGTACACATAGTAATGGTACACATAGTAATGCTCAGCGCTAGCCTTCACTGACCTCGCCTCTAGCTTTTAAGCGAGAAGCTCAGCGCGATCGGGAAAACTGGAGCCCCATAGTCTCACAACCTATCTGCGAATAGCCTAGCTTCGACGATTGTTGAAAACCGTCAGGGATGGCGTATTCGTCGCGGAACAGGTCCCAAAGTATTACGGTTTGTAGCGTTATCACTGGAATCTATGGGGTTTACTTCTGTAGATGGATGATTGACAGAAAATTTGCCGATATTCTGCTGACGACTCCAGTAAACCTTCAAGTACTAAGGACAACAGAGATCCATGCTGAACTTACTTATTTGGATCGTTGTCGGTATCATTATCGGCGCGATCGCTAAAGCTATTTATCCCGGACATCAGGGCGGTGGAATTCTAGGATCCCTAATTCTAGGAATTATCGGCTCCTTCGTCGGTGGCTTCCTCGCAAACCTGATTCAAACAGGCACCTTTGCCTTGGTCTCATCAGGGTTTAGCCTGCTAGGAATAATCCTTGCTATCATTGGCGCTTTGATTGCCATCTTCATCTGGCAGCAAGTGGCAAAGCGAACCTGATGTGACTTCTGGTCTGACTCGATTCGTATTTGAGTCTATGTCGCTGGAATAGCGATAGTCAGCAGTAACGCTATGTTTTGAGGAGTGGGTAGCTCTGTGGCCGCTCACTCCTTCTCAATGGAAGTGAACATAAAAAAGGAGCTGGTTTACTCAGCTCCTTCAGAATCAATGCTTTATCGAACTACTTTATCGAACTATACGTTCGATGTGGGAGAGCCCACTGCACCTGCAGCGCCGCTAGCGTCCTTGACAAAGCCACTGTAGGCTTCCATGCCGTGCTCGGAAATATCCAGACCGATAAGCTCGTCTTCCTCGGAGACTCGAATGCCTATGGTAGCCTTCAAAATACTCCAGACGATGGCAGACACGACAACGGTGAAGAGGCCGATGGCGACAATACCCAAAATTTGGGTCAGAAGCTGACCAATACCGGCACCGTAGAACAGGCCAAGCGTTGTGTCGAACAGACCTACGGCCAGGGTGCCCCAGATGCCGCAGACTAAGTGAACCGAAACCGCGCCGACCGGGTCATCAATTTTGATGCTGTCAAAGAACAGTACAGAGAAGACCACAATGACGCCAGCAACCAGACCAATGATGACGGCACCTAGGAAGGAGACGCCAGCACAGCCTGCGGTGATGCCCACAAGACCGGCCAAAATTCCGTTGATGATCATGGACAAGTCAGGCTTGCCAGAGGTGATCCACGAGGTGATCGTTGCCGCAACGCCGCCAGCGGCTGCAGCTAGGTTAGTGGTGACAGCGATGTAGGGGACCGCTTCACTAGCCGCCAGCTCAGAACCGGGGTTAAAGCCAAACCAGCCAATCCACAGAATGAGGCATCCCAGCATCGCGAGGCTGAGGTTGTGCCCAGGCAGTGCGGCGGGCTCGCCATCTTGATATTTACCAATGCGGGGACCAAGGAGGGCCGCACCGACGAGAGCTGCCCAGCCACCAACAGAGTGCACAACGGTAGAACCGGCAAAGTCAGAGAATCCTGCTGCACCGAGCCAGCCGTCACCGCTCCAAACCCAATGCCCTGTGATGGGATAAGAGATACCCGTCAAGACAAGGCTGAAGATCAAGAATGCGGAGAAGTGAATCCGCTCAGCAACAGCGCCGGACACAATCGTCGCTGCCGTTGCAGCAAAGGCTGCTTGGAACAGGAAGAACACAGACACAGGCAGACCGCTAGGGAACGGATCGAGTCCATAGGTGCCAGATTCTCCAGTTAAGAACCAGCCGCCGCCGCCGATGATCGGCGAACCGCCACCGAACATGAAGGAAAAGCCAAGCGCCCAGAAAGCAAGAGTGGCCAGTGCGAAGACGATGAGGTTTTTGGACAGAATGTTGACGGCGTTCTTCTGACGGCAGAATCCCGTCTCCAGCATGCCGAATCCTGCGTTCATGAAGATAACTAGGACCGCAGCCACCGTGATCCAGATGACATCTAGAACACCCTTCACATATTCAGGGGTGATAGCGTCCTCTTGGGCTGAGGCCGAAAGACCCCAAACGCCAACAATAAGGACGATCAGCGGTAGGCAGACGATCCAGCGCCGAGATGATCTTGAAAACGGAGCCGCGTTGGCGATCGCGCTGAACGCTTTTTCTGGTGTAGACCAGGCGGCAAGCCCGCGCGGGGCGGAGCGATGCCGACTTCTTTTTTTGAGTACCACGTTAGACATTATCGAATAGCCTAAAAATCCAACAAAATGACTGCTTCTTTAATAGAAACAGCAGCCTGCCCCCGTTCCGATTGAGCAGCTCATCAATTGAGATACGTTCGGAAAACCATGGTCCTCTCATTGGCGACCTTCCACGTCTATGGCGAAGAGAAGTTATGAGTCAGGATATGGAGATAGAGGCAGCGCTGTCTAACCGATTGCACCAGGTATACCCGATGCATTCTGTAGCTTGCAATACAATCTCGTCTATTCTGGCTGCGCCATTACGCTTTGGATAGCCCTGCCGCAAAATCAGGGCAGCCAATCGCGTCTTCTGATAGGGCAATCGAGGGCTGCACAGAGCATTTTAGGTAAGGGCTCCCCGCGAAAAAACGACAGCTGCTACAGGGGATCTTATGCATCCTTCTTGCGCGCTGGAATCCGTCGCGGCACATAGTCCACAAACTCCAGCAGGTCAACCCTACAGTTGCCCAGGCAAGAATGCTGCAAACTGGAGCAAATAATCTAATCATTGACTCGCCTCGCGTCAGCGTCAGGTGGTTTCTATTTCAGGCCATATGGATCCCTTAACTCTAGCGATAACCGCTGGTCTATCGCCATAGCTCTCCTCCCGAATCACGTAACGAATTGTCTCGGGAAGCGCCCAAATCGTTGGCAGGGCGATCGCTCCTTAACAAAGCACTAAATTCCTACTGGGAAACCGGGGTTTATGGCATGATGAGATCTGAGCATGGCTCAAATTGATACGCTTGATACAACAATTGACGTAACAGACTACAGCAAACGCAGTAGATACAACGGAGAACTTAAACTATGGCACTACAATTGGGAGATACTGTCCCTAACTTTCAGCAAAGTACCAGCGAAGGCGATATTGATTTCTACGACTGGGCCGGAGATAGCTGGGTTGTGTTGTTTTCCCATCCAGCGGATTACACGCCAGTTTGCACGACCGAGCTAGGGGAAGTGGCGCGGCTTAAGCCCGAGTTCGACAAGCGCAACGCTAAGGTTATCGCGCTCAGCGTTGATGATGCAGATTCTCACGCAGGCTGGATTGGCGACATCAATGAAACCCAGAGCACGAATGTAAACTACCCAATCATTGCCGATTTCGACAAAAAGGTTTCTGACCTATACGGCATGATTCATCCCAACGCTAACGCGAAGGTTACGGTTCGCACGGTTTTCGTGATCGATCCGCAAAAGAAAGTTCGCCTGACAATCACCTATCCCCCCAGCACCGGCCGTAACTTTGCCGAAATTCTGCGCGTGATCGACTCGCTGCAGCTGACTGACAATTACAAGGTTGCAACGCCAGTAAACTGGGCTGACGGCGATGACTGTGTCATCGTGCCGACTATCAAAGATGAAGCGGAGCTGAAAGAGCGCTTTCCCAAGGGCTATACGGTGGTCAAGCCTTATCTTCGGATGACGCCTCAGCCCAACAAGTAGGTCTACTGATGTCTGGGCGGCCTATCGGCCCCGACATGACCTAACGTCTCTCGTCTCCATAAAAAATCTGGCTTGTGAGGACTACTTCCACAAGCCAGATTTTTTATGCTTTAGCTAGGCTTTGAGCGGGCAGAGCAAATACTCTATGGCTTTAGAGCTTTAATTTGACAAACCTAAGCCGCCAGCAGCACCTTCCCGAGAGGCTGCCAGGAGAACTGGCGATCGCCTCCCATTTCGACGATGACTTTGAGGCGGGGTTCTTGACTGGGAAGCTGGGCGAGAAACTCCAGCTCTTGCTTCGACAAAATTGTGCCCTCTAGAAGCCAAATCACCAGACCCTTAGACTTTGCAGGCAGCTGCTCAAGCATGTACGTCGCCAAAGGTGGAATGTAGTAGCGATAGCCTACAGCCCCGTCTGTTTCGATATCTTTTTTGCCGAGATGGGGAGGGCGCACCCCATGGACGGTCAACAGATAGGCTGCAGGATCACCGAGGCCTCGGGCTGTCAAAACCGTTATGCCGTAGCCTGCGCCCTTAAGTCTGCGCTGATATCGCCCTTCGTGGCCCCCTTCTAAGGGCGTGTAAACCGCCAGAGCGCCTGTTTGGGACAGGTCATTGATGAACTTCTTACCGGTTATGAGCAAGGCCATGCCTATATATCCTCTATATACCCGCAGGTCTACTACCCATCTATACTATCCATATAATGGACCAGCGATGGACAAGTTGGTCAAACTTGTGCGCATCGGGAAACTGACGACACCCACGACAAAAGAACCCTGGAGAATAGGCGTTTTGGGTGATTGAGAGTTCGCTCCACATGCTGCGATCGCCCGATATTCGGCTTGCCACAGTAGCGGTTGGAAATTCAGCGGACGTTCGAGCTGGACAAAACGCTATTGTTCACTTATGATTGATAACCGGATCGAGAAAACGCAACGGTCGCTGTAGATGTCGTAAGTGAGTAGGCAGTTCCGAACTGGATCAGCCTATCGCTGTGCGGTCAGCTCTGAAAACGTATCTTGCGCGACGAGCCAATTTTGGCCAATTGCTATGAGGTGCTTTCTAGAGCCTTGCTTCAGTTTTACCCATAAGCGACTTGTTGAGCTACAATAGAGAGCGCTGGTACATGCTGAAAAGCCGAGCCAGCAGATAGCTGTCGAGGATACTGTGGTGAGTTTGACTTGTTGCAAGTCCTAGCTATACATCTGGATTTTTGCCAGGCTCTTAATCTGACTGCCAGCAAGCGAAAGAATAGTCCGCTCATCTGTTGCGGCTTTTGTGCTTGCTTTTTGTGGTGTTTGTATCGCTCCCCTTGATTATTTCCCATTCAATCCGCTTCATGTGAAGTGTGAAGATGGGTCTTTCATCTGCTGAGACAGTCGTCTCAGCGTACCGTTTCGTGTGTATAGCTCTCGTTAGGAGGCCTGGCTGCTATGGCTATGGGTATTCTTGGAACAAAACTCGGTATGACCCAGGTCTTCGACGACCTAGGGCGTGCCATTCCAGTGACGGTTATTCAGGCGGGGCCATGCATGGTGACGCAGGTGAAGTCCAAAGGTACTGATGGATACACCGCCGTTCAGGTGGGTTACGGCGACGTTGCTGAGAAAGCGCTCAATCGGCCCAAGCTCGGTCATCTGTCCAAATCTGGTGCGACCCCGGTACGTCACTTAAGAGAATATCGGCTTGACGATGTAAGTTCATTCGAGCTGGGCCAGCAAGTAACCGTTGAATCGTTTGAAGCTGGACAGCTTGTTGACGTCACAGGCACTAGCATTGGCCGAGGTTTTGCTGGCTACCAAAAGCGTCACAACTTCCGCCGAGGACCTATGTCTCACGGTTCTAAAAACCATCGGCAACCTGGTTCTACTGGTGCTGGAACAACGCCAGGACGAATCTATCCCGGCAAGCGGATGGCCGGCCGCATGGGCGCAGAGCGGGTTACGATCCGCAAGTTAGCCGTCGTTCAGGTGGACGAAGAGCGCAATCTTTTGCTGGTCAAAGGTGCTGTGCCTGGAAAGGCAGGAACGTTCCTCGATATTCGTCCTACCCGAGAGTGGTAGTAGAGCGGCAGACAGCAGAATCTAGTGATTAGAGGGAACCGAGATGGCGGATTGCGTAATTCAAAATTGGCAAGGTGAAGAGGCGGGCAGCGCTTCCGTTGATTTGGCGGTGGCAAGCAGTGAAACGGCGTCTCACGTCGTCCATCGAGCATTAGTGCGCCAAATGGCCAATGCCCGTCAGGGTACGGCATCTTCGAAAACGCGAGCCGAGGTTCGTGGCGGAGGCAGAAAGCCTTGGCGACAGAAGGGGACCGGGCGAGCTCGGGCCGGCTCTATCCGCTCTCCTCTATGGAAAGGCGGTGGCGTTATCTTTGGCCCCAAGCCAAGAGACTATACCCAGAAGATGAACCGTAAGGAGCGGCGATTGGCGCTGAGAACAGCGTTCCAAGGTCGCGCTGAGGATTTGATTGTTGTTGAGGAGTTCGCTGATCAGCTCTCTAGGCCAAAGACAAAAGAGTTTATCTCAGCGCTAAGTCGCTGGGGTGTTGCAGCTGGTGATACCGTTCTTCTCATCACCTCCGGCAAAGACGAGAACGTCTACTTATCCACTCGGAATATCAGTTCTGTGAAGCTTGTTTTAGCCGACAACCTAAACGTCCGTGACCTGCTAGCTGCTGATCGCGTTGTGATTACAGCAACAGCGTTAGAACGAGTAAAGGAGAACTACAGTGCCTAAGTTTAGCGAACGTGATTTGCCCGATATTATCCGTCGTCCTCTGGTCACTGAGAAAGCGACCATTGCCCTTGAGGATAACAAGTATCTGTTTGAGGTTCACCCCAAAGCCTCAAAGCTGGATATCAAGGCGGCAATTGAATCTTTATTCGATGTCACCGTAGTCAAAGTAAACACCCAAAACCCGCCACATAAGACTCGCCGCATGGGGCGATTCATAGGCCGAAAGCCTCACTACAAGAAGGCGACGGTTACCCTTTCCTCTGGGGACTCCATCACTCTATTCCCCGAAGTTTAAGGGCGATCGCCCTGCGAGTCCGGCAGTAGGCCCAGCGTACGAATGCCGTCCTCGTTTAGCAACCACATCAGTCACTAACGGTAATCATGGGAATTCGCTCTTTCCGACCCTATACACCTGGCACTAGAGAACGCGTCATCTCAGATTTTTCTGAGATAACGCGGACTAAGCCAGAGAAGTCTTTGGTCAAACGCGTCCACCGCGCCAAAGGCCGCAACAACCGTGGCGTCATTACCTGCCGCCATCGTGGGGGAGGCCATAAGCGTCTCTACCGAATGATTGATTTCCGTAGAAATAAGCACAGCATCCCTGCTGAGGTTGTTTCAATAGAATACGATCCCAACCGTAATGCTCGCATCTCGCTGGTGCAGTACGGAGACGGTGAAAAGCGATACATTCTCCATCCCGAAGGTCTGGCTGTAGGCGCAACAATTGTCTCTGGCCCTAACGCTCCGTTTGAGGTAGGCAATGCGCTGCCCTTGGGCAATATCCCTTTAGGTACGTTGGTCCACAATGTGGAGCTATACCCTGGGCGGGGAGGTCAGATCGTGCGATCGGCTGGCACGTCAGCTCAGGTTGTTGCTAAGGACGGCGATCTAGTGACGCTGAAAATGCCGTCATCTGAAGTGCGCTTAATTCGTCGCGAATGCTATGCCACTATTGGCTCTGTCGGCAACGCTGAGATGCGGAACATGAGCCTGGGCAAAGCGGGACGCAAACGGTGGTTAGGTCGCCGTCCTCAGGTTAGGGGTAGCGTTATGAACCCGGTCGATCACCCCCATGGTGGCGGCGAGGGGCGTGCGCCAATCGGCCGTAGCCACCCCGTAACGCCTTGGGGTAAGCCTGCTTTAGGTAAAAAGACCCGCAAGAAGAAAAAGCAGAGCGATGCCATGATTGTTCGTCGCCGCCGCCGCTCTTCCAAGCGGGGGCGCGGTGGGCGCAACGCTTAGGTTATTTGCAGCAGAGCTGCTTGAGTTATTAGTTTAGAGTCGTCTTATCTGAGGTAGCCGTTATGTCTCGCTCCCTAAAAAAAGGTCCATTTGTCGCCGATCACCTGCTTAGCAAAATTGAGAATCTCAATGCAAAGGGCGACAAGCAGGTGATTAAAACGTGGTCCCGGGCGTCTACGATTTTGCCCCAGATGATCGGCCATACGATCGCAGTCCACAACGGTCGCCAGCATGTGCCTGTGTTTATTACAGAGCAGATGGTGGGTCACAAGCTAGGAGAGTTTGCCCCAACACGGACGTTTCGTGGGCATGCCAAAAGCGACAAAAAAGTGCGGCGGTAATACCACTATGCTGCTGGACATGGTGATGGGTCAGACCACGATAGGAGAGAGTCGATGACTGTAGTTATGAGCAATGATGTAAAAGCGACCGCACGCTATATACGGATGTCGCCCCATAAGGTTCGCCGCGTCCTTGATCAAATTCGGGGTCGGAGCTATCGGGAAGCACTGATCATTCTAGAATTTATGCCATATCGGTCCTGTGAGCCTGTGCTTAAGGTGCTCCGATCTGCCGTCGCCAACGCTGAGAATAACGAAGGGCTTGATCCGAGAACGTTAGTGATCAGTCAAGCCTATGCGGACCAGGGACCTGTGCTAAAGCGCTATCGGCCTCGCGCCCAGGGTCGTGCCTATCAAATTCGTAAGCCGACCTGTCATATCACGGTTGCAGTGGCTCAAGCGGAAGAAGAATAGAGGTGAGTGATCCTAGCGATCGCCTCTGAACTACATAATTTCGACCCTAAAGATATTGATTCCGGCCAGACCCTAGCTATAGAACGAGAGAGCATACTGTGGGACAAAAAATTCATCCAATTGGTTTCCGTCTTGGCATCACCCAAGAGCATCGCTCGAAGTGGTTTGCCGACACCAACCGTTATCCTGAGCTGCTGCAAGAGGATCACGTTATTCGGGAGTATATCCAAAATACGAACCCCTTCTCAAACGCTGGGATCTCTGAGGTGTATATCGAGCGTAAGGCCGATCAGATTGATCTAGAAATTCGCACGGCTCGCCCAGGCGTGATCGTGGGACGAGGGGGGTCCGGGATTGAGCAGCTGCGCAGTGGTCTGCAAAAAGCTCTAGGCGATAGCTCTCGTCAGATCCGCATCAACGTGGTGGAGGTTGCTCGAGTTGACGCAGATGCGGCTCTGATTGCCGAGTACATTATTCAACAGCTAGAGCGCCGGGTGTCGTTTCGCCGGGTCATCCGTCAAGCTATTCAGCGGGCTGAGCGGGCTGGCGTTGAAGGCATCAAGATCCAGATTGGTGGGCGTCTGAATGGCGCTGAAATTGCGCGAACAGAATACGTCCGCGAGGGTAAAGTTCCCCTGCATACTTTACGCGCTGACATCGATTACTCCTACAAGACAGCGCAAACCATCTACGGCGTCATCGGCGTAAAGGTGTGGGTCTTCAAGGGTGAAATCGTTCCGGGGCAAGAGATCAGCAGCCCTGCATCTGATGCTCCACCTCGACGTCGGCAACAGCAACAGCGCCGTCGACAGCAGTTTGAAGATCGGTCGAACGAAGGTTAGAGGAGAAGCCAACCAGGCTTTTGCCAGTATCTAGAGGATGAGTCGCTAAAGGATTACATTATGCTTAGCCCCAAACGTACAAAATTTCGTAAGCAGCATCGCGGCCGCATGCGCGGTATGGCCAGCCGCGGTAATGAAATCAACTTTGGCGATTTTGCCCTGCAGGCGCTAGAGCCATCATGGATCACGTCCCGGCAGATTGAAGCCGGTCGTCGAGCAATGACGCGTTACGTCAAGCGGGGTGGCAAGATCTGGATTCGCGTTTTTCCAGACAAGCCTGTAACCATGCGTCCAGCAGAAACTCGAATGGGTTCTGGTAAGGGAAACCCTGAGTTTTGGGTTGCTGTGGTCAAACCCGGTCGTGTCCTGTTTGAAATCGCTGGCGTTCCCGAATCAGTGGCTCGTGAAGCAATGCGTTTAGCATCATTCAAGCTGCCTATCAAGACAAAGTTTATTGCTCGAGAAGTGTCGGAGGAGTCATAAATGCCACTGCCCAAAGTAAGCGAAATTCGAGAGCTGACGGACCAAGAAGTTTCAGACGAAATCTTGTCTGTCAAAAAGCAGCTGTTTGACCTGAGATTTCAGAAAGGAACTCGTCGACTAGAGAAACCACATCAGTTCAAGCATTTACAGCACCGCATGGCGCAGCTAATGACGGTCGAGCGGGAGAGGCTTGCTGCTACCTCTGATTCATCAACTACGGAAGAGAACTAAGCTATGGCAACGAAAGAGCGTGTGGGCGTTGTGGTGAGCGACAAAATGGACAAGACAGTTGTTGTTGCTGTCGAAATGCGATCGCCCCACCCGAAATACGGAAAAATTATGGTTCGCACACGACGGTACAAGGTGCATGACGAAGACAACGCTTGCCACGTCGGCGATCGCGTTCGCATCCAGGAAACCCGTCCTCTGAGTCGCACAAAGCGGTGGGCTGTGGCGGATGTCCTAGAAGCTGCTGTCCAGTAGCGCCACAGTTAACTTACGTTATTTAGGAGATTAGCCGTGATACAGCAAGAATCGTACCTCAATGTCGCGGACAACAGCGGAGCCCGCAAGCTAATGTGCATTCGCGTTTTAGGCGGCAACCGCAGCTACGCTGGCATCGGTGATGTTGTCGTAGCAGTTGTCAAAGATGCGCTACCCAACATGGCGATCAAGAAGTCCGATGTTGTGCGGGCCGTCATCGTCAGAACTAAGAAGGGGCTGCGCCGCGAGAGTGGTATGAGCATTCGATTCGACGACAACGCGGCTGTCGTGATCAATCCAGAAGGCAATCCCCGGGGAACGCGCGTTTTTGGCCCTGTTGCGCGAGAACTGCGGGAGAAAAATTTCACCAAAATTGTCTCTCTAGCTCCGGAGGTTCTCTAACGTGTCCAAACCAGAACAGCATCGATACAAAATGCACGTCAGAGCTGGCGATACGGTCCAAGTTGTCTCGGGGCGTGAGAAAGGCAAAGTGGGCGAAGTTGTCAAAGCGATACCTAAGACCAGCCAGGTGATCGTCAAGGGCATCAACTTTAGAACCAAGCACGTCAAGCCCCAACAGGAGGGTGAATCAGGCCAAATTACGACCTACGAAGCTCCCATACACAGCTCCAACGTGATGCTCTATTCCAGCAAGGAAAAGGTGGCTAGCCGCGTATGCTATACCGTCAATAGCGACGGACGTAAGGTCCGGATGCTGAAGAAGACAGGTGAAGTCCTTGAGTCTTAATCCATCGCGACCCTTTGACTGCTTCAGATTTCACAACATCGACGTTCCCTCAGTCTATTTCGTTTCTGACCAAGCCCAGAGACACAACAAAAGGCATTAAACCCATGGCAACAATTACTCCGCGTCTTAAGACGCTCTACCAAGACACTATCGTACCTAAGCTGATGGAGCAATTCCAGTACGGAAACGTTCATCAGGTTCCTAAGCTCGTCAAGGTGAGCGTCAATCGAGGACTTGGCGAAGCATCCCAAAATGCAAAAGCATTGGAAGCTTCTGTTGCTGAGGTCGCCAATATCACAGGTCAAAAACCGGTGGTAACCCGAGCTAAAAAAGCGATCGCGGGGTTCAAGATCCGTCAAGGTATGCCGGTTGGTGTCATGGTGACGCTGCGCTCCGAGCGAATGTATGCGTTCCTTGATCGCTTTATTAACTTATCCTTGCCTCGGATCCGGGACTTTCGCGGTGTTAGTCCCAACAGTTTTGACGGTCGTGGTAACTACACCATTGGTGTTCGAGAACAGCTCATTTTCCCAGAAGTCGAATACGACAGTATTGACCAGATCAGGGGCATGGATATTTCCATTATTACGACAGCGAATACCGACGAAGAAGGGCGAGCTCTTCTGAGGGAAATGGGTATGCCCTTTCGCGAAAAGTAATTGAGATTTCAGACGAAGAGGAAGCTATGGCGTCCAACGATACGATTTCAGATATGTTGACGCGGATCCGAAATGCTAGCCTAGCGCGGCATCAGGAAACGCAGGTTCCATCCACGCGAATGACTCGTAGTATTGCTAAGGTGCTGCGAGATGAGGGGTTCATCGTCGACTTTACAGATGTCGGCGATATGCCCAAGCGCCAGCTGCTTATTTCCTTAAAGTATAAGGGTAAAAATCGGCAGCCCATTATCAGAAAGCTGCGCCGCATCAGCAAGCCAGGCTTGCGAGTGTACTCCGGTCGGCGCGACTTGCCCAGAGTGTTAGGTGGCGTCGGCGTCGCCATCATTTCTACATCTCAAGGCATCATGACGGACCGTGAGGCCCGTCGCCAAGGGGTTGGCGGTGAGGTGCTTTGCTACGTCTGGTAGCCCTCGCCAAACGTCGCCATAGCGGCTATTCGGCCAATACTTCACCTCGCTGTCGTTGGAGATTGACGTTTTAGAAAACGTTTGACTGTCACTTTACGCGCATTATTCAGGAGAACCAAGCCATGTCTCGAATCGGTAGACGCCCTATTCCAATACCGGCCAAGGTCACGGTCTCAATCAATGGGCAGGAAGTCGTCGTGAAAGGCCCCAAGGGGGAGTTGTCACGCGTCTTACCTCCCGAAGTTGAGATTGTGCAAGAGGGCGATGAGCTGCAGGTTGATCGCCGTGACGAGTCTCGCAATGCGCGGCAGCGTCACGGTCTTTGCCGTACTCTGGTAGCAAACATGGTTGAGGGAGTCTCCCAGGGATTCCAAAAGCGGCTTGAGCTACAAGGCGTTGGTTACCGAGCGCAGGTTCAGGGCAAGAACTTGATTCTCAACGTTGGCTACAGTAACCCGGTACAGATTGATCCCCCGGACGGCATTCAGTTTGCCGTTGAGACCAACACAAATGTTTCAGTCGCTGGCATCGATAAAGAGATTGTTGGCAACACTGCCGCACGAGTTAGAGCTGTTCGTCCACCCGAACCCTACAAGGGAAAAGGGATTCGATATGCTGGGGAAGTAGTCCGACGTAAGGCAGGTAAAGCAGGTAAGAAGTAATTATGAAAACCAGTCGCAAAACAGCAACGCGGCGGCGGCACGCTCGTATTCGCCGCAAGATGTCCGGTACGGCCAGTCAGCCTCGGTTGGCGATATTTCGTTCAAACCAACATATTTACGCTCAGGTTATCGACGATGTCAGTCAAACGACTCTGACCGCAGCGTCTACCCTTGACCCTGAGCTCAAGGATTCCCTGAAAGAAAGTACGTCGACCTGTGACGCATCTATTCATGTGGGTCGTCTTGTGGCAGAGCGTGCCAAGGGAAAGGGAATTACCCAGGTGGTGTTTGACCGAGGTGGAAAACTTTACCACGGGCGCGTCAAAGCTCTAGCAGAAGCGGCTCGCGAGGCAGGTCTAGAGTTTTAGGTGTTCTCTCTACAGTTCGTATTTTCGATCTAGCGATATAAGCAGCGACACAAAAGTGGATTAAGGCTATGGCAAATCGGCGTAAATCAAATAAGGCCCGCGAAAAGGATTCGGAATGGCAGGAACGCGTTGTTCAAATTCGCCGCGTCACGAAAGTTGTTAAAGGCGGCAAAACTCTCAGCTTCCGTGCTGTCGTTATTGTGGGTAACGAGCGTGGCCAGGTTGGTGTCGGCGTTGGCAAAGCTGGAGACGTTATTGGAGCCGTGCGCAAGGGTGTTGCCGATGCTAAGAAGCATCTTGTCGAGGTTCCTCTGACTAAGGCAAACTCTATTCCCCATCCGTCCAATGGCGTTAGTGGTGGCGCGAAGGTTATGATGCGTCCGGCTGGTCCGGGAACGGGTGTTATTGCCGGTGGCGCTGTCCGCACTGTCCTAGAGCTATCTGGCGTCAAGAACGTTTTGGCCAAGCAGCTGGGATCGAGTAATCCGCTCAACAACGCTCGTGCAGCTGCCAATGCCCTGGACGTGTTGCGCACCCTGGCAGATGTTGCTCAAGAGCGCGACGTTCCTCTAGAGCAGCTTTATGCTTAGGCCTGGGCATTTCTCAGTATTCTTATTGCATTGACTGTTGACTCTAACTGGTAAGTGATCATGAGACTAGACGACGCAAAACCGCAGCAAGGAGCACGCCGCCGCAAACGGCGTGTTGGACGGGGGATCTCGGCTGGCCAAGGAGCTAGCGGTGGCTACGGCATGCGGGGACAGAAATCTCGCTCTGGTAGCGGTACACGTCCTGGATTTGAGGGCGGACAGATGCCGCTTTATCGTCGGGTGCCGAAGCTGAAGCACTTCACCGTCATCAACCCATCCTGTTACACCATCATCAACGTGGGCCGTCTAAGTGCGATCGCTGCCGACTCTGAGGTGACGTTGGACTCGCTCATGGATGAGGGCATCATCACCACCAATGATGGCCCCCTCAAAGTTTTGGGTGATGGTGACATAGATGTTGCGCTGACGGTCAAAGCGGCAGCATTCACGCAGTCTGCTAAAGCTAAGATTGAAGCAGCTGGAGGCACTTGCGAAGTCCTGTAGCGACTATTAGGGCGGTTAGCCATATTGCCCAAGGTGCGGCTACGTAATTTATTTTGCCCCCCAACTTGTTTTGTAAAGAGCGTTATGCTATGAGGTAGCGGTTAACGTACTCCAGAGGTCTCGCTCAGACCGATTACAGAGGTATCTTGTTTCATGGTTGTCAGTAGAGATAAATCCCCAACGGCTCAAGAGACGTTTATGCAGATGGCCCAGGCCGCTGGTCTGCGTGGGCGTCTTTTGCTTACGGTTGGCATGCTGGTTCTTGTTCGCCTAGGAATTTTTATTCCAGTGCCCGGTATCGATAGGGCTAGTTTTCAAGCTGGCATTGCCGATAGTGGTTTGGGTGGGATTGTTGGGTTTTTAGACATCTTTTCTGGCGGAGGCTTATCGCTGCTCGGGGTGTTTGCATTGGGGATTCTGCCCTACATCAATGCCTCGATCATTATGCAGCTCCTGACAGCCGCGATTCCAACCCTAGAGGATCTGCAGAAAAACGAAGGGGAGGCGGGTCGCCGCAAAATTTCTCAGATCACTCGTTATGTTGCCCTCGGGTGGGCCATTCTACAGAGCGTCGGCATTGCTCTATTGGTGAGCAACTTTGCAGAGGCCGGCCAAGATAGGTCCATTTTCATTGCCAGTACAGTGGTGGCTCTGACTGCAGGATCTATGTTTGTCATGTGGATCGGTGAGCTGATCACAGAGCGAGGCATCGGTAACGGTGCATCTCTTCTGATCTTTGTCAACATTGTCTCAACTCTGCCGCGCTCCCTAGGCCAGACTATCGATTTGGCCCAAAGCGGCGATCGCAGCCTAGTGGGCGGCGTCATCGTTCTCATGATCGTGTTCCTGGTCATGATTGTGGGCATCGTGTTCGTTCAGGAGGGGACTCGACGTATTCCTATCGTTTCCGCCCGTCGTCAAGTTGGTCGCCGTACCTACCAAGAGAAGAGTAGCTATCTGCCGCTCCGGCTCAACCAGGGCGGCGTGATGCCCATTATTTTCGCTACGTCAGTTTTGATTTTGCCGTCTGCTCTAACACAGGTTTTCTCCAACGATACGCTGCTCAGCGTGGTCAATGCGCTTCGCCCAGGAACCTGGATATACGTCGTTGTCTACCTCACGCTGATCCTTTTCTTCAGCTACTTCTATGCGTCACTGATTGTCAACCCAGTTGACATGTCGCAGAATCTGAAAAAAATGGGGGCAAGCGTCCCGGGCATTCGTCCTGGTAAGGCAACTAGTGATTATCTTGCTAGGGTGTTAAATCGTCTCACTTTCCTAGGCGCTATATTTCTGGGTCTTGTTGCCATTGTTCCAACTGCTGTTGAAGGGGCCACTCGGGTAACGACGTTTCAAGGTTTAGGGGCAACGTCTCTGCTGATTTTGGTCGGTGTTGCTATCGATACGGCTAAGCAGGTCCAGACTTACGTTATCTCTCAGCGCTACGAAGGTATGGTCAAGCAGTAGATTTGGATTTCTACCATTCTAGGAAATAGGGTTGCAGGGCCATATCGCTCAGTCACCAAGCGGTTTGATGCTGTTCCAAATTTATAAATCAGCACCGATAGAGATACGCCACATAGATAGGAGATAACGCATTGTCCAAACAAGATCTGATTGAAATGGAAGGCACGGTTACAGATTCCCTGCCCAACGCAATGTTCCGCGTCGACTTGGATAACGGGTTCAATGTATTGGCCCATATCTCTGGAAAGATTCGCCGGAACTACATCAAAATTTTGCCCGGCGATCGCGTCAAGGTTGAGCTGACTCCCTACGACTTAACCAAAGGGCGAATCACGTATCGTTTGCGCAACAAAAAGTAAGCACCCCCTTGGGTGCGAATGGTTCTCCAAGTTTGGTTTAATACTTCGGCTTGAAAAGTTGAGTATTTAAGATATAATAGATTGTTCTTTGTCTTGTAACTAGTGACAGCTCATGAAGGTCAGACCCTCTGTCCGTAGAATGTGTGAAAAATGCCGGGTCATCAAGCGGCGAGGGCGAGTCATGGTGATTTGCCCTAATCCGAAGCATAAGCAGCGCCAAGGATAGTCCGGCTAGCGTTTTTTTGAGAAGAAGTTTTGGAGGAATAGAATGGCGCGAATTGCGGGAGTAGACCTCCCAAGAGATAAGCGAATCGAAATCGGCTTGCGGTATATCTACGGCATTGGCCCTACAAGATCTAAGCAGATTTTGGAAAACACTGGTGTCAATCCGGATACCCGAGTTAAGGATCTGAGCGATTCTGACGTAATTGCCCTTCGATCGGAGATTGAGAGCAACTACCAGATCGAAGGCGATCTGCGACGCTGGGAGTCAATGAACATCAAGCGCCTGATCGATATCAGTGCATACCGAGGACGTCGCCACAGGATGGGCTTGCCTGTTCGAGGACAAAGAACAAGAACAAATTCTCGGACGCGGCGCGGCGGTAGTCGGCGCACCGTTGCGGGCAAGAAAAAGGCTCCTAAGAAGTAGAGAGGTCAGCTGCCCTGCCAAAATTAGCGGGCGATTTTAAGCAAAGGGCTCCGAAAGTCAGCCTTTGCGGATAATTAAGGGTTGGTGGCCGGATAGATTTGACAACCCGAGCCAGCAGTTAGGCTCGGTAGCAGTAGAAAAGGCGGCATAGAGTAGGAAAACCATGGCAAAGCAACCAGTGCGGAAGTCAGGGGCGAGAAAGCAAAAGCGTAACGTTCCTAACGGCGTCGCTCATATTCGCTCCACATTTAACAACACCATCGTGACAATTACAGATGTCAACGGTGAGGCTATATCTTGGGCGTCTGCTGGCTCTAGCGGCTTTAAGGGCGCGAAAAAGGGAACGCCCTTTGCCGCCCAAACTGCCGCAGAAGGTGCGGCCCGTCGCGCAATGGATCAAGGTATGCGACAGATTGAGGTTATGGTCAGTGGCCCTGGGTCAGGCCGCGAGACGGCTATCCGAGCACTACAGGGAGCAGGTCTAGAGATTACGCTGATTCGAGATGTGACGCCTATTCCACACAACGGCTGTCGCCCGCCAAAGCGGCGTCGCGTCTAGCCGTTGTGCATTCTGTATTAATGTCCAACGGACGGTGATGCCATCGACAAGTGTCGAGCTAGCCCCAATGTAGACTAAATACCCGTTCCGCAATCGCAAATTTTTAAAAGTTATGAAATTGAAGCTAGGCAATTTCGTTGATTTACTGCCTAGCTTAAACCCGAGGGAGGCTGCTTGATGGCACAGTTTCAAGTTGAATGTATAGAGTCAGATACTAGCTCAAATCAGGGGCTGTACGGAAAGTTCGTAATGGAGCCCCTCGACCGAGGGCAGGGCATTACCGTTGGCAACGCCCTGCGCCGAGTCTTGCTCTCTAACCTGCAAGGTATGGCAATTACTGCCGTGCGGCTATCGGGAGTAACCCATGAGTTCACAACCGTGCCTGGGGTGAGAGAGGATGTTTTAGATATCCTGCTCAATATGAAGGACGTTGTCCTTAAGAGCTATTCCTCTCAAGCTCAAATTGGGCGGCTGCTGGTTCAAGGTCCAGAAACAGTAACCGCTGGCCATCTTGACTTACCTGCCGAAGTTGAAGTAGTCAACCCGGCACACTACATCGCAACCGTAGCTGCTGGCGCGACTTTAGAAATGGAGTTTCGCATCGAGACCGGTGTGGGATATCGCGCCGTAGAGCGGAGTTACGACGAAACGGCTGCTCTAGATCTTCTCCAGATTGATGCCATTTTCATGCCGGTTCGCAGAGTTAACTACTCTGTAGAAAATGCTCGAGTTGGAGGCTCGCTCGAGCAAGACCGTCTGATTTTGGATATTTGGACGAACGGAAGCATTACGCCCCAGGATGCTATGAGTCAAGCTGCTGGCATTTTGGTGACGTTGTTTGATCCTCTCAAAGATGTGACCATGGTGTCCGATGAGGAGGCCGATATCCCTGAGGAGAACCCTGAGAGCCAAATTCCCATTGAGGAGCTTCAGCTTTCAGTTAGAGCCTACAACTGTCTCAAGCGCGCGCAAATTAACTCTGTTGCCGACCTGCTGGACTACACTCAAGAAGATTTGCTGGAAATCAAAAACTTCGGGGCCAAATCTGCAGAAGAGGTAATTGAGGCTCTGCAGGAGCGCTTGGGCATCACGCTTCCCCACGAAAAGTCTTCTAAGCCTGGCTAGCATTGCTGTGCTTTATCCATTTACTGTTGCTTGTTGTTTAACATCTCCCTGAATCATGCGTCATAGTCGTCGTGTTCACCAGCTTGGCAAGCCTGCCGATCAGCGTCGGGCCATGCTGCGATCGCTCACCACTCAACTCATTCGCCATGGCCGCGTCAAAACGACCAAAGCCCGGGCTCGCGCCGTTCGCGAAACCACAGATCGAATGATTACTTTAGCGAAGGACGGTTCCTTAGCTGCTCGTAGACGAGCTATGGGCTACCTATACGATAAAGATCTTGTTCATGCCCTATTTGAGGGTGCAGCTGACCGCTACAGTGAGCGGAATGGGGGATATACCAGAATTGCCCGCACCGTTCGCCGCCGTGGCGATAATGCTGAAATGGCGATCATCGAACTGACTTAGGCGTGATGAACTCTGCCTCTCGATCCAACGATTCTCTCGCTAACGCTGACGAGGCAACTCCGGTGAGTAAAACCCATCGTGTCGCCCTCGTCATTCAGTATGTCGGGACACATTATCATGGCTGGCAGCGCCAGCCACACCACCTCAGCGTTCAAGAGGTGATCGAGACGGTGTTGCATGACGTCTTGGGTTATTCAGTTGTCATTCATGCTGCTGGGCGCACGGACTCGGGGGTGCATGCGGCAGCTCAGGTGGTTCACTTTGATGCCCCTAGCCATATTCCCGCCCATCGGTGGGCCAGCATATTGAACGGCCGTCTCCCAAAGGATATTGTGGTTCGCGCTTCGGCCCAGGTCTCCGCCGATTGGCATGCCCGATTTTCGGCGCTCTGGCGACGGTATCGCTACACTATCTATACCGATAGCTATCCGAACGTGTTCGCCAGACCGTTCAGCTGGCACTACTACCATGAGCAGATTGATGCCGCTCAGGTTGACGCTGCTCTCCAACCTCTGATAGGTCGTCATCATTTGGCTGCATTCCATCGGGCTGGCTCCGATCGCCCCCACTCCTGGGTGGATGTCCATGAGGCGATATGTGCTCGTGATGGTCCGTTTGTACGAATCGAGCTTCAGGCGCGGGGCTTTTTGTACGGTATGGTGCGCCTGCTGGTCGGGATGCTAGTTGACGTGGGCTGCGGCAGGCGATCGCTGGCCTCTTTCCGGGAGATATGGCAGCGGGAGCAGCGAGACCAAGTTAAGTATGCCGCCCCCCCGCAAGGACTTTGTCTGCTCCGGGTGGGGTATCCTGATCTTCCATTCCCCTCAGAGGTTTGGTATGATACGCAGCCGCTGTTTACGTTGCCAATGGCGCTTGAGAGGGCCACGCTGAGTTAGTCACTCTGATCGACTGGCGACCTCTACGCGGGCTCCACGGCGAAAAATATTGCCTACCCTGCTTAACCCCACCCGTTTTTATCCACGCAACCAATGATCGACCTATGAATACAACTACGACACCTAATAAGACCTACACCGCCCCGCTCGATGCTATTGAGCGACGGTGGTATGTCGTTGACGCCGCTGACCAACGTCTTGGTCGATTGGCCACGGCCATCGCTTCTGTTCTGCGAGGCAAGACAAAGCCAATCTATTCGCCTCACATGGATACGGGTGACTTTGTGATTGTTGTCAACGCTGACAAAGTTGCTGTAACAGGTCGCAAGCGCGAGCAAAAGCTCTATCGGCGTCACTCCGGTCGTCCTGGGGGGATGAAAGTTGAGACTTTTGAGAAGCTTCAAGCCCGTGTCCCTGAGCGTATCGTTGAACAAGCGGTGCGGGGTATGCTGCCCAAAAATGCTCTAGGCCGTAAGCTATTCACTAAGCTCAGCGTCTACGCCGGTCCGGAGCATCCCCACAGCGCCCAGAAACCAGAAGTTCTCAGCATTGATACAACGTCTAAAGGAGAAAGCTAATGCAGGCAGAGGATCAGTCAGGACGCGCCGTTTACTGGGGCACCGGCAGACGAAAGTCGTCGGTGGCGCGAGTGCGACTCGTACCCGGTAGCGGTCAGCTCATTATCAATAATCGCCCTGGCGAAGAATACCTTCAGTTCAACCATGGTTATCTTGCCGCTGCGAAAGCCCCGCTTGAGACCTTAGGGCTTGAGTCGGAATATGACATTTTAGTCAACGCTCATGGGGGTGGTCTAACGGGCCAGGCAGGTTCCATTAAACTGGGTGTTGCTCGGGCACTTTGCGAGCTCGATCCGGAGAACCGCAAGCCGCTCAAAGCGGAGGGATACATGACCCGAGATCCGCGAGCAAAAGAACGGAAAAAGTACGGTCTACACAAAGCCCGTAAAGCGCCTCAGTTCTCGAAACGATAGTCTTGAAAGACAACAGCCTGCTGCTAAAGCTCTGCAGCAGGCGTGCTAGAGCTTTAGCACCACCCTCAATTTGAACAATCTACTTGGAAACCGATGCCCAAATCTGACATTCATCCCCAATGGTACCCAGAGGCCAAAGTCTACTGTAATGGTGAGCTGGTCACGACGGTTGGCTCTACGAAGCCGGAACTGCATGTCGACGTGTGGTCTGGCAACCATCCCTTCTATACTGGAACGCAAAAGATCATCGACACCGAAGGTCGGGTTGAGCGATTTTTGCGTAAGTACGGCATGGTCGACGCCTCTCAATCTACGCCTGACTCAGACGATAACAAGGCAGAATAACGCGATTCGCTATTTCCACACAAGCTGTTGATAACAGGAGGACTGTATGGCCGAGTCCTATATGCTAGATAAGCTCCAGTCTGTTGAGCAGACGTTTCACGAGCTAACGCGGCGTATGGCTGATCCAGATGTGGCCTCAGATCCCACCGAGTTTCAGCAAGTCGCAACGGCACGGGCCTCTTTAGAGGAAACGGTCTCCACCTTCAATGAGTGGAAAGAGACCCAGGAAGAACTCGTCGGAGCCCAAGACGTTCTCAAGGAATCTGCCGGTGACCCTGAGCTACGCCAGATGGCGGATTTAGAGGTCAAAGAGCTGGAGGCCCGCAGTGAACAGCTCGAACATCGCCTGAAAATTTTGCTTCTGCCCCGTGATCCCAACGATGACAAAAACATCATGCTCGAAATTCGAGCTGGGACCGGCGGCGACGAAGCAGGGATTTGGGCGGGAGATTTGGTGCGCATGTATTCACGCTACGCAGAGGGCCAAAGGTGGCAAGTAAAGCTGGTCAGCGAGTCTACGGCCGACATGGGTGGCTTTAAAGAAGCAATTCTCGAGATTCGGGGCGACCAGGTTTACAGCAAGCTGAAGTTCGAGGCTGGCGTGCACCGAGTGCAGCGGGTGCCTTTGACTGAGGGAAGCGGCAGAGTCCATACCTCTACGGCAACGGTGGCAGTGATGCCTGAGGTTGATGATGTGGAAGTTCGCATCGACCCCAAGGATATTGATATGAGTACGGCCCGCTCTGGCGGTGCCGGTGGACAGAACGTCAACAAGGTAGAGACAGCCGTTGATCTGTTTCATAAGCCTACGGGTATTCGCATTTTTTGTACCGAGGAGCGATCGCAGCTGCAGAACCGAGAGCGAGCTATGCAGATTCTTCGGGCCAAGCTGTATGAGATTCAGCTTCAAGAGCAGCAGGCAGAGATCACCTCAAGGCGGCGATCGCAGGTCGGCACTGGGTCCCGCTCTGAGAAAATCCGCACCTATAACTACAAAGACAACCGTGCTACCGATCATCGCTTAGGCGAGAACTACACCCTGACCCCTGTGTTGGAAGGCGACATCGATCCCATCATCCAAGCGTGCATTTCTCAAGACCAGCAAGAGCAGCTCCAAGAGCTGGCGGCATCTTCCACCTCTCCGTCGGCGGTATGATAGCTGCAGCATACTGCCACATCATGGCACCACAGCCATCGCCACAGCGCGATCGCTGCCCTAGGACAGTTCGCTAGGTTACCCAATGCCCCGTTTCCTACATATCGCCGATATTCACCTTGGATTCAACCGCTATGACTGTCCTGAGCGCACCAAGGATTTTTTCTATACGCTGTATGACGTTCTTCAGACCCACGCAGTCAAGGAAAGCGTTGATTTTGTTGCTATTGCCGGAGATTTGTTTGAGCACCGCAATATTCAGCCTGCTACGCTCAATCAGGCCCAAAAATGTCTTGAGCTGCTAGCAACAGCAAAAATCCCTGCGATCGCCATTGAGGGCAATCACGATAACCGTCCCTATGGCACCAACACGAACTGGCTGCGCTACCTAGCGGATTGGGGGCTGTTGATTCTGCTGGAACCGTCCGAAGATGCAGATGTAATCTATCAGCCTTGGACGCCCCATACCCGCAAGGGAGGCTATATTGATCTAGACTGTGGCGTGCGGGTGCTGGGCAGCCATTGGTATGGGGCTGCTGCTCCCAGCGCCATCGCTCAGCTTGCTGACGGCATTGTCCAGCTCCCAAAGACCTCCGAGCATACTGTGATGCTGTTTCACCATGGCCTAGAAGGTCAGGTAGCCCGCTATGCCGGAGCCTTACGCTACGGCGACCTGGTCCCGCTGCAGCAAGCGGGCGTTGACTATCTCGCCCTAGGCCATATTCACAAGCAATACTGCGCCGAAAACTGGATCTTCAATCCCGGTTCCCTAGAAGCAAACAACATTGAGGAGAGTAGCTACATCCGAGGGGCCTATGTTGTGGACCTCAGCGCCGATGGAGTTCATGCTGAGCTGCGGCGCAACTACCGGCAGCGGTCTATCCTCAGACTGCAGCTTCAGACCCGAGGACAAGAAACCGCTGATGACCTTGCTCAGGCCGCGCGAGACATCGTAACTGCTGCAATTCGCGGTGGTCAGCTCGACCCCCAGCAGCGTCCCATCACGGAGCTGCGGATAGAGGGTGCGGTAGGCTTTGATCCTCTAGAGCTTGACGTGCGCGCGCTGCAGCGAGAGCTGCAGGACATGAGCCAATCCCTTATCTTTCTTCTCCGCTACGCTGTCGATGCGATCGCCTATCAGACGCCGCTCCAAGACGGGGATCGGCTCCAAATCGAGCAAGAGACCTATCGTGACTTAGTTGCCGGCCACAATAGCTACAAGCGTCAGGGCGATCGCATTGTGGCCGGATTAGTCGGACTCCAAGAGATGACGCTGGATGATCGCGGGGATGACGAACTGTATAACTACTTAGGCACGCTGCTAGACTAGCTGCGATTGGATATTACACTTCTTTGCGAAGCTTCAAAGTCGGCATAAGCAGCATGATACCTTCAATTACAGCAATTCAATTTAATAATTGCTTAATGCCCCGCTTAACATTCCTTTTGTCGACAGTCTTAATACTAGATTTGTAATGGCTAATTTTCCTACCTATCCTCACTGCACCCTTGACGCACCGTCAAACAAAGGCCAATTTGGTGACTATGTGGCTCATCTTCAGCTTCACATGGCGCTTCAAGCCCGTAACTTAGTGCCGACGCTAACCCAGGTTACCGACAGCCGACAGCAGCTCCTCCAGCAAACCCAGGCCGATTCAGAGAAGCTGGTCTCTCGCCAGATTCATTAGGGCATTTGGGGCGTTGCCTATCCCGCTCTCAAGGCGTTTCTCTAAAATATTACAGAATTGTTACGATAGGTATAGTTATCTATCATTGATTCTTTGGTGGTGCGGCCCGTAGAACCGCTGTGCGCCGCTACGGAATCGGGAGGAGCGCCAGCTTGCTTTTAAAGACCCTTGACCGTGACCAGCAGAGTAATCTCGCAATTTTGTTTGCAGCAGGATTGCTTTTCTGGTCTGGCCTAGCTTCACTATTGCCAACCTTGCCGCTCTACATTGAGGATGCTGGTGCGACCACCCAGCAGGTGGGTACTGTGATGGCATCCTTCGCCATTGGTCTGTTGGTATTCAAGGCGCGACTGTCTAAGCTAGCTGACCTACGCAGCCGCAAGCTAGTGCTGGTGATTGGTATGTTGGCCATTGTTACGGCTCCATTGGGATATTTGATGACCCAGTCGCTGCCGTTGTTGATGGTGCTGCGAGCGTTTCATGGCATCAGCATTGCCGCATTTGCCACAGGATACGGCGCTTTGGTGGCTGACATTGCGCCACCGCGGCATCGGGGCGAGCTGATCGGCTATATGAGCTTGGTCAACCCCTTGGGGTTAGCGCTAGGTCCGGCTTTGGGAGGATTGCTCTATGGAGTGGGAGGCTATGGTCCCGCGTTTCTAGCCTCGGTGGCCTTGGGCGGTTTGGGTTTGCTGTGTGTCTTGAGGCTGTGGGAACCGCCTCGTAAGGCAGAAGCTGCGGGAGAACCCAAGGACAAGGGCCGCTTTTGGCAACTGCTGGGAACCGACCGCCTGCGGGTTCCCGTTGCCGTCCTGCTCATGGTTGGCATTGCCTTTGGAGCCATCAGCACATTTGTGCCGCTGTATATTCGCGACACCGGCGCTGATTTTAACGTGGGGCTGTTTTACACTGCGGCTGCGATCGCCAGCTTTTCTGTTCGTTTACTGACGGGACGTGCCTCCGATAGCTACGGTCGAGGTCGTTTTATTACCCTCAGCCTGCTTCTATACGGCAGCGCCATGCTCGTTCTCTGTCAAGCACAAACCGCACCGGTGTTTTTGCTGGGGGCGGCCCTTCAAGGTGCGGGGGCAGGCATCGTCATTCCAACCATGGCAGCGCTGATGGCCGATCGCTCTCAGCCAGAAGAGCGGGGCCGCATCTTTGGCCTGTGTATGGTGGGGTTTGACGTGGGTTTGGCAACAGCCGGTCCACTGATGGGCAGCTTTGCTGATGCCATTGGCTACAGCGGTATCTTTGGGATAGCAGCCGTCCTGATATTTTTGGGGCTGCTGGTGTTTATTGCGTTTTCCAGCAAAGATTTAGCCCATTCCATCCAGTTTTCCCTGGGCCACGGGCGCGACCTGTACGCTGTGGATGCGTCTCCGCATTAGGCCGCTCCTGCTCCTGCCAATTGCCTTGATGGATCAGGGCAATTGACACACCACGCGAAAGCCCAAATCATCGCTGTGGGTGTTGGCGGCAAGACCGATGCGAGACGCTGCGCGGCATGTGATGGCTAGATCCATCCAAGAGCCGCCCCGAATAACGTATTGGGCTGTGTCCTCGGTGAGGTCTGATTCATGGCCGCTATCCCAAGATGTGCCATCGTTGGGAGCCCCGCTATAGGTCTCGTGCCAGCGATCGCTGCACCATTCCCAAACGTTGCCATGCATGTCGTACAGCCCAAAAGCATTGGCGGGAAATGAGCCTACGTTCTTGGTGCCGTCACGGCAATCGTAATGAGCCAAATCTGACGTCAGCGCATCTCCAAAGTGAAATGATGTCATTGTTTTGGCTCGACAGGCATATTCCCATTCGGCCTCGCTGGGCAGGCGATAAGATCTGCCTGTTTTGCAAGATAGCCGCTGACAAAACTCGATGGCGTCACGCCATGAAATCCCTGTCACCGGGCAGGTTTCAGATGGCACACCCCTTGATTGATCGTCTTGAGTGAAGGCAAGTATCGGCGGCAGGTCGATCTTAACTTTTGGGTATGTGGCTACAGTGCGCCACTGCGCCCAAGTCACCACCGACTGCCCCATCAAAAACGATGAGAGAGCGACGGGATGCCTTGGTTCTTCCGCCTGCCAATGGCCCTCTTCCGCCCCAGAAGATCCCATGACAAACTGCCCTTTGGGGATATCCATCATGGTCAACATGACGCCATTGCCCAAGTTTTCGCTAAAGCTGTCCGCTGTTCGCGATCGCCGCTCGACCGTCACAGACGGGCTGCCTAATCCGAAGAGGCCGGAGCGGGCTACTGAGAGGGTAGCCGTCTCAAATGATAGAGGCCGCAGCGTGGTGTTGGGCTGCAGGACGCTAGGGTTTGGGGAGGATGGCTGTTGTTTGCTGTGGCGGCAGACTTCCTCAGCACAGATGGTAGCGGCAGCGGTGTCCTCTAGTCCCAACAGCTCTTGAAACTGGGCTAACTCCTGCCGCATGCGACGGGTTGGAGGGCAATTTTGGGCGATCGCGGCCTGCACGGCCTGGCGATAGGTGCAACATTTGTCCTGATGCTCCCGTTGGGACTGTAGTATCGCGGTCTCGATTGCACCTGCCTCGGCGACAGAGAGTCCCAAGCTGCCCCGCAAATCATCTAGCATGAAGCGCCCCACCACCGACAAGGGGCCTCGGGCCGTGAGGGTCTCAACTTTTCGCCGGTAGCGTTGCGCCGGGTCACTAGCAGGTGCCTTTGCAATATTGATCTTAAACCCCTGATCAAAAGCATAGATCTTGGGCTGCATTGCCGATGTTGACTCCTGTAGCTTGCGACAGGCATAGTCATGCAGCTCATCAATGGCGGTGTAGCCATCAGCGTTGGCATCGGCTTCCCCTGTAGTTATGCCTTGGATAATGTAGTGGGTGTAGATGGACAGGTCGCTGTCCTGATTCTCAAAGGCGTATTGGGTCGACGTCGATGAGGTCAACACTACGCGCCCCTGCCCCCCTAGCTCTGATTTTAGGTCGACTCTCCCGTCATCTTTGGCCGTCATGCCTTCGGCAAACGCACCGCTGAAGCAGCAGTCGAGAATCACAACTTGCCGTCGACTCCGACTCTCTCCCATCTGGTCTTGGACGAAGCTCGCGGGAACAGCTGTAGATTTGACTAACGTTCCCCTGGCTGTTTTGCGAGTGAGATTTGTGGCAAAGTAAAGCCGATTGCGATCGTCCTTGAGCCCATGCCCTGAAAAAAACAGCAGTGCCAGATCGTCCTTTTGGGATAGACAGAATAATTCTTCAACCGACTCCCGTAGAGATTGTGGGTCGGGGTCGATCAATGTGCTGACTTGGTCAAACTGTCCGAAGGCTGGGTCTTGCAGCACCCGGGCCATCGCCGCCACATCGTTTAGCGGGGCCTTGAGAGACGTCAGTCCCTGGCCATACTCACTGCCTCCGATGAGGAGCGCGCGTGCTTTAGGCATAACCAACCTCCGGCAGCCATCGACAGGATGGAACCGTTAAAAGCAAATATCTGACCATCTTGAAATACATTGTGTTTTTCGTATTGTGTTTTTCGTATTGTGTTTTGCGTATCTGACTGCAGATGAGGCTGTAGCGCGACCATCAATAGTCACGCGCTGCCGTGTTTGCTTGCCGCTTGCTGGGCTTTTCTATGGGGTTAGGACAGGCGCTATGGCTCTCTCTACTGTTGCGTTTTCAGCTAGCAGAACGTCAGCAGCGAATTGCATCACTCCTTTAAGGCCTGAAGAAGTTTTGTTTGATTTTATACCTGGCCGTTCGTCGTCATCGACAAGCAGGGAACGATAGAGCACCGCTGTTAGCCCAGGCCGCAAGCGCCGTGATGCCTGAAGGCGTCTATATACGCTGTGCCCAGAACCCTCATCAAATTTATCGCTTTCAGCTGGTCGTGCTGTCCCAAGCAACAGTGCCGCAATAACACATCGAGATAAACCACATGACTGATTCCACCGTGACGATCACCATTGGCCTCACTGATCTAGACATAGAGGACAATGTCCGCGATCGGCAGACCCAGAACCTTGTCTATGATCTAAGAGACATGGAGATCGACTCTGCCTGCCGCGTCATTGACCCCAACCCCCCTGCGGGTAACAAAGCTCTAGGCGGCTTCATCGTGGGGCTTCTAACCGCCGAGGTCAGCATAGAGAATATTCAGCATGTCTTTGGATTTTTGGGCGATCGCCTCTCAGGTAAAGCGATTGAGCTAGAGGTAGAAGCAAACGGTAAACGTCTGAGGGTGTCGGCTAACAGTCAAACAGAGCTAGCGGCAGCAATTGAAGCGGCCCAGCAGTTCGTGGCGGCTTGAGCGATGCGATCGCCATTGGACGCCTCGCACTGGCTTTGCCTTAGAATCGTCCGCTGATCTGAGTTGGCGCACAGTAAGCGTCGGTGCAGCGCCACAGCTGGTCGATGCGTTTTGCGGGCAGCGTGAGGTACAGCACATCTTTGTCTCGCAGCATCGTGTCCAGCAGCTCCCAACCGTGAACCCCCCGACGAGATGTCTTGATATACAGCGGCACAATATCCGCATGGGCTGCGATGGTTTTGACCGACTGGTCGCAGAAGGGGTGATTGGGCGTAATTAGGGTTGCAATGGCAATCCATAGGGTGCCTGCCGTGACCCCGTTGCCGAGGACCCGGCCTCCCAAGGCCGCTGCTGCGAAAGAGGGGGCTGCTAGCTCAGTAGGGCTGAGAATCGCATCGAAGTCGAACACTTGCTGAGACAGAGCGGCAAATTTAGAGTCTTGGGTGCGGACAATGACCGGCAAATGGGGGGAGCTTGCTTTGGCGCTGAGGGCAATTTCCAGGTTAGCCACATCGTCACTGGTGACGGCTAGCAGCGCAGCAGCGCGATCGGCTTTGGCTTCTTGGAGGCTGGCGGCCAAGCTGGCATCGCCCCGGATCACTGGCACTTTGAGCGCTTGCACCATTGGCAAGAAGCGGTTGCTGGCATCGGGCTCTAAAACCACAACCTCTTGGCCATTCTCCAGCAGCTCAGTCACCACCTGCATTCCCACGCCCCCCAGTCCGCACACAATATAGTGATGGGACCGGGGCATACGGCCTAGGTTCAGCACTTTTTGAAATCGCGTGCCCAACACTAGGTCGTTGAGGAGGGCATAGCACACGCCGATGACCCCCGTGCCGAACAGCATCATGGTGACTGTAAAGATTTTGATGATGGGGTCGGCCTGCTCTGCCACCTGCTCGTTGCCGCCAGCCCCTGTAATCATTCCCACTGAAAAGTACAGCGCGTCTACAAACGAAAGATTGAGCCGCACGGAAACGTAGGTCATCGTCGCCAGCAGAATTGTCAATCCTAGGACGGCGATCGCCATTAGGGTGGGGCGGACGGACTGGAGTCGGTGCAGGTTGACCCAGCGACGCAGACGATACCACAGGCTGCGCTTGGACGTGCGCCGCTGGGGCTGAGCGGCAATAATGAGGCGATCGCCCTGCTCTAGGCAGCGGTTTTGCAGCACTGCCGATACCAAATCTAGCTCTCCTGCAGCCGGCAGATAGTAGATCAGCATGCGGCGATGGTTGTCCCATAGCTCACTGAGGGAGCGTCCTAGCCAGGGGTGGTGCTCGTCAATAAATTCTTCGTGGATGGGCCAAGTCTGATCGGTGAGGCGCAGATGGCCGATAGCCCGGTTGCCCAAGGCCGCGAAGGCAAAAATAGGTGCAGAGATGGAGGCCACGCTCATAGAGACGTGGTTTGGCAGGGTCTGGTCGAGGCGATCGCCCAGGTTAGCGTTGAACAAGCGGTTGACGATGCGAATTTTGGGATTTAGCACTCTCGCCTGGGTCAAAATGGCCAGGTTAAGGGCGTCATCATTTGTGGACAGGACAAGAGTTTCAGCCTCCCGCACCCCTGCCATCAGCAGTAAGTCGGCAGAGCGCAGGTTGCCCACGATCACATCATGGGGGTCGTCTAAAGGTCCCTGAACTGCTGTGGAGCTGAGGCCAATGACGGGTACGCCCTGCTGCTTGAGCAGGGAAAAAATACTGTATCCTGTACGGCCAAGGCCACAGACAATGACTCGCGCCATAATGTTTCGCGACGATGGGGTATCGCCATGAAAGGTCACGCTTAATCTAACTTAGTTTTTGATTATGATGTCTTTGCCACAATCGCGTGGTAGTAAAAAGAACAGTTGTTCGAGGGTAAATGGGGCCAAAGCGGCGTCAATATTCCTACCGCCGCCGGGTTTTGCTCACCATTTTGCGGGAGAAGCGGAGGTTGAGATGCTCTTCTTCGGTCCACTCTTGCAGGATACGGAAAAAAGCTTGCCGATCTTCGGCCTGCAGTACGGCGGTTTGGTCAGCGGTCTCTAAAACATAGGGATAGCCTCCGCCAATAATCACCTCACCGCGCACCCAGTCTAAAATCCGATTCGTGAGCCCGGCCTCATGGACCCAGAGGGGCATTTCTAGTCGGGCCGGATAGCCTTCGCGGGTGGTCTTGAGGTAAGTAAATGCCACTTGGTTGTGCTGGTCCCCATAGGCCTGCAAAATTCCCGATCGCAGGCATTGCATCAGCGCTGAGCGATCGCCCCAGCTCATATACTTGTGCAGCAATTGAGCGTCATGGATAGCGCGGCAGGGGGGAAGGTCATACTGGTGCTGCAGCATCACCGTCAAGTCGCGAGCGTAGGTTGTGTCAACGTAGCCCACCAGCGGCACCCGGCAAGACTGGCTGGCCTGAAGCAGGGCAACAAAGCAGTCCACATATTCCTTTTGTAAAGCGCTGTCAAACATGCGGGCAAAGGTGCCCACTAGCGATCCGTCAAAGAACACCAGGCAATCTTGGCGATCGCCATGGGCTTTGATGTACTGAATCAGGCGCTGCACCTCCATCTCAAAGCGACGGAAGTTGACCCGGCGATCGGCGGGCTCGCCGCTGCTGCTCACCGCCAAGTCACCCGGCGTCATCACGTCGAGGTCAATGTCTTTCTCATAGTCGCCGCTGGGCAGATGGGGGTTTTCAAACCAGCCAATTTGCACTAGCGCCACAGGAATCGATAGATCTTTGCCGGGATAGATCTGGGAGCCATCCACCGCAAAGGTGTGAATACCCGTGAGGCGATCGCGCACCCAATCTAAACTCTGGGCTCGGCTAGTCCAGGACAAATTCGCAGCGATGACGCCATGGTCTGCTTTGGTCAGTGGCTCTAAGGGGAATGCGCCGTAGTCTTCAGGATCATCTACCGGCTGGAAGGCAGTCAGCGGCTCTTGGGCCAGGTCTCCCAGGGCTGCCCGGTACTTTTGTAGATATCCCAGGGTCTTCTTATCAAATGCCGTAAAATCATCGCGCTTTGCTTTGAGAATTTCGTGGATTCGCAGCGGTTTCAAGGGCATGTCGAGTAGTACAAAACAACGGCATCTCTACATTCTATAGGGCGGACATCTACCCAAGGTGGGTTACTTTAGACAATGTTCCAAATTGCGGCGACAGCAGAGGATTTGCATGCTTCCCCCTCAAAAATGCATCTACTCCGCAAAGGTATCGTTATGTTAAAGATAGTGTCATTCCAGATACATCTTGGGCCTCAAATCCAGTCTGCGTCCGGCGTCTATGATACGATTCATCCCGTAAGTTACTAAGCATTTGGGAGAAAAGCGTTGGTACTACGGGTTGCTGTTGTTGGGTCAGGGCCAGCGGGCTCATCCGCTGCTGAGGTTCTCGCCAAAGCAGGTATCGAGACTTATTTATTCGAGCGGAAGCTAGACAACGCCAAGCCCTGTGGCGGCGCAATTCCGCTATGCATGGTAGACGAGTTCGACCTACCGCCAGAGATCATTGACCGGCGCGTCACCAAGATGGAGATGATTTCTCCCTCTAACCAGGTGGCAGATATCCGCATCCGCAATGAAGGTGAATATATCGGCATGTGTCGCCGTGAAGTCCTCGATGGGTTTCTGCGCGATCGCGCGGCGCGACTAGGGGCAAAGCTGATCAATGGTACTGTCCATAAGCTCGAGCTGCCTGAGACCAGCGATGGTCCCTATACCCTGCACTACACCGACCACTCGCAGGGCAAAGGAGAAGAGGCGATTCGCACCCTCAAAGCTGACGTTGTGATTGGTGCAGATGGGGCCAACTCTCGCGTCGCCCGCGCCATCGATGCCGGAGACTATAACTATGCGATCGCATTCCAAGAGCGTATCCGCCTGCCTGAAGACAAAATGGCGCGTTACGAAAATCTAGCTGAAATGTATGTGGGCGATGACGTCTCCACCGACTTCTACGGCTGGGTGTTTCCCAAGTATGACCACGTTGCTGTGGGCACCGGCACCATGCGCGCCAACCAGGCCAGCATCAAGCAGCTGCAGGTGGGTCTGCGCAAGCGGGCAGCCCGTAAGCTAGAAGGAGGGGAAATTATTCGGGTGGAAGCGCACCCCATCCCCGAGCACCCTCGCCCTCGTCGAGTCGTGGGGCGCGTGGCCCTCGTGGGCGACGCTGCAGGCACGGTGACCAAGTCATCTGGCGAAGGCATCTACTTCGCCGCTAAGTCGGCCCGCATGTGTGCTGAGATGATTGTGGAGCGCTCCAATGCTGGGCAGCGGACGCCCACAGAGGCAGATCTCAAAGCCTACATCAAGAAGTGGGACAAAGAGTACGGCATGACCTATCTGGTCCTAGACGTACTGCAGCGAGTCTTCTACCGTTCTGACGCCACTCGCGAAGCGTTTGTGGAAATGTGCAGCGACCTAGATGTGCAGAAGGCAACGTTTGACAGCTACCTCTACAAGACTGTAGTGCCCATGAACCCCTTGAAGCAGCTGAAGATAACGGCTAAGACGGTGGGTAGCCTACTGCGCGGTAATGCGCTAGCACCCTAGCCGCACCGTCAAATTCATGGATCAAATCTGAGCCTCTGAACTCAAAATCCCCTCTCTGCGCTCAGCGTAGAGAGGGGATTTTCATCTGTCGTTCGTCGTCGCAAACCTGCTAACTCACCAGCGCATGGCGACCCAGAATTTCAGCTAAGCCAGGAACAGCAGCTTCCACGTCGCCCTTGATGGACTTGCGCAATTTGTTGTAAGAGGAGCGAACAACTTTGTTGTCCGATTTCGCCGCTCTTGCATCTGTCGTTTCGAGAATGGCATCGGCTGTACGGCTCTGATTCTGGCTGAGATACTGAACCGGGTCACCAGCTTTGAGGCCCTCTTCCCATATCGGGTCGAGAGATTGGCAGACATCAGGTAGGACACGCTGAATTGCGCCGGGGACATAGCCTGATCCAACATTTTTGACCACACCATACGTCGCCTTGAGCGCTACTCCACCCAACCCTGGTTTAGCTGCGACCTGCTTATCTATAAGTAGCGTGCAGTCCTTGACGATGTCTTGCCGTACTGACTTGTCTTGAACGAGTTCGCGAAGTCCCATAAGTCTCCATATACCTTAAAAATATTGATTGATGCTGGTGGGGATATTAGTCACCCCGTAGCAGCCTACGGCGGGCCATGGGTGAGCTACCCGAATGGGCTGTGTAGCCCTGCCTATTATATTGTTGGGATTTTTGAGCAGACGTCATCATTTCTGCGGGATTTTTGGCATGGCTTAACAGTTCGGTGAAGTTTTCTAAGTGGTCTCAACAGCTTCTCTTATCTTCTCTTATGTAGACGTCGTTGTTATTGAATAACAGAAACGATCAGGCCAGCGCTACGTTACTTCGTAGGCCCTTCGCCCTACAATAACGGTGATTCCCAGTTTGGCGTAAGATACGAACTAGCCAAACTTATTTGCGATCGCCACGGTCAAAGGGCCTTTCCCCCATCAAGCTCCTATGGTCAAGTCGAATAGTAAACTTGTTGTCCAGGCTGAGCAAGGCAGCGTTGCCGCTATCATTCAGGTGCTCAATCAGCAGCTTTCCACCTCCGGTGTGCGAGTGCGGGCCGTGTTGGTTCGTGGTGTCCTACAGCTTTTGTGTGAGGCTGTCGATGTTGAGCCACTAGAACGCCGCCGACTAGTGCAGCATATTCGACAAATTTTAGAATCGCTGCACCCACGCCACATCCGTCGTGTCTGCATCAACAGCCGCATCATCAATGAGCAGCAGCTGCTGTGGCTAGATGAGGTCAATCGTGACCCCGATGGGCAGCTTTTGTGGTCAGAGGAAATCCTGCTGACCAGACCCAACATCATTGTGCGGTGGTTCAACCTGTGGCGATCGCCACCATCGACGGATGATATCTTACCGATCGCTAAGGATCGGCAGCGGTATGCTCAAAGACAGTTTTGGCGAGGGCTGTGGCGGGGTGCGATTCTAGGGGCAGGACTTTTGGTCGCAGGCGGGCTGCTGTATGCTTGGTGGCGCGAAACCTCTCCCGGCAGCGGCTCTGTCGGTCTATTGTCAGATGCAGACACCGGATCTGACAGCGCGATCGCCGAAAGTGATTCAGGGCAAGAGCTACCTCCTCAGCCAGAAGCAGACGGAGCGGATGACCGGCCTCTCGTCCGCGCTGATGCTGCCGCCGTAGATCGCAAGACCGATATCATCACCGATCCGTTTACGACAGCGGTGCAGCTAGCGGAACATTCTGTCGTTAAGGGCCAGACTGCCACCACAGCCGCCGAGTGGCTTGACATTGCGGCGACCTGGCAGCAGGCTTCTGATCTGATGGGGCAAGTTCCCCCTGCCGATAATCGCTACGAGACGGCCCAAAACCGCTATCAGCTTTACCAAAGGTACGCCAGCGAGGCGCGATTACAAGCGCAGAATCGCCAGAGCCAGTAGGGGGGTTAATCGATGCTGACGCCGTCAAAGGTCTGAGCCGCCGATAGGCTTGTTAAGGGCGCTTCCGCCACGGCGCGAGCTTTTTGCTGGTGAACGGCGAAATGCTTTTGCCACTCGTCAGGGGCGTCTATTGTTTCGCCGCCGTGGGTCGTCAGCCGCTGACGCACTTGACACAATACGGGGGTATTGATGCAGGCCCCGGCCAAAATCACCTGCCCCTTTGTCAGGGCAGGGAGCTCTTTGAGTAAGTCGCGCCCTGCGGCCTCAACGCCATATTTGAGACTCTCTTGATCGGCAGGGTTGACAATGCGCATCAAAAACTGGCTCATACATTGAGAAAGCACGTCAGAATCTAGCTTGCCGGGGCGTTGGGTGATCAGGCCTACCCCGACGCCAAATTTACGGCCCTCGCTCAAAATCGTCCGCAGAATCATTTTGCAGCGGGCGGGCTCATGGGCAGGGGCAAAACGGTGGGCCTCTTCTAGCAAGACAAACACTGGGTACGGCAGGTATGTTTCGTCTTGAGCGGTGACGCGCTCTTTGAGGGTGTCCATGCGGGCTTGGTTGGTCTGGCGCAAAATAGCAGCGCAGATCACCTGCTGCTCTTCCTGGCTGATTTCGCTCATTTGCAGCACCGTCACTTGGCCCGGCTGAAAGAGATCTTGGGGGGAAAGGTGCTGAAAAGGATGGAAATAGGGCGATCGCGCTAGCCTATCTAATTTCCATTCAATGGCAGGAGCCGAGGAGCCTATTTTCTCGTTGCCTTCTTCATCTTGAGAACTATCAGCTTCGTACACCGCTGCGATCAGGTCGTTTACGCCCCAGCGATACTCGCCCTTGCGGTGCTTACGCAAAATGCCATAGGCCTTGTTCAAGATGGCCTGCTGGCGATCGCTCATGTTGGGTAGCAGGGTCAAAATATCGTAGTAGTCCAGCGAAGAAATTCGAATCTGCACGTCTTCCGGCTTGAGAATCTTGACCTTAGGGCTGTAGCCGTCGTCATGGCTGAACTGCGGATGGCCATGCATCTCTCCCAACGTGTCGTACTCTCCATGGGGGTCAAATACAAGCACCGCAGCCCGGTTGTAAGGCCGCAGCATCTCTTCAATCAGCACTCCCGCCGTGTAGGACTTTCCCGACCCGGTCCCGGCGAGGATAGCCATGTGGGTACTCACCAGGTCTTTTACATCCAGCGTTACGGGTACGGCCCCATTGTCCCGGAGCAGTAAATGCCCAACGTGAGCCGTTCCCACGGCTCCTTGAGATTTTTTGTTGATTACTGCTACAAGAGTTTCGTCGTCTGACAAAAATACTTTGGCCCCAGGGTCTGGCGCTTGGCGAGGGTTCATGAAGCCAAGACGTGAATCGAAATAGCCAATGACATCAACGGTGACTTCATAGATGGCAGCATCAGCATGGTCAAAGCCCACTAGGGCAGCAACAGCGTCGGGGCTGATGGAGGGGTCGGCAAAAATGCGATCGGGGAGATGGTCAATGAGACGACGGTTCGAAATTTTCCCGAGAATCTGAAGCGGGACGGCGTCTGATTCTGCTGACAGCATCACCCGTTGAGGGGCGACGTCGTAATAGACAAATTCGCCAATCTTGACCTGCTGGTTGTCGGCGGTGATAAACACATACTGATTGCCCGATTCTCCTGGCCCTTTGACGGTGCCGATGGCGGCGGCTCCTGCAGATCCATTGGCGGAATTGCTGGACGGGCGATCTGTTGCGATCGCCGCTGGACCGCTGGCTGAACCGTTAGGGCGGTTGTTGTCGGCATCGGTAGTGCTGAATTTGGCCATGGCAGCTCAAGATGGATGGACTTACCCACTTAGTTTAGGCGGTGGGCTTATGCGGTGGCGCTAGAAGAGTACAAAAATATTATAAATCTTGCCAAGCGTAATTGTGCTGAGCGCAACGGTATGCTGTCGCTTGTGGGATGTATCCGTGCTCGGATATGACAGCATGATCTAAGGGCCGCGCTGAGCGATCGCCCCAGCCACCATCGCTGACCTGAACCCTGATCAAAGATACGGTAGGCTTGAATTGTGTCCCTTCCGCGAGCTAACCCTATGACTGACCTAGCACCGCCTGCAAGCGCTACCTCTGATGATGATCAGTACCGCCGCAAAATGCAGCGCCGCAAAGAAGTCCAGCAGCAGCGAGTCGCTGAGCGTAGCCGCGAAAAAGGGCTGATCGTTGTCCATACTGGCAATGGCAAAGGGAAGACGACGGCTGCTCTAGGTATGGTTGTACGCTCCTTGGGCCATGGTTACCGAGTGGCAATTGTGCAGTTTATTAAAGGGGCATGGGAGCCCGCCGAAAAGGCTGTTTTGAGTCAGTGGTCAGACCAGCTAGAGTTCCATGCCCTGGGAGAAGGGTTTACTTGGGAGACCCAAGACCGCGATCGCGACATCGCCAAAGCAGGAGCGGCATGGGAAAAGGCCCTCAGCTTTATTACTGATCCTGAGGTGACCCTAACCCTGCTAGATGAGGTCAACATCGCCCTAAAACTAGGCTATCTCTCGGTAGACCAGGTGTTGGCAGGTCTGGCCCAGAAGCCAGAGGACTCCCATGTGATTTTGACGGGTCGGGGTGCCCCTGCAGCGCTAATTGAGCAGGCGGACCTGGTGACGGAAATGACCCTGGTGAAGCATCCCTTTCGCGAGCAGGGGGTCAAGGCTCAGCCTGGCATTGAATTCTAACGCGATGGGGTAGCGGTCGGGGCAGGCATAACTGGTCATCTAAAGCACAGCTCGGGCGCGGTTATACTGGACTCGCGTTGATGCCTGACGTCCCTACCCCAACTTTTTTCTATGAGTGATACTACAGCCGATCAGCTGCTGACCCAAACCCTGCTAGATGACATCGCCCACCAGGCTAGCGCCAGCCCCCGTCTACGAAAAAACTACAACTTTCACGCCCTCAACGAGCGGGTACAGCGCTTTGTCAATGTGATGCAGCCTGGCACCTACGTGCGGCCCCATTGCCACCACCGCGACCCAGGGGTGAACGGATTCGAGCTTTTTCTGGTGCTGCAGGGGAGCGTTGGTATCTTGGTCTTCGATGAGCGGGGACAGGTGATTCGCCACCACCGAGTGAGCGATCGCGGCCCTGTGCGCGCTATCGAACTGCCGGAGGGAACGCGCCATACCCTGGTGGCCCTAGCTCCCGACACCGCAATGTTAGAGATCAAGGAAGGGCCTTACTCAGCGACAGCAGACAAAGCATTTATGGCTGACTTCCCCGAAGAAGGAACCCCGGAAGCCCAAGCCTGTGTCGCGGCGTGGGAATATTATTTTCAGAAGTCGCTTGCCTCGACGTAGGTGTTCTAGGCATATCTCCCATCCAAGCTGTCCTATGCGTCCCACTGCCGTTCTACTGTTCTCCTGCCCAGATCAGCAGGGACTCGTGGCCAAGATCGCCAATTTTATCTATGCCAATGGCGGTAATGTGATCCATGCGGCGCAGCATACGGACCTAGCGGCGAGCTTATTTTTGACCCGCATTGAATGGGAGCTTGACGGGTTCAATCTGCCCCGTGACATCATCGCCCCGGACTTTGAGGCGATCGCCCAGCCCCTGCAGGCCCGCTGGCAAATTCGCTTTTCTGACGCAGTTCCTCGGATGGCTATTTGGGTGACAAAGCAGGACCACTGTTTGCTAGATCTGCTGTGGCGACAGCAGGCCAAAGAGTTTTCAGCCCATATCCCCTTGATCGTCAGCAATCACGAGCGGCTGCGTCCCATCGCCGAGCAGTTTGACATTGACTATCACTGTCTTCCGGTCAGATCTGAGATCAAGACAAATGTTGAGGCAGCTCAGCTCGCTCTACTCGCGCAATATCAGATTGATTTGGTGGTGCTGGCGAAATATATGCAGGTGCTGAGTCCATCGTTGCTAGGGCAATTCTCTCAGGTGATCAACATTCACCACTCCTTTTTGCCCGCCTTTGCTGGAGCTAATCCTTACAAGCGTGCCCACGAGCGAGGCGTGAAAATCATTGGCGCGACGGCCCACTACGCGACGGTCGACCTTGACGAAGGCCCCATCCCACATTCCGCACTTCAGATTGGCATATCAGCAATAAAGGATGGCTTCAGCACAACAAGTAGTAGGACTGGGAAGCAGAGCCGAGAAGTCGCAAGACAGTGCGGTGATTTTCGCCCAGGCCAGCAACATGCTTTTGCCCGGAGATCGCCACCAGGTGAATGGCCATAAAAGACTGAAA
>JGI12210J13797_10020546_pt1 | contig 42083 bp, 31 predicted proteins | sample ElkSlonscriptome_3_FD_13797 | JGI IMG/M metagenome (IMG submission 13797) | reverse complement strand
GCTAGGGCGCTGGTTGCAAGGAGCACTGATTTTTCCACGGTAAAAGGTCCTCCAGAGGCTTCTTTGGTGTGAGGGTTGCGGAACTTGGTTATGGGCGAAATGCCCTTTGCGAGCAGGGCGCTTTGCTCTCGTTGGCCTGGCGCGCTACCTCGCTAATCTTGCTGTGCTTGGGCCTGCGCCTGGTGGTGACCGTGCCCGCGATGATGATGGTGGTGGTTGCGGTGCTGGCCGTGACCATGGTCTTGGTCGTGGTCGTGGTCGTGGTCGTGGTCGTGGCGATGATGATCGCCTGCCGCCTGCTCGGCACCTTGGTGCAGACGCGCACCGTCGGGTTGGATGCTCGGACGCTGGGTTTGGCCTTGCGCGACTCGTTCGCGCTGGGCGGCGACTTCGGTGTGTAGCCAGTCGAGCCAGGGCGTGATGCCGTCGCCGCCCCGGCGCGAGCTGAGCCGCTGCACTGGCGCGGCGCTGGCAAGGTTTCGCACAAAGCCTTCGGCCTGATCGGGGTCGAAATCGTCCAAGTAGGGAAGCAGATCGGTCTTGGTCAGCAACACCAGATCGGCGGCACGGAACATGACTGGATACTTGGCGGGCTTGTCGTCACCCTCCGGCACCGATAACAGCGTTACGTTGCGATGTTGGCCCAGATCGAAGCTGGCCGGACAGACCAGATTGCCGACGTTCTCAATGAACAAGATGTCGACGCCGATCAGGTCGAGCCGATGCAGCGCGTCGTGCACCATGTGCGCATCCAGATGGCAGGCGCTGCCGGTTGCGATCTGGATGGCCTCGACACCCTTGGCGCGGATGCGCTCGGCGTCGTTCTCGGTTTCCAGATCGCCCTCAATCACGGCAATACGCAGACCTTTGCCCAGCGCCTCGATGGTGGCCTCAAGGAGGCTGGTCTTGCCGGCACCGGGAGACGACATCAGATTCACGGCAAGCACGCCATGACTGTCAAAATGGTAGCGGTTGTGGGCCGCCTGGTGGTCGTTCTCGCCGAGCAGGCTCCGCAGCACCTCAACCGCGGCGCGACCGTCGGCGGTCTTGGCGTGCTTGCCGTCGGCGTGCACCAAATGTTCATTGCCGGGGGTAAGATTACAGCCGCAGGTATCGCACATGAGCTTCTCCGATAAATGGCCGCGCCAATGCGGGCGCGATACCGCCAGACTATACCGCAACAGGATTGCTAGCGAGGCCTTGCCTTGGCCCTAGGTCCCCGGCCCTCCCGTTGCCGTGACACTTGACTCGTTTTCAAATGACTGGCATCTGGCCGCGAGCTAAGGCTCCGGAACGCGCAATTCCAGATTGGCCAGCAGCATCTCGTCACCACTGATCAGGCGCGTGTGCCAGTCGCCGCACTCGCCGCAAAGCAGTCGGTTGGGCTCGGCATCGGTTTCAGCGCCACAGCTATTGCACTTCACGCGGATCGCGGCCGGCTCAATGTCCAGTCTCGCATGTTCGGCGATGGTGCCGGCGGCTGCCAAGGGGTAGGCATTGGCCAGCAGGGGCGCCTCGACGCCGGAGAGTGGACCGATGCGCAGTAGGATACGGTCGACCCGGTCGGCACCCTGCTCTGAAGCGATGCGCTCGACCTGATCGAGCAGCGACAAGCATATCGAAAGTTCATGCATGGTTCTTCTCCAGACCTCCCAGAAAGGCGAGAAAACCGCCTCAGTTTTTGGACAGTCTTATCCTTGTCGTTGTCGTCATCGAGTATCCGTACAACAACGGCGACGGTTCCGCCTCCGCCAGCTGAGGGCAACCAGCTCAAAGGCTACCGAGGTAGGTCTGGCCGTACAACCCGGCCTTGAGTTCCAAGTAGAGCCGTTCGCGCTCAACGCGCTCCAAGCCGGCGCCTTCGATGCGGCGCCGGTAGCGGCTGAGCAATTCGCGCGGCTGAAAGTGGACGTAGCCCAACAGCTCGTCGGCGGAGTCGCCGCGCTCGGGCTCCAGCAGCCGATAGCCGTCGACGGCGTTGTCGTCGAGTAGGACATTGACCGCATCGGTGTCGCCAAACAGATTATGGATGTCGCCTAGGATCTCCTGATAGGCACCGACCATGAAGACGCCGAGCAGATAGGTCTCGGTGCACGGGTCGAAGGCATGCACGGGCAGACTGGCTTCAATTCCGTCCTGGTCAACGTAGGCGCTGATGCAGCCGTCGGAGTCGCAGGTCAGGTCCTGCACCACGCCGCGTTCGCTGGGCAGCTCGTTGAGCCGTTGTAACGGCACGATCGGAAAGATCTGATTGATAGCCCAGACGTCCGGAAGCGACTGGAACAGCGAAAAGTTGCAGAACAGCTTGTCCGCCAGTTCTGCGTTGATGCGGTCCAACAGCTCACGCTGGCGTCGATTGGCTTGGGAGAGTCGCGGGCGCAGCGCTCGGCAGACGGCCGCGTAGAGTTCGTCGGCACGGGCGCGCTCCGCCAGCCCCAGGCGACCGTCGGCGAAGCGCGAGCGTGCCGAGCATAGCGCCGCTTCCGCGCGCTCGAACAACTCCAGCGGGGGTTCAATGGCGCTCATGCCCAGGGCCTGCGCCAGTTCACCGATATCGCCCTCTTCGAGATCATCGTCCGCGCCAGCATGCGCGAGTGCGACCGCCGGTGAGAGACCGCCTGCCTGCTCACGACCTACCACATCGGTAATGAGCACGGCATGGTGTGCGCTCAAGGCGCGGCCCGACTCGGTCACCAGATCGGGGTCCGGCAATCCAGACTCGCGGCAGACCGCGGCCAAGCTGTCGACGATGGCCTGGGCATAGCCCTCAGGGCTGTAGTTGACCGAGCAATAGGCGCGGGTGCGCGTGCCCTCGTAGTCCACGCCAAGACCGCCGCCCAGATCCAGGGTATCCAGCCCGGCACCAAGCCCGCACAACTCGGCATAGAAGCGCGCTAGCTCAGTCACGCCACGGCGGATATCGGCCAGGTTCGGGATCTGCGAGCCCAGATGCGCATGCAGCAACCTGAGCCAACCCAATCCGCCTTTGCGTCCGCCTTGGGCGCGAAGCCGCTCCACCAAAGCCAGCACCTGACTGGCGGATAGGCCGAACTTGGCCTTCTCGCCGCCGCTGTTCTGCCAGTTGCCGGCCGCGGCCGCGGCCAGACGCACCCGCACCCCGAGCAGGGGTTCGACGCCGAGACGGCCTGCCTCTTCGATGACCAGATCCAGTTCCGAGGGTTTCTCTATAACGATAAAGACCCGCAGCCCAAGCCGCAGCCCGATCAGCGCCAAACGGATGTAATCCCGATCCTTATAGCCGTTGCAGATCACCGTCTCGCCGTCTGGCACCAACGCCAGAACGGCCATCAGCTCGGGCTTGCTACCGGCCTCAAGGCCGATGCCGCCGCCGCTCAGGATCGCGCGCACCACGCTCTTTTGCTGGTTCACCTTGATGGGATAGACAGGCCGGTACGCGCCGCGCCAACCGGCATGCGACATGGCCGATTCGAAGGCGGCGCGCAACCTGTGCACCCGATGCCGAAGGATGTCATCGAAGCGCACCAACACCGGCAGCGATAGCCCCTCATCACATAGCCGGTCGGCGAGCAGGCTGAGATCAACCCTGGTGCTGGAGAGGGGATCTGGCCGCACACTCAGGTGCCCCATTGCATTGATACCGAAATAGCCCTCACCCCATCGGCCGATGGCGTAGATCGGCTCGCAACAGGCCGTGGAATCGATCATGGACGGAGCCCCTACACTGCGCCAAAAAAACTTGATAAAAAGAATAAACGGAACGAATCGATAGCCAGCTGCATCTCAGTCGAAGGTCCGTGCAAACCCTTTATCGCCGATGAAAGGCGCCCTCTGTTGCGCCCCGTCAACTGATGTTGACGATAGATCTGTCAATCTATCTTGTCGCCTGCGGGGGTTTATGCCACGATTTAAGGCTACCCTGGGAACCACCGGCGGTCAGTTCAGCCCGATAGGCCGTGACTCTAGGCCATCGCCGAAGGCGAGGAGATTTCACTTGAGCAAACACAAAACCGTTTCGTTCGACAATGAGCCGTTGATCCTGGTGGACACTGACGACAATGTCACCGGTTACGAGAGCAAGGTCAACGCCCATCTCGGCGACGGCATACTGCACCGAGCATTCTCGATCTTCTTGTTCACCGACGATGACCGCGTGCTGCTGCAACAGCGCAGCGGCAAAAAGCCGCTCTGGCCCTTGTACTGGTCTAATAGCTGTTGTAGCCATCCGCGTAAGGGCGAGACCTATGAGCAGGCCGTACATCGGCGTCTGCGCGAGGAATTGGCCCTGGATGCGGACCTGGTCTATCTCTACAAGTTTAGGTACCAAGCCGGATTCGGCGAGGTCGGTGCCGAGCACGAACTCTGTTCGGTCTTTGTCGGCAAGATTCCGGCACCGGTGCGCATTGATGTCAACCCAAGCGAGATTGAGGTCTGTCAATGGATGCCGGCCGCGGACGTGGACCGGATGATTGTCGAGCATCCTGATCAAATCACACCTTGGTTCGTGATGGAATGGCGCCGGCTGCGCGGCGAGTTTCGTGACACCATCGCTCAGCTGCGCTCCCGCGGCATGATCTCCGCCGCCTAAATGATGTCCATGCCCACCACGACCCAGCCTTTGTCCCATGCCCCCACCCTGCCGCGACTGCTGACGGCGCCGCTTGGTTTGGTGCCCCCTCGGCTCAACAGCGGTATGCTCGCGCGCATCCTGAACCGCGTCTTAAAGCCGGAACTCGCGGACGGCGAGCTGGACTTCCTCGACGGCCGGGTCATGTTGATTCGCGTCGACGACGCCCGCCTTAGCTTTCGACTAACGCTGCGACAGGGCCGGATTGATGCCGCAAAGGCCAGCGCGAGCGACGACCTGAGCATTGAGGGCAGCACTTACGAGTTCCTATTGCTGGCCACACGCCGCGAGGACCCGGATACGCTGTTTTTCAACCGCCGCTTGCGTCTGGGTGGCAATACCGAACTCGGCCTGTACGTGAAGAATCTCCTAGACAGCCTGGAGCTTGAAGACCGGCTCGGCCCGCTGCTGACGGTAATGAACCGAGCCGCCGATCTGATGGCCCGCTTCGCCGGCAAGCAATTTAGGCCGCCTGCCCTGCCCTGAACTGGACGTCCATACCAGCGGCGCCGTGCCAATAGCCATCGCAAGGCCCCGTTGGCATCAGCTGCGCCAAGCGATCGCTGGCGTCAAGCGGGTCCAGTTCACCGGTCATGACGCGATGGAACAGATCAATGACCTGATCGGTGCGATTGGCCTGCGGACTGATGCGCAGGATGTCGACGCCGAGCGCACGCATCCGCCCAAGCTCCGGCAGCAGATTCATTGTCCGGGCGGACTGGGTCTGAATACCGTTGAGGGCTAAAAAGCGGTTGTCGTCCTGAGTCGAGACCACCAGCCCGTCGGGGTCGTCGATGCAGACACCCTGGCAGTCGTCCTTGGGCAGGTTGCGGGCGCGGGCGGTGAAGCAGCGTGCCGAGTAGGCCAGCGGCAGGCGACCATAGCCCAGCACCTCGGTCTCGACGCCATCCGGGCGCGCTTGCTGCATCTCGGCCAGGGTCTCGTGGGTCAGTTCCACCGGCAGCACCCAGCGCTTGCAGCCTTGGCGCGCCAGCAGCGCCAGCGTGCGGTCGTTGTAGACGTTGACGCTGTGGCCGACCGCAAAGGGGCGGCCCTGCAATAGGTGCACGGCGCCCATGTCGTTGGCCTCCACCAGCCAGCGGTCGTTGTCGCAGATACTGCGCAGCCGGATCAGCTCGGATTCGGCCTCCAGCAGCGCCAGCGTTGACAGGACCACCTCTTTACCTGCCGCTTCCAAGCGCTCGCCAATGGCCAGCCAGTCTTCGAATCGCAACTGATTGCGCTTAGCACAGATGGTCTCGCCAAGATAGACGATGTCGACCGGCGCGTCGGCGGCCATGGCATAGAAATCGTCGACCTTCTCCTTGGCCCAGTAATAGCTGATGGGGCCGAGGGACAGACGCAGCGCCGGTCGGTTAGTGGTTGCAGTCATGATTGTCTCGTATTCATTGCCAGGGCCGATGATAGGCACCGAGCGTGGTCTGGGCGCCCTCGGAGACCTTGCCCAGTTCGGCGGTCCATTCCGGGCGCGGGCGGAAATCCTCGGGTGCGCGTTCAAAGGCATCCAGCGCCTGGCGCCAGACGCGCGTGACCTGCGCCACATAGACCGGGCTGCGCTGGCGCCCCTCGATCTTCACCGCCTTGACACCGGCCGCAACCAACCGCGGCAGCAGCTCCATGGCGTTAAGGCTGGTCGGGTCCTCAATGGCGTGATAGGTGTTGTCGCCAACGCGGAAAGTACCCTTGCAAAGCGTCGGATAGCCGACGTTCTCGCCCTTTGGATGACGCTGTATCAGCACGCCGCCGAGGCGCGTATCGAGACCATTAGAGGTCTCCCGCCACTCGACGTGACTGGCCGGCGAGCAGGCGCCGTAGGTGTTCGGCGAACGACCGGTAGCGTAGGACGAGAGGATGCAACGCCCCTCCACCATCACACACAGGCTGCCGAACGCGAATACCTCGATCTCCACCGGGCTGTGCTCGACAACATGGCGGATCTGACTCATGGACAGCACCCGCGGCAGCACCGCGCGGCGCACGCCGAAGTGATCGCGATAGAACTTCAGCGCCTCGTAGTTGGTGGCCGAGCCCTGCACCGACAGGTGCAGATTCAGCCCCGGGTGCCGTTGCGCCGCATAATCCAGCACGCCGATGTCGGCCGCGATCAGCGCATCGACGCCCAGGTCCGCGGCACGGTCTACGGCCTGCTGCCAGCGGCTGAAGCCGCCCGGCTGGGGATAGGTGTTGAGCGCGATGAACAGGCGCACGCCCTTGCGCCGGGCATAGCGGACGCCCTCGGTGAGCTTCGCGGGCGTGAAATTGAGGCCCGCGAAGTGACGCGCGTTGGTATCGTCGCGAAAGCCGGTATAAACGGCGTTGGCGCCATTGTCCACCGCCGCCTTCAGCGACGGCAGATTGCCGGCGGGACAAACCAGTTCCATCGAACTCTCCTCTGGGGTTGGTGTCTTTGGGGTTGGTGCCTTGGAAGTTGGTGTCGGTCTCCTGTGACCGCGAAGCCCTACCACGAGCAAGCATCGGGGCAGTGGCGCAGGGCGCCTTGCGCGGCTCGCGCCTCGGCCTGCGGCCGGTTTAGGGCCCGTTTGGGACCAATTTGCGACCAGCTTCGGACCAGCTTGGGACCAGTCTTGACAGCGCCGCGGAAGCAACTGGGAAGCCTGAATTGATCACTGCACAGGCCAATGCAAAGAGCCGGCTAAGCTCGCATACCGGACCGCCGATGGCATTGACCGTCGTCAAGCCAGCACACAGGGACCCAAGCCGCGGTTACAATGCCGACCATTTCCGTCATAGACACCCATCTTTGGGTGATCCCTGTTCAAATTTGGCAGCAAGCCGAGGTAGCCGTGCCCATCGAAGACCCAGCCATCTTAGACCCAGCCACCCGAGACCCGGCCACCGAAGAACCCGCCATGAGCGCCCAAAACGGTCCGCCCCCAATCCGCTGGCAGGCCCAGCCCGGTGTCGACTACAGCGACATCCGCTATCATTACGCCGAGGGCATCGCCAAGATCACCATCAACCGGCCCGAGGTTCGCAACGCGTTTCGGCCAGAGACGGTGCAGGAGTTAATCGATGCCTTCCACCGTGCGCACATGGACCCGCAGGTAGGCGTTATCGTGCTCACTGGCGCTGGCGATTTAGCCTTCTGTTCCGGCGGTGACCAACGCATCCGCGGCGACGGCGGCTATCGCGACGGGGGCGGCATCGAACACTTAAACGTGCTGGAGTTGCAACGCCAGATCCGGACCCTGCCCAAGCCGGTGGTTGCCATGGTGGCAGGCTATGCCATCGGCGGCGGTCACGTCTTGCACCTGGTCTGCGATCTCAGCATCGCCGCCGACAATGCTCGCTTCGGCCAAACCGGCCCGCGCGTGGGCAGCTTTGACGCCGGCTTCGGCGCCGGCCTGATGGCGCGCACCCTTGGCATCAAGAAGGCCAAGGAGATTTGGTTCCTGTGCCGTCAGTACGACGCCCAAGAGGCCCTGGACATGGGTCTAGTGAACACTGTGGTGCCGCTGGCGGAGCTGGAGACGACCACGGTCGCCTGGTGCCGACAAATGCTGCGCCTGTCCCCGACCGCGCTGCGCGTGCTTAAGGCCGCATTCAACGCCGACACCGACGGCCTTGCCGGCATACAAGAGCTGGCCGGCAACGCCACTGGACTCTTCTACACCACCGATGAGGCGCAGGAGGGCCGCGATGCCTTCTTAGAAAAGCGCACCCCGGACTTTTCGCGCTTTCGGCGCCGACCCTGAGCCGGCCGCCTTCGGCATCGACGCCCCGGTATGCGGTCCGGCTATGAGCGAGCATTGCTGCACATGAATGATTCCATTTCGGCAATTCCGCCGACACTAGGCGAGCAGGCCAGGCGCTGGCTTGCGGCATCGCGTCCGCGCACGCTGCTGCTCGCGATCGCACCGGTGATCGGCGGCGTCCTGCTGGCAACGGCAGACAGCGGCCAGCTTGCCTTCTTTACCGCCTTGGCGACGCTCCTCGCCGCGACCGGCATTCAGATCGGCACCAATCTGCACAACGACGCGGCCGACTTCGAACGCGGAACAGATACCGGCGCGCGGGTCGGCCCGCCGCGGGCCTCGGCCCAGGGCTGGTTCACCAGCGCCGAGGTCAAACGAGCGGCACATCTGGTCTTTCTGACCAGCCTGCTGCTGGGCCTATTACTGGTGTTGCGCGGCGGTTTTCCGATCCTGCTGTTGGGGTTGGCCGCCATCGCCGCCGGCTACGCCTACACGAGCGGTCCGGTGCCTATTGCCTACGGCCCCTATGGCGAAATGTTTGTGCTCTGCTTTTTTGGCATCGCAGCGGTCGCGGGCACCTACTATCTACAGACGCTGACGCTGTCCGCTGGCGCCATCAGCCTCGGCATCGCGCTGGGCCTGCCCGCGGCGGCGGTGCTGTTGCTGAATAACTATCGCGACTTCGACACCGATCGCATCGCCGGTCGTCGTACCCTCTGCCACGTGCTGGAGCGCCCCATCGCGCGCTATGTCTACGCCGCGCTGCTGCTGATGCCTTTGCCGCTGATGCTATTCGGCGGTCTGCCCGGCCAGACCTGGCCGGTGCTGTTGGCGCTGCCGATGGCGGTCAAGCTCATCGGCAGGCTGTTCGCCGGCACGCAGGGGCCGGCATTGAACCAGTTGCTCGGCCAGACGGCGCAATATCAGGCGCTGTTGGTGCTGTTGTATGCCGCCGGCCTGCTGCTGAGCCTGCTGCTGAGCCTAGTGTTGAGTTGGTCTTAGGGCCGATCGCCGACTGTCCGGCGCGGCCCCCCCCAACCGATGAACCTGAGGCTTAGCCTGGAACCCTATCGACTGCCACTGCGCCACCCCTGGCGCAGCGCGCGTGGCGAGGTCCGCGACAGGAGCGGCTGGCTGGTCGTCGCCAGCGCGGCAGGCATCGACGGTTTTGGCGATTGCGCGCCGCTTCCCGAGGCCGGCACCGAGACGGCGGCGCTGGCGCGGCGACGGCTGCAACATTGGCGTGATCTCGCGCGGGCACAAACCCTCGGCGATCCCCTCGCCGCGCTGCTCAACGCGCTCGCCAGCGCCCAATCCACGCCGACCCCGGCTGCCGATTGCGCGGTCGAATGCGCGTTGCTCGACCTCCGTGCCCGCATCCTTGGACTGCCGTTGCGGCAATTACTGGCCGCGGACGCGGCCGATCGGATCGAGGTCAATGCCGCGCTCGGCGCCGCCGCGAGTTTAACCCCGGAGCGGCTCAAGGACGCTGCCGCACAAGGCTTTCGCATCTTCAAGCTCAAGGTCGGCAGCTTGCCCGCCGAGGTCGAACTCGACCGCATCCGCGGCCTGGTCCAGGCGTTACCGAGCGGCGGCGCGCTGCGGCTCGATGCCAATGGCGCCTGGGATCGGGCAACGGCCGAGCGCTTCGTCGCGGCGCTCGCCGGGCTCTGTCGCCAAGGCCTGCCCAGCGACGCCCCACTCATCGATTCAGTCGAAGAACCGCTCGCCGAGCCCGACGACCAAGCGCTTGCCGCGCTACAGCTCGCCGCCCCATGCGCCATCGCGCTGGACGAATCGCTGGCAACAGGCCCGCGATTACTCGACGCCACCAGAGACCTGTCCGGACTGCCAGTCCGCCGCTTGGTGCTCAAGCCCGGCGTGCTCGGCGGCCTGCGCCGGAGCTTGGAGCTGACCCGACGGGCACGCAGCGCCGGCCTTGAGCTCGTGCTGACCAGCCTGGTCGAGTCGGCCGCCGGGCTCTGGGCCACGGCGCAGCTGGCGGCCGCGAGCGGCAGCCCGCTGGCCCATGGCCTCGCCACCGCGGACTGGCTGGCCCGCGATCTCGGGCCTGCGCCGCAACCGCGCCATGGCGGCATCGATCTACCCATGACGGCCGGCAGCGGATTCGAACCCTCGGGGCCGATGTCGTGAATGCCGCTGATCGGGCATTTGCGCTGCCCGGCTTCGCGGGGCGCCTGTATGGGACCCCGGGAAACAAGGCCCAGGCCGATCGCGACGCTGAACCTCGGCGCGGCGAAACTGCCGTCTCCGAACAGGCCCCTCCCGCGCATCAGTCGCGCAGCCATGGCCCATCGGAGCGCGGCGCCCCAACGCATCAGGCCGAGGAACCGAGCGCACCTCGGGTACTGCTGCTGCATGGCTTCACCGGCGATGCGCGGGACTGGGACCTTTGGCCGGATACCGCTCCGACGGCGCTCGCCATCGACCTGCCCGGCCACGGCAGCAGTCCGGACCCCATAGGCGGCTTCGCCGACGAGGTCCAACGCCTGCTCGCGGTATTGCCATCCAGCATCGATCAAGTCATCGGCTACTCGCTCGGCGGACGCATCGCGCTATCCCTGCTCGCCGCCGCGCCCAGGCGCTTTCACATCGCGACCATCCTGTCCGCCCATCCCGGACTCACCGACACCCGGCAGCGCGACGCCCGCCGCATCGCCGATCAGCAGTGGATCAAGCTCTTGCGCAACCGCGGCATCGGCCCCTTCGTCGACGCCTGGGAGCGTCAGCCCCTGTTCGCGACCCAGGCGCGGCTGCCCAGATCAGCGCGACAGATGCAGCGCCAGCGCCGCTTGGCCCAGCGGGCCGAGGGGCTAGCCAGCAACCTAGCCTGCTTCGGCCTCGCGGAGATGCCCGAGACCTGGACCAGGCTGACGCGCTGGCCTGGGCGGCTGCACTGGCTGGTTGGGACGCTGGACAACAAGTTCGTCACGCTCGCCGAAGCGGTCGCCGAGCGACGCCCCGCTACAGCGCTCATCCGAGTCCCCAACGCGGGTCACAATCTCATGCTTGAGGCAGCTGATAGCGTGCGTCGAGCGAGTCTCAGGAACGAGTAAATACTGGTTCGTTCACTGCACCAAGAAGTCCGATTCCTGGAACTCGGAGGGTACAACAACGACCCCATCCGGCAATGGCGATCTAGGCCCCGACGCGGCGAGCGCCTGGCCAGCCCGGCCTCGGCGGCGGCCAGCTCGGGCAAGCGGCGGCAGCCGTGCTCGGCGATCAGCCAGCGAGGCCCTCCATGCGGATGCGCACGATCTCGCCGTTGACCGCGCCGAGGGCGGCGATGCGTGCCAGCGCGGTGTTCATGCAGGCCTCCTTGACCCGGTGGCTGAGCATGATCAAGGGCACATGGGTCTCGCCCTCGGCGGGTTCCTTTTGCTTGATGGCCTCAATACTGATGCCCTCTTCGCCAAGGATGCCGGCGATGCCGGCCATGACGCCAGGGCGATCCAGCGCACTCATGCGCAGATAGTAGGCGGTCTCGATCTCGTCGATGGACAGGACCGGGGTGTCGCTGAGTTCGCCGGGCTGAAATGCCAGGTGTGGCACGCGGTTGTGCGGGTCGGTGGTCAAGGCGCGGACTAGATCGACGACGTCGGCGACCACCGCCGAGGCGGTCGGCAGCGCGCCGGCACCGGCGCCGTAGTAGAGCGTGGGGCCGACGGCATCACCCTTGACCAGCACGGCGTTCATGACGCCGTCGACGTTGGCGAGCAGGCGCCGATGCGGGATTAGCGTCGGATGCACGCGCATCTCGATACCGGCGTTGGTGCGCCGGGTGATGCCGAGGTGCTTGATGCGATAGCCGAGCTCGGCGGCATAGGCCACGTCCTGGGGCTCGATCTTGGAGATGCCTTCGGTGAACGTCTTGTTGAACTGCAGCGGTATGCCGAAGGCCAACGACCCCAGAATGGTGAGCTTGTGCGCGGCGTCGATACCTTCGACGTCGAAGGTGGGATCGGCCTCGGCATAGCCGAGTTGCTGTGCCTCGGCCAGCACATCGCCGAAGTCGCGCCCCTTGTCACGCATCTCGGTGAGGATGAAGTTGCCGGTCCCGTTGATGATACCGGCTATCCAATCGATACGGTTCGCGGCCAGGCCCTCGCGCAGGGCCTTGATGATGGGGATACCACCGGCCACCGCTGCCTCGAACGCCACCGTCACGCCCTGTTGCTGCGCGGCGGTGAAGATCTCGTTGCCATGCAGCGCGATCAGGGCCTTGTTGGCGGTCACCACCTGCTTGCCGTTGGCGATGGCCCGCAATACCAGTTCGCGGGCCGGGGAATAGCCGCCGATCAGCTCAATGACGATGTCCACCTCGGGATCATCGACGACGGCAAAGGCATCGTCGCCGATGCGCCCGATCTGGTCCAGCCCCTCGATGGCGTGCGCATCGTAACCGCGCGCCGCGGCATGGGCGATGCGGATATCGCGCCCGGCGCGCCGGGCGATCTCGCTGGCATTGCGGCTGAGCACGGTTGCGGTGCCGCCGCCGACGGTGCCGAGCCCTAGTAGTCCGATGTTGACCGGGTCCATAACCTGAGTCCTCAATGTTGTGCCCTGACCGACCTGCCGACGCCGTCGCGCCGCTTGCCGCGGGATAGCGGCAGGCCGGAGAGCCGGGGTTAATTGTGATGAGCCGACAACAGCGATGCATCGGACCTGATAGCCGATTTAGACCAGGCCGGCTCGACCCTGCCTGTGCGCGGCTATCAGATCGTGGCGCATCTTGGCGGGGCGCGGCGGGTCGCGACGCTGATTCGAATCGCCGAGCCAAAACAGTTAAGCAGGCTGCCTCTGGGCCAAGGCGGCACGCGCGTCATCACGCAACATCTGCTTGATGCCCTTTACCGCTTGTCGGGTGCGATGCTCGTTTTCGATCAGGCCGAAGCGGACGTGATCATCGCCGTAGTCGCCGAAACCAATCCCCGGAGACACCGCCACCTTAGCGTCGCGCAAGAGCTTTTTCGAGAACTCCAGCGAGCCCATGTGCTGGTATTGCTCGGGGATACGCGCCCAAACGAACATGGTCGCCTTGGGCTTGTCCACCGGCCAGCCGATGCCGGATAGCCCTTCGCAAAGGACATCGCGGCGGCTTTGGTACATGGCGCGGATCTCGGTGACGCATTGCTGCGACGACTCCAGTGCATGGATGGCGGCCACCTGGATGGGCGTAAAGGTGCCATAGTCCAGATACGACTTGATCCGCGACAGCGCCGAGATCAGTGTCGGGCAGCCGCACATGAAGCCGATGCGCCAGCCGGGCATGTTGTAGCTCTTGGACATGGAGAAAGACTCGACCGCAATGTCCTTGGCGCCTGGTACTTGCAGGATCGACGGCGCCTTGTAGCCGTCGAAGACGATATCCGCATAGGCCAGGTCATGCACCACCCAGATACCGTGTTCGCGGGCGATCTCGACCACCTTCTCGAAAAACGGCAGCTCGACGCACTCGGTGGTCGGGTTGCCCGGGAAGTTCATCACCAGCATCTTCGGCCGCGGCCAGGAATCCAAGATCGCGCGCTTGAGTTCCTCGAAAAAATCCACCCCTGGCGTCATGCGCACGTGGCGCACGTCGGCCCCGGCGATAATGAAACCGTAAGGATGGATAGGATAGGCCGGGTTCGGCACCAGCACGGTGTCACCGGCACCCATGGTGGCCAGCGCCAAGTGGGCCAGGCCCTCCTTGGAGCCGATGGTGACGATGGCCTCGCTGTCCGGGTCCAGGCTCACGTCATAGCGATCGAGATACCAGCGCGTGATGGCCCGGCGCAGCCGCGGAATGCCGCGTGAGACCGAGTAACGATGCGTATCGCGGCGCTGAGCGGCCTCAACCAGCTTGTCGACGATATGCGACGGTGTGGGTTGATCCGGGTTACCCATGCCGAAGTCGATGATGTCCTCACCACGGGCTCGCGCCGCGGCCTTCAACTCGTTTACGATATTGAAGACGTAGGGCGGCAGCCGCTCAATGCGACGAAAATTGGGTTCCGGGACGACCACTCTGGACCTCTTAGATAGATAGGGCATGGGATAAGAGCGTCAAAGTGTACCGTCAGGACGCTCGGATTCAAATGCGCGATGACAGCGGGACGACAATAACGCCCGCGCATTGGGGGCTTTCAGCGGACCGGCGGTCAGGCGCGCACAGCTTGATCGGTGCGAGACATGTCGCTTTCACGCAAGACGATCCGGGCCGATAATCGGAGTCTAACTCAGTGCGCTCGCGTCAATTGGCGGAATCTACATCTTGAAGAACAATGATTAGAAACGACGACTCGATTCAGAAATCCGGCCTCAAGGTCCGCTGGGCCATCCTGCTCTACCTGCTGGTAGTGGCACTGTTGGCGGCGTTGATCTATTACGACGCGCGCCAAGCCGCGAGCGTGGAGCCGGAAGGGGCATTGGTGGTCGTAGCACCTGGCAACGAGTCGTCGCGGACCAAGACGCCAACAACGGCTCAGATGTCGAACCCGGCGCGCGGCGATGCTGATCCGGCGGCAGGGCCATGGCAACGGGTGTTTTGGATGCTAACCATGGCGCTGGTGCTGTTCATCGCAGCGCTGCCGCTGTTCTTTGCCCTGACGCAACGGCTGCGCGACGCCAACGCCGAGCTAGACGAGGCGCTCGCCGAGTATCAGCGCGACATGGATCAGTTGCCAAGCCTTGATGAACTGACAGGACAATTCAACCGACCCGGTTTAGAGCGTCTACTCGACAGCGAGTTGCTGCGCTGCAAGCGCCACGGGCTCGACTGCTGCGTCGCGGCGCTCGAAGTCGACGGCTTCGCCGAATTACGCGCCGAGCGCGGGCAAGCAGCCGCCGATGCGGTGCTGCTGCAGTGTTCCGCACGCCTGGCCTCAATCATCCGCGGCTGCGACACCGTCGGCCTGCTTGATGACGAGCGCTTCGGTCTGCTCCTGCCGCAGACAGCGCTGGAAAACGGCATCATCGCCGCGGAGCGTATGCGTCGGATTCTGGCCGAAACCCCTATCGGCATGCCCGATAGCGACGAAGATGTACAAGTGACCGCTAGTGTCGGCATCACATCGGCACAGGAGGCCGAGATCGACCGCGATCAACTGCTGCGGCTTGCGCAACGGCGGCTCGACAGCGCGGTTAAAGTGGGACGCAACCGCGTGGTCGCTGTTGATGACTGATCGACCGAACCGCTCTGTTGGCAGCAACTCGCTGCGACCCGGGACTTAACGCCACCCTGAACCCAGCACAGGGCACCGTGAATCCAGCACAGCGTTTCCGCTATCAACCCTTCTATTGCGAAGAAAATGCCTGGTGGCTGTGTCACGAACAGGAGGTTAGCGCTGGCGATGCTCATGTGGTCTTCATCACCAATCCGTCGGGGCATTGCCCCGTCGCCGCACAACGCGCGGTGGCCCCAGATCGGCTCATCTGGTGGGACTATCATGTGGTTGTACTGGATGCCGCCCAGCGCATCTGGGACCTCGACACGCGCCTCGGTCTGCCGCTGCCGGCCGCGGACTGGCTCGTCGGCAGTTTTCCTTTTTTCGATCATTTGTCAGACGACCTCCGTCCGAGCTTTCGGCTGATTCCCTGTGCTGACTATCGCCGCGACTTCGCCAGCGACCGCGGCCACATGCGCGACGCCGACGGCGGCTGGCTGCATTCCCCACCGCCCTGGCCAACCATTGGCACCGGCATGAACTTGGCTCGCTACCGCCACCCCAGCGCCGACGAACCGGGCGAACTGCTGGACTGGCAGGGGCTGCGGCAGCGCCTTGGCTAAGGCGGAACGCTAGCGGCTGTTTGTATGCATGCCTCGTCGCCGGCGGCCGACACCGGCGAGCGCGACCAAGCCGGTCAGCAGCAATGGCAGGGCACCGAGCAGGGCACGCTGGACGGACTGCCCACCGGTGGCAGGCGCTCCGGCATCAAGGCGCCTGCGTTGGTATCCACCGGGCTGATGAAGCCCGATACCCCAGTGGCCAAGGCGCGCGGGCCGACGGCCTGTTGCATGTCCGGGCCGCACTTAGTGGCCTCGAAGCCGACCCCGGGCATTGCCGGAACAAGGGCAAGGCGAAGTTTGGCAATGCGAACGCCGAGTTTGGGTAACAGCGTAGAAAGTGAGCCCCAGACGATCGCTCTCCCGCTAAACTAATGCACGCTGGCATTCCTAGGCGCGCGTATTTAGCGGGTGCGCTTGTTGCGGAAAAAACCCAGACTCAAGGTTCAGTCGATAGCCAAATGATCTTCTCCAGCATCTCCGCCGGCGGCCTCGTTCTATTGAGCGGCGCCGGAATCGTCCGTTCTTTGGGCTCGCCACGACGGTCGCGCGCGGCGCGGCTGCGATTGGCCGCGCGGGATGGATGCCAGCCATCCCGTCCGCGGTCGGGGCGGGCAGGTGCGTGCACGAATGGCGCGACCAGCCGATCCGAAGACCATGCCATTCGCAGCGTGGTCGATCGCAAGGTTGATCAGAATCTGCCCATTGCAATTGGCACCTTCGGCCTGGCTTGGACGGCCTCTGTTTATCCGCTTGCGATCATTCCGACCCTGGCGGGCATGGTCCACAACAGCCGCTTCACGTTCCGGAGCGCCTACGAGCACTTGATCACGAAGCGCAAGGTGAACGTGGATGTGGCCAATGCGGTGATCATATCGGTCTTCGTGATCACGGGTCATTTGGTGCTAGCGAATGTCCCGCTGGTCATGTCCGCAATTCGGCGCCGGGTCGTCGGTAAGGTCAAGGACGACTCGAGCGATGCATTGACGGCGGCCTTCCATCATCGCACGCAGTCGATCCGCGTCCTGCGCGGCGGGCCGCGGACGGTGATAGCGAGCGACGATCTCAAGGTTGGCGACGTCATGATCCTGAACGCCGGGGAGACCATCCCCGCGGATGGCGATGTCGTCGCGGGTGCCGCGTCGGTGGACCAGCATGTGCTGACGGGCGAGTCCCAGCCCGTCGAGGTCGAGGCCGGGGCCGAGGTCTTTTCCATGACGACCCTGCTGGCAGGCAGTCTGCATATCCGCGTCGCCCGTTCCGGCTCCGAGACCATCGCAGCGCAGATCGGCGATATTCTGGCCGGCACGGTTCATGCCAAGACCCGGCGCCAGCTGCGCTCTGAGCAGCTGGTCGATCAGGCCATGCTGCCGGTAATGGCGCTCGCCGCCGTGAGTCTGCCGCTGATCGGACCGTCAAGTGCTTTGGCGCTGCTGAACGCGCCGCCCCGCGACAATCTCACCATCGCGGGGGCCATAGCGGTGTTGAACTATCTGAATTTGCTGTCTCGCGAGGGCATTCTGGTCAAAGATGGCCGTGTCCTCGAGATGATCGATGAGGTGGACACCCTGGTCTTCGACAAGACCGGAACGCTGACCGAGGAACAGCCCACCGTCGGTCGCATCTTGGGACTTGGCGGGCGATCTCCAGCCGAAGTCCTGGGCTACGCGGCGCTGGCGGAACAGCACCAGACGCACCCCATCGCACGAGCCATCAGCGAGCGGGCCGCGGCCGCGGGGCTACGCATCGAACAAGCGACCCACAACGAGGTGGTCCTGGGGTATGGCCTGATTGCGCGCTTGGACGACATGTCGATACTGGTCGGCAGCGAACGCTTCATGAAGAAGCAGGGCGTCCCCTTGCCGTCCGCCCGTCTGCCGTTCTGCGAGGCGTGCCACGGGCAGGGGCACTCCATGATCTTTGTCGCCCTGAACGACGCGCTCTGCGGCGTCATCGAGCTGCGCCCGACGTTGCGCTCCGAGATTCCGGAGGTCTGCCGGGACCTGCGTGCCCGCGACAAGACCCTGGTCATTCTCTCCGGCGATCACGACGCACCCACCCGGCAATTGGCGGCCCGGCTGGGCATCGAGACCTACTACGCCGAAGCCCTGCCGAGCGACAAGGCGGCGATCGTCGATCAACTGCAGCAGGACGGGCGTCGGGTCTGCTTCGTCGGCGACGGCATCAATGACGCCATCGCGCTGAAAAAGGCTCACGTCTCGGTATCCGTTCGGGGTGCCGCGACCGCCGCCACGGATACCGCGCAGGTGGTGCTGATGAACGCCGACCTCGGGCGTATCGCCCGCCTCTTCGATCTGGCTGGCGAGGCGTCCAGCACCCTGGATCTGACCTATACATCCGTCGTCCTGCCGAGCCTGACAGGTGCGCTCGGCGCACTCTTCTTCGGCCTTGGGTTCGTGCCCGCCGTATTCCTGAACCAACTGGGTCTGGGCGCCGGCCTCGGGGTTGCCACCAAGCCGCTGCTGCGCCGCTCGGCATCCGCCGCGATACCCCGCCGCGGCGACACGGCAGCAACCGCCGTCGATCAGCGCAGCGGTCGCGAGGTCCTGTCCGCGAGCACTGCCGAGGCCAGCGTCGTCCCCGCGCAACAACCCACCGACCTGATACAGATTAGCAAGGGGCACACCAACCCGGTCGGCAGCCGCGCCACCCTGTCCACGGCATCGCAGAGTCATGCTTAGCCTTCAGCTTCTGCATCAGCCGCTGCAACTGGCCCGACTGGAGTTGCTGGTCCTCGATCTGCCGCAGAAGGCATCGTTTACGTCCGGCATCGGCCAGCGCAGATCCCGCAAGGTGCTGATCGTGAAATGGATCGATGCCCAAGGCGTGGAGGGCTACGGCGAATGCTCCTGCCGACCCGACCCCTACTACTCCGAAGAATACCTTGATGGGGCGCTCCTGTTGGTGCAGCGCTTCATCGTCCCGCAGCTCACGCGAAACACCAATCTGCTTGCGCTCCTGGACCTGCTCCGGCGTATCCGCGGCTGGAACTTCACCAAGGCCGCCGTCGAAGCCGCCGCCTTCCAAGTGGCACGTACGCTGAGCGGCTACCAGCTGAGTCAAGACCTGCATGCATCGCCGACCGACGAGGTCCCGGTCGGCATCTCGCTGGGCTTCTTCAAGGATAAGGTCGAAGCCTATGACAAGGTGCAGTCGGCTATTGCAGAGGGCTACCGCAGGATCAAGCTCAAGATCGGGCCCAACGTGGATACGGCGATATACGAGCATCTGCATCCGCTGTTTGTCGACCATGCGGTCCCCGTCGCCTTCGATGCGAACGGCAGCTTCTTCGCGACGGATCTCGACAGGCTGGGCTGGTTTGTCGACGCCTACGACAGCGTCATTGAGCAGCCGCTGCCGCCCGATCGCTTCGATCTCCTGCGGGTCGCCCAAGCGCGCTACCCGAGGTTGCGCGTCTGCGCCGACGAGGAGGTGACCTGCATCGGCGATCTGCTCAAGCTGCATGCCTTGGGGGCAATCGCCGAACTCAACCTCAAGCCGGGGCGAGTCGGGGGGATCGCAAAGAGCGTCGAGATACTCAATGAATGCCGCGCCCGGGCTATTCCCTGCTGGATTGGCGGCATGTTCGAAACCGGGATCGGCCGCGTCCTCAATCTGGAGTTCGCCCGTTTCCTGCCGGACGCAACCGCTCACGACCTGAGCCCCTCCTCACGCTACTTCATCGAGGACATCATCACGCCTGAGGTCGAGATGGACGCAGGCCTGGTGCGACCCGCTAGCTACATCAACTACCGCGTGCGAGCAGACATCATGCAGCGCCTGCGGTGCGCTCGACGCAGCTACGACTACTGAGCCGCAAACGCCATGCTCGACTTTCTCATCATCAACGCCAGCGTTTGTAGCGGACGGCAAGAGCCGGCTCGGCAAGCGGCTGTGGGCATCGTTGGAGATCAGATCGTCCGCTTCGAAGCGGGAGCCGATCGACCCCCGGCGCAGCGAGTCATCGACGGCACGGGGATGATCCTGGCCCCTGGGTTCATCGACCCGCACGCCTCCACTGGACTGGGCTACTTCTTCCCGAATGCGGCGGACCACAAGCTGTATCAGGGCATTACCACGGAGATCTTCGGCAACTGCGGCACCTCGGCGGCCCCCATCGGCCCCCATCTGGAAGCCAACATGCAACAGCAGGCGGATGCCATCGGGTTTCGCTATGACTGGAAGACCACCGCGGAGTATTTTGAGCGCATCGCAGGCCGGCTCCCATTCAATATCGGGATGCTGGTGGGACACAGCACGCTCCGACACGGTCATATGGATTCCTGGACGGCGCTCAAGCCAGGGCAGTTGCGGACCATGCAGTGCGCATTGCGGCAGGCGCTCAATGAAGGCGCGCTGGGCTTTTCCACGGGCTTGATCTATGCGCCTGGCTGTTTCGCCGAGCTGGACGAGTTGGTCGCGCTGGCCAGGATCGCGGGCGAGCGCGGCGGTATCTACGCATCGCATATACGCGATGAGCGCAACCATTTGGAGGCGGCCGTTGAGGAGGCCCTGACCATCAGCCAGCGCACCGGCACCCGCACTCTGATCAGCCACCTGAAGGCGGCGGAAAGGCAGAACTGGGGCAAGGTCCCTAAGGTGCTCCAGCGCATTGAGCAGTTCAACGAGTTGCATCCGGAGATGCCGGCAGCGATCGATATCTATCCCTATACCGCCATCTCGACCAAGCTGCGAGCCTTTATCCCAAAGCAGCATTTGCAGGACGGCATCGACAAGCTGGCGCAGCGGCTGCGCGAGCCCGCTGCCGTCCAAGACATCGCGCGCTACATCGCGGAACGCAATTACGATCTGGCGTCCATGCTCATCACGTCGGACGAGCATCCCGAATACGCGGGCAGGGCGGTCGCCGACATTGCGCGTGAACAACAAAGCACGCGGGCGCAGGCGATTGCCGACATCCTGATCAAGAGCAGCGAGACCTGGGTCGTCTACCATTGCATCAGTGAAGACGACGTCAATGCCGCCGTTCTTTGGCCGCACAGCATGATCTGCACGGATTCGTGGAGCTACCCGGTTAATGCGCCTAAGAGCATCGGGCATCCGCATCCCCGTTCTTTTGGCGCGTTCACCGAATATCTGCACCGCTATGTGCTAGAACTCAAGGCGCTGAGCTGGGAATCCGCCGTGCACAAGATCACCCAATTGCCGGCCCGGCTGTTTCAGCTGCGCGGCCGGGGCCAAATCGCGGATGGTTTCTTTGCCGATCTGGTCCTGCTTAACCCCAAGACGCTGCAAGCCCAGGCCACCTATACATCGCCACGGCGTCTGTCCACTGGCGTCGAATACCTCTGGGTGAACGGACGATTGATGATCGAGGCGCGCGAGATCCGTCGCGAGAACCCCGGCAGGGTCTTGACGCTGACACAGGATGCGGCATGAGTGCAGCCGTCATCATCGAAGCCCGCCCCGATGACTACCCGGCCATCGCGGACATCTACAACGAAGCCATCCGCCGCGGCGACGCCTCCATGGAAGAGAGGCTGAAGGCGCCCTCGGATATCGCCGGCTGGGTGCGCGCCTTCGACTCCCGCGAGCGTCTGTACGCCCAGCTTCAGGGCGACGACGTTGTGGGCTGGGGCATCATCAAGCGCTACAGTGACCGTGAGGGGTACCGATTCGCATGCGAGACCGCGGTGTATTTGCGGCAAGCGCAAACGCGCAAGGGCTACGGCTCGGCCATGAAGCGGCATCTCATTGCGCAAGCGAGAGCCTGTGGCTACCGTCACATGGTGGCCAAGGTGTTCGCGACCAACGAGGCCAGCATCCACTACAACCTGCAATTAGGCTATAGCATTGTCGGCACCCAGAACGAGGTGGGCTACAAGCATGGCCGGTGGCTTGATATCGTCATTATGCAGTTGATATTGAAATGATTCGATCTATTGATATTCCAAATCCATCGGGAGCTACATTCGTTTTGCAGCCACGCAGTACCCCCAACTCACTCCAGCGACTCATCAACGACCTGGCCGGCGCCGTCGAGGCAAAGGAGAGTGTCAATCCCGCGCGTGCCGCCGAGCTACTGCGGGCCGCGGACATCCAGGAAGCAGACCTGCGGCCTTTCGCTGATTTAGAGTACCCCGCCGCTGACTGCTACGGGCGCGGACTGGTGGTGGATCAGGGGCGCTTCGAGGTGATGGTCATGTCCTGGAAGCCAGGACACTATTCCTCCATCCACAATCACGGGTATGCCGAGTGGGGGGCCGTGCAGGTCTTCGGTCCGGTCCACCACCAGGTTTACCAGATCGAAGACGGGGCGATGGAGTTCGCGACCATAGAGATCCTGCCGAAGGGCTCCATCTTGCCCGTCGACAACGCGCTCATTCACCAGATGGGCAATGCCACGTCACAACCGTACTTGACGTTGCACCTGTACGGCGCGAACGAACTCGACAGTTGCGTGACCGCGGACGCGAAGACCTTCGAGCTGGAATTCGGTCGCGTTGCACATACCACCGGGGGCGCCTTCTTCGATGTCCAGGAGCCCGCAATCTACCAGTTCGAGGAAGCGCCCCCAGCCAGCGACGAGGTGTTCCTGCACTATGCCGCCTTGCTGATGCGGTACTACCATCGTCAACAACAGACCGACCGGATTCTTGCATTAAAGCGCAGCCTCTGCGATCAGCTGGCGGAGCGGCTGCTACCCCCGAAGGCGTTGGCGCCGGCTCGCCATGCTTGTGCGGCAACCGGCGCTCTGAAGTGAGGCCCAAACCGAAGCCGGAGTTCCAGTGAAGCGGGGTGCGGCTTCTGTATGCTGCGCCTCTACCCCCTTGGAACCAGCTGCAATCGCCCGATTTCCGCTCCAGCGGGCGGTCCGTTCCACGGCCAGGTATGGCCTTTACCTGCAAGCCAGTCGTCGAGTTGGTCGGTGCGATAACGCGACAGACGATGCCCGGACTGGCCGAGCGGCAGCGTGCCGCGGGTAGCGGACCAGTCAGCCGGCGTATAGACCACGCGCATTGACGGAATGTAACCGATTTCGCGCGGCACCGTCGGCGCGGCGTTGGCGACGTTGACGGTCGAGCTGTCGCCGGCCATCGGAATGGGACCGACGCTGAACAGGCGACCAAGCAGCGGTTGCCCGTCAAAGGCATGCGGAAAGGTCAGTGTCCGCAGCCGATCGAGCCGCTGCTCGTCGCCTTGCGGCAGCAACTCTTGCAACCTGATATAAGCTGCGCGGAGCGCACGCGCCCAGATCGCCGCCGGCCCTTCGTTCTCAAGCGGCGTGCCGATGTCGTCCCAAAAGCTGGAACGACCGGTCCGCAAGGCCTCGTCCAACGGACCATAGCTGTTGAAGTCCATCGCCATCAATAGCCGCAGATCGTCTCCGAGTTCGTCGCCGTAGAGCGCCTGATACAGGGCCGGCAACAGCAGGCCCCAGAGCGCCGCGGCGTGGCTATCGGGGCTAAAATCACCGCGCCAGTAAAGCAAGTCACGCTCGGCGATGCGCGCCGCCTCGGGGTCAAGCTCGCGCAATTCCGGCATGGACCGGCGCAGCGAGGCCATGAACACCCGCGCGCGGACGCTCTCGCGGTCGGCCTGCATTCGCGCTAGCGCGTCGGCATTGCTCAGGGGTTCGTGATTGAGCAGTTCCTCGATGCGTTGCGCGCGATAGGGCGGCAGCCAACTGTGGCCGACTTTCACCGGTGCGTCTTCTGCAAGGCTGCGATTGTTGGCATTGACCAGTTGATGCGAGTCCGGGTTGGTGACGCCGGGATTCTGCGCAAAGGGCAGATAGCCGGTCCAGCCGTAGCCGGCATCCCAACCCAGTGCTGGAAACTGGCCGCTGCCGCGCCCGCGCAGCGGCAGCATACCTGTGATTTGCCAACCAATGCCGCCATCGCGATGGGCGACGACCAGATTCTGCGAGACATGGCGCAGCTCGACGCCAGCGGCACGCGCCTCGTCCACCGTTGTCGCGGTGTTTAGCCGCCACAATCCGACTAGGGCGCGGTCGGGCACCTCCAGATTGCGCCGCAGGGCGACGCGCTCGTGCAAGCTGACCGCTGGCAAGCCCTCGGGATTGGCGCCGCGGGCGGCGATCAGATCGTCGATCAGCACGCCATTACTGGTGTGCTCGATCTCCAACTGCACAGGCTCGGCCCGACCTTTGACCGGGATCGACTCCAGACGGCGCGCGATGACCTCGCTACCGCCGTTCGGGCGCAGCACGCGTTGGCCATCGTCGCTGGGACGCTCCAGAAACAGGTCCTGGGTATCGGCGGTCACCGTGGTCAAGCCCCAGGCCAGGTCGTCGTTATGGCCAATCAGCACCAGCGGCACACCGGGGAGCGCAACACCGGCGGTATGATAGCCGGGCGACCGCAGCTCCAATTCGTACCAGATACCGGGAACGGACGGGGCCAGATGCGGATCATTGGCGAGCAGCGCCTGACCCTGGTCGGCGCGCGGTCCGTTGACCGCCCACACATTGCTCGCGCCGACCCCAGGCGCCGGCGCTGCTCGCACCGGTCCAGCCGCCGCTGGCACCGATCCAACCGCCGACGGCACCGGTCCGGTTGCGGCCAAGGGAGCTGGCCTTGATGGCTCGGGGAACCCTTCCATAAGACGACGATAGTCCGGCAGTTGCGCGGCGCTGGCCGAGGCCGGTATGCCCAGGTCTACCGGGAATAGCTCCAGCGCAGGCGCATTGCCCAAGCGACCGGCGAGCCGCAGAAAGACCAGCTCTTCACGCAGGTTCACGGAGTTGATCCAGGCCATGTACTCGCCGATGACCAGGCTGTCCTCAGGCGTCCAGGGGGCCGGGTCGAAACCGGCGATCAGATACTCCAGCGGCAGCCGCTCCAGCGCGGCGCGGCGATAGGCGTTGACGCCGTCGGCATAGCGCTCGAGCATGCGCCGGTACTCGGGCTCCAGCGCCGCATAGGACTCGCGAGCGGCCAATGGCAGGCCAACCGTGCGATAAAAACGATCCACCGACAGTGCGGCCTCGCCGAACACCTCCGCCAGCCGACCGCCAGCCAGACGCCGCAGCAGGTCCATCTGCCACAGCCGCTCGGAGGCCAGCACATAGCCCTGCGCATAGAGCATATCGTCCAGGGAGTCGGCTTCTATGCTCGGCACGGCATGCGGACCGTAGCGCACCGAGACCGGGGCCTCGATCCCGGCGACGGCGAGTTCGCCGTCGTAGATTGGTTCCGCGCGCTTGCCAACCCAGAACAGCGCGCCCGCTCCAAGCGCCAGTAACAGGGCGACCAGCCCCGCCAGCATGGTCAGGATACGCAACATCAGACTGACCCTCCGCCGACGAGGCCCAGCGTCGGACCCCCGATCCGTGCGCCTCGCCCCGAAGGCATTCGCCGCGATCCTGTCACGGCAATCCAGGTGCTTGGCATCGATAGCCAACTCGCGAGGCGATGCCTAAGTCCAACCAGCGCGCGGCGCCCTGTTGCTCGACCTGCGCGATGTTCAAGCGGGCCAAGCGCCGGGGGCATCTCAAGGCTTCGAGCGCAGCTCGCTGACCTGCTCCGGCTTCACCGGAGCGGCGTCGTTGCCCCAGCTCGCACGGATATAGCTGGCGATAACAGCAATCTGTGCGTCACTGAGCACTGTGCCGAAGGACGGCATCACAACGTGCGCCGAGTAGGCTTGGGACGGGTCCGACGGAGCGCCGAGCAGCAGTGTCTTGATGATGTCGTTGGGCGCATCGAGCGTCACCGCCTCGTTGCCGCGCAGGGCCGGAAAGTAAGGCGCGAGCCCTTGTCCGTGACTCTGGTGACAACCGCTGCAGTAGCGTTCGTAGAGTTTGCGGCCCATGGCATGGGTCTCGGCACTGAGTTGATGCGGCACCGGTGGTTTGTTGCTTGGCGCTTCCTTGGGCGGTTGGTCTTTCAGATACACCGCCATGGCGTACAAGTCGGATTTCGCCAGCTTGGACAGGCTGTCGTGGACCACCTCGGCCATCGGCCCCAAGGCGGCGGTCCGCGGGCCTTCACCGCTCGCGGCCGCTGGTGCAAGCCCTTTGCCCAGATAGGTCGCGAGTTCGTCAAGGCTCCACTTGCCCAGTCCTTCGGACAGGTCCGAGGTCAGGTTTGGCGCAAACCAGCCGTCGATCAGGGCCCCGGTCATGGCCTCCTTGGACTTCGTGGCACCGGCGAGGTTACGCGGCGTATGGCAGGCCCCGCAGTGGCCGAGTCCCTCGACCAAGTAGGCGCCGCGGTTCCATACATCGCCCTTGTCCGCATCGGGCTGGAAACGACCGCGTTTCAGGTATAGCTCCTGCCAGCCAAATAGCAGATCGCGAATGTCGAAGGGCCAGCGCAGCGCGTTTTTCGGCGGCCGATATTGTGACGGCTCCAGCGTGAAGAGGTAGTCCTTGATGGCCAGCAGGTCCTCTGTGTCGACCTTTGTGTAGGACGGATAGGGCAACGCCGGATAGTAGGGTTTGCCGTCAGGCGCGATGCCATCATGCAGCGCCCGAACAAAGTCCGCATCGCTGAAGTCGCCGATGCCGACAGCTTTGGCCGGCGTAATGTTGGGTGTGTAGAGGGTGCCAAAAGGGGTATCGATGGCAAGCCCGCCCTCGAAGGGTTGACCACCTGGGCGCGTATGGCAGGCCATACAGTCTCCGGCTAGGGTCATGTATTTGCCGTAGTCGAGCCGAGCCTGCGAGAAGGTCGGTTGCGCGGCCTGTGGACTTGGCGCTGGGCTGGAGGCTGAACTTGGGCCCGGGCTGGCGGGGGCTTCAGATGCCTCGGCGGAGGGCTGGGCGGAGGGCTGGGCGGAGGATGGCTGGGCGGGGGCTCCGAGTTGGGCCAATACCGGGGCCGGTACTTGTCCGCTGGCGGCGACATCCGCGCCGACAGAGACTGCCGGGCCGCCAGTAACGGCGACCGCGGCCAGCAAGACGGCGATTTTAATCTGGGCATGACTCTGGCTTGGCATTGATCGAGACACTGACGGGAAAGTCGAGCGGAGGGAGGATCGAGCAATCGATCGGTCATTCATCATCGGTCTCCAGCGGTTGCGGTATTGGTGTCTAACTTGGTGTTGCTTCGTTCCTATGCCCGTTGGCGCCGGTAGAAGATGTCGCGATATCCCGTGTAGACCGACGCCACCAGCACCGGTAAAACGATCAGCAGCCCCAGAAACAATGGAATCATACCGACCAACACCAGCATGAACCCGATAAGCCCATAGACAAAAAAGGGCAGAATGTTCATCCAACAAGCGGAAAAACTGACTTTCATAGCCTCAAGCGGCGGCATATCCTCCAACATCACCAGCGCCGGCGCAAACCAATAGGCCATCAGCAGCGGTACCAGCAGCAGCAGCCCAAATAACAGGGCGAGCAAGACCATAGGCCCCAGTGTCGCTATCATCAGCGTTGGGTCTTGTTGTTCCACCACGGTCGGGTCGATGCCGCTGACGCCGAAGAGCAGCACGCTCACCAAGACGCCGATAACGATGGAGATGGCGAAGATCGCGAGGAGATAAACCCCGCCCAGGGCGAATAACCGACCAGGGTTGGCGGAAAAGCCGGCAAACAGATCGGCGACACGCAGTGTGCCGCCGAGGGCTTGGGTCTGCGCGCCCAACATGAGACCACCCAGGAAGACCGGACCGACCAGCGTCCCGATGAGGGTCCCGATCATCGGTATCAGCGACAGCAGAATATTGAGCAGCATCATCAGCCCGACGGCACCGATCCAGGCCAGTGGCGCGCGCTTGAACAGCCCGAAGCCATCGACGATCCATTGCCAGCCGTGACCCGCTGGCATCGCGTGCGGCCCGGTCATGACCTCATTGCCCGAGGCTTGGGCACGAGGGGCGGTCAAGTCCGCCCTAGGCGGCGCATAGGGGTCGACTGTCGGCGCGCCCGCGACTGGGCCCGATGTGACTCTAGGTTTTGCTCGAGGTCTGGTTTCGGGTTTGGCCTCGGGCCGAGCCCCGGACAAAGCATCGGCATCACCACCTGAGGCCGCATCAGCGGGTTGCGGCGACGCCTCCGCGTTGGAACCAGCCGCTTCGGCCTGCCCACCTCCAACCGGCCCCACGCGCACGACCAGCCCGATCTCATCAAGCAGTTCGCGATAGCGCTCGGCATTGACCTGATCGACATCTTTCTTCAGCACGCGTTCCGTACCGCCGAGCACCAGTTTCCAGGCCTTCTCATCAGGTACTTTGAAGACGGCGGCAAAGTCGCGCGCGGCTTGTTCGCCGTTCGTGCCCGGCTTTAGCTGGCCGGTGTAGACAACCTGATACGACATGCTCATCACCGATCTCCCGTGTTCGTTACCGCCGCGGCGGTCTTTGTGCTCAGCCTCATCGCGAGAAAATACCTCAAAACGACGATGGCATGGCATCGCGTTGCGCAAGCCGACATGGACCTAGCGCCGAAGGCCACCGCAGCCTCAGTTCAAACTTCAAACTTCAAACTTCAAACTTCAAACTTCTCACTTCATCTAGCCTGTCTGCTTCTTCACCCAAGCAAGCAGCCCCGGCTCCGCCTCCCAGACATCGCGCATCGCCTCACGGTAGAGCCAGGCTTGGTCCTCGCCCCCGGGGGTGAAACCACCGGGGCTGAGCGTCGGGCGCTTGATGCGCTTGCGCAGCAAAAAGCGCGGGATGCGCGGCAACCGGCCGACAGCCTCGTGCAATACGTGTGCGGCACGATCTTGCTGGCCGAGCCGATACAGCGCCAAGACCTCGCCATAGGCCAGATCGGCGAGCACATCGGTAGGGAACCGGTGCGCCAACTCCAATGCCTTGGTGTCTTCGCCAGCGCGCAGATACTGGTTCATCAATTCCGCGCGAACGCCATGGTTGTCACGCGGATTCAGCGCCAGCAGCCGCTCCAGCACATCCGCGGCGGCGCGCCGTTCGCCGGTCTCGGCCCGCAGCAGGTAGAGCCGAAACAGCATCCGCAGCATGCACCGGTTGCGCTCGTCGCTCCAGGGCAGGCGTTCGATATCGGCGAGCGCGTGCAGCTTCAACATCAATGTCTCGCCCCGCTCCAGCACCGGTTGCAGCAGCACCCGGGCAACCCAGGGCAGACTGCTCTCGGGGTGGTCGTACAGGGCGGTGGCAATATCGTCGAGGATGTCTGGGCTGTCGGCGGCCCGCGGATGTGCCTCCAGGAAATCGAGCCAGGCGTCGTCCTCCCAAGCGCGGCCGCCATCCTCAGCGATGAGTCGCGTAGACAAGGGCTTGCTGACAGGAAAGACGCGATGCCAATCGCGCTCCACCGGCCGCAGCGCCGGGCGCGTGATCAAGGCGGCAAAACGCCCGCGCACCCCAGAAGGCGGCAACGGCAGGTCAGCGGCATCGAACAGCGGCAATTGCGGACTGTCGCCACCCTCCAGTGGGTCGTCGAACAGCGCGATGCCGAGCGTCGCGGGCTCGCGGAGGATCGCTTGCTCGATCCAAGCGCGCAACCGCACCAACATCGGGTCCATGGCCTCTGCCTGGCTGGAAACCAGCGCATCCTGGGGGTCGACACAGGCCAGCTCTAGAAAGCGCATAATGCCCTCGCCGGTCTCGCCGCCGCGGCGCAGCTTGTGGCGCCAGAACAGCGCGCGAGCGCGGGCATGGTCGTCTAGGTGCTGGGCCGCCAGCAGCGTGATCTCAAGCAATGCGGTGCCGGGGCTGTCCGGACCATTGTGCTGCGCCTGCTGAAAGGCATCGAAGGCATAATCGAACTCGCCCTCGTCGATAAACATGATGCTGAGTCGCTGCCAGGCGGCCGACTTCAGCGCCGGGCTGCCCTCGTCGGTCACGCGCAGCAGGAAGCCCTGCTTCTTCTTCCAATGATCGAGCCTGTCGTAGGCATCGCACAGGGCATCCAGCGCGGGTTCGAAGGTCTCATCAAGCGCGGTCAGATCGCCGTCGAACAAGGGTTCGAGCAGCGCGACGACGCGCCCCGGTCGATCGACCGCGAGCCAGCGGTCAGCGACCTGCGCGAGCAGCACGCGCGGCACTGCCCGCAGCCGCAGTGCGCGCTGAAGATCGGCGTCGGACAACTCCTCGAGCATCAACTCCCAGATCAGCTCCGCGGGCAACTCGGCGCCGTCGGTGTATTGGCCGCAGCAGTCGCCGTAATGCCCGCCCGAACCACAGGGACAGGGCGCATCCAAATTTGGCATGGATGCCGTTAGGGGCTGAAAATCGTTGTCTGGACGCGGGGTGGCGTTCCAGATGCCGAGCCCCAACAGCGTGGTCAGGCGTCGCTCATCGTCATCGCTTAGGTCTTCTTCGTCGACGGCAGCGGGAATGGTCTCGCGCACCCACTGCAAAAAGGCGTCGAGATCGCGATGGTCCAGAATGTGGCGCACCGCCGCTTGAAGCAGTTGCTCTATGCCCTGCGGTTGCCGTTGCTCGCTTTGGTTCATGACGACCCCCTGTCGGTGGTGTATCGGCTCGACCCCGGAGCCTAGATTCTACCGCGAGCGGGCCGGTAGCTGTCGACTTGGAACGAGCCCTGATGGTACAGCAGGATTCACCGATGCAAGCCAAACCCTATTGCGAACCCAATCGGAAAACGAGTCAACCGCGCATTTATCAGGCCAGACAGGCACCGCGAGCGCCGACGGACAGGCTGATTTCTTCGCCGTTCTGCTCAATAATCCCAGGGTGACTGGAATCCTGGCATAACTGGAATCCTGGCGTGACTGGCGCCTGCGCGAACACTTGGCGCCCACAAAGATAACGATGTCTTCAGCGGCTGCTTTAAAAAACCAACAGGAACTGCGAGCCAACCTTGAACGACGACCGGGTCAGAATCTTTGTCTCTTCACCGTCCGACGTAGAGCACGAACGTGCCGCCGTCAAGGACGTGGTCGAGCGCCTTGGCCAGGAGTATCTGCCCTACTTCGAGATGACGGCGGTGCTCTGGGAGGAAGAGGCATTGACCGCCGACCGCACCTTCCAGGCCGGGCTGACCCAGCCGCGGGACTGCGACATCGTGCTGGTCATTCTCTGGACGCGGCTCGGCTCGCCGCTGCCCGAGGAACCCTACAGGGGCATGACCGGCACCGAATGGGAGTTCGTCAACGCCGTCGAGGCATCGGCGCAAAACGGGGTACCCGAGGTGCTGGTCTACAAGAAGACCGCACCCAAGCTGGTGGATATTACCGACGGCCTTAGGGCGCGTGAGGCGGTCGACGACCGGCGTCGGCTCGATGAGTTCTTCCGCAGCAATTTTTTCAACGAAGACAACACCTTTCGCCGCGCCTTCCGCACCTTCGACAGCGACGCCTCGTTTCGCGAGTTGGTCGAGGTGCAACTGCGCAAGCTGCTCAACCGTCGCATCAGCGCGGAGCGGCGCGCCACCGCCGGCGCCGTGCAATGGCATGGTAGCCCGTACCGCCCGGACGCTGCTTTCGACATCGGCGACGAGCGCGTTTTCACCGGTCGCGAAGGCGAAGTGCGCGCGCTGTTGATGCGGCTGTCGTCGCGTGAGCCGGGCCAGCCTGGCTTCTTACTGTTGAGCGGTCCCAGCGGCAGCGGCAAGACCTCACTGCTGCGTGCCGGCCTCGTGCCTCGGCTAACGCGTCCGTTCCTGTTTGAACAGATCGCGACGGTGCGCTGCGCCATCCTGCATCCCGGCGCCGACGGTCCGACCCCGCTCGCGGCGCTGGCGACTCGGCTCACCGCTACCGACGTGCTCGCTGACCCGCTGGCGCAGTTCGGGCTCGGCGCCGACGCATTGGAGCGGCTGCTCGCAACCGAGCCGGCCGTGGCCGCGGGGCAACTCGTCAGCGCACTGAAACAGATTGCAAAGGCCGACGATCGCGACGCGCAGGCGCGGCTCGCGGTAATCGTCGACCCATTGGAGGCAGTGTTCGACAGGGCCGACGAGGCTGCCTGGCGAGTCTTCGCGACGGCGTTGCGCGGCCTCGCGGACAGCCCTGGAATCTGGGTCATCGCGTCGCTGCGCGGCGACGCGTTGCATCGCCTCGCTGAGCTGCCGGCGCTGGCGCCGCTGCTGAACGCCGCCGCTTGGACGGCGCTGGAGCCGCCGGCGGCCGCACGCATCCGGCAGGTCGTGGAGATCCCGGCACGCGTGGCCGGTATCGACCTCGAGTCCGCCGACGGCAGAGGCGGGCACGGTCTGGTAGAACAGATCGAGGCCGAGACCTCAGGGATGCGGCTGTGGGCACCATCGGTACAGGGCCTGCTCGACCAGGCCTATCGCGATGCCATTGAGCGCGGCGGCGCGATGCGCCTCTCCGCGGCGCATGCGCATGCGGGTGGCGGCATCGCAGGCCAGGTACTAACGCGGGCGGACACCCTCTGGCAAGCGCTCGACGACGACGCACGCGCCGCGCTGCCGCGGCTGTGTCGCGCCTTGATCGGCATCGACGCCAACCTCGGCGGGCAGTCCGAGGCACGCCGCGGCGATCTGCGCAGGTTGCGCGCCGATGCCGACTGCGCACGCCTGCTGGATGCGATGATCGACGCGCGCCTGATCATGACCGAGGGCATCCGCGACCCATCGCTGCTGGTCCACTGCGAGGCGCCGGACTATCGCATCCTGGCCATGATCCGCGACGCCTGGCGTCAAGGCCGCGGCCAATGGCTGCGGCAGAGCTGGTTGCGAGGGGGGCCGGCGCTCGACATCGACAACGCAGCCGTACCGCCAAGGTCAGCGCCGGGACCAAAATCGCAACCCCGGCCGGAGTCGGAAGCGCCACTCGCCGATGCCAACGGCAGGCTCGGAGGCGAGCCCGCGAAGACCAAGCCCCCCTCCGCGGCAGCCATCGACTGGCGCAGCTATCAACCGGTCGCCAGCCTGACCCATCGGGCACTGATCAGGGACTGGGCGCCGATACGCGACTGGCTGCGTCAGCCGGAGCATCGTCGCCTACTGCATCTGCGCTCGCAGCTCAGGCGCCAGGCTCGGCTGTGGAAGCGCACCGATTGCAACCGCGAATACCTCTACCGAGAGGTCAGCTATGCAGCGACCCAGGAGTTGGTGCGCGTCTGCGGTGATGAACTGGAACCCCTGGAGCGCGATTTCCTGGACCAATCAGCGGCCAATCTGGCCTTTCAGCGCCGACGCAACCGCTTCATGCGCGGCACTGGCCTGATGCTGATCGCACTGGTCGTCGCTGCCTCCGCCGCCGCTGGACTGGCCTTGCAGGCATCCAACGAGGCGCGCGTCAATCTGCACCGCAGCAAGCTGAAAGAGGCCGCCTTGCACATCAGCCGGGGCAACACGCCGCAGGCGGTGATACAGGCCATCAGCGCTGGCGAAGACCTGCCGCGGCAGGCGTTGCAGACGCTGAGCCGAGCCTTTAGCAACAACCGCCTAGTGGCCATGGCGGACTCAGCGGGTCCATCGTTGGAACAGCCGCGCATCCCTGGCTTCAACGCCGACGGCACGCTGCTCGCGACCAACCTGGCGGATGTCGGGCCGCGGCTCTGGCGCCTGGAGCAAGGGCGCTTTATCGCCGACCGCGACCTAGAGGCGGATGGGCAGGCACTGCACAGCCTGGTCATCGGCGACGACGACCAGATCTTCGGCATCGGTGAAGGCGGCATCTGGCGGCTGCCCGCGGCGGCCGACGCCGCACCGCTCTACGACTGCGGCAGCGCCCCCGGGGCCGAGTTCAGGCTGGACCCATCGCGGCGACATCTCGCCATCGCAGCCAACCGCGATGGTCGCCACGGTGTCTGCGTCGTCGATCTGGCGCTGCCGGGTCGGGTGTTGTTCCAACAGATGCTGGACGAAGGTGAGATCCGCGGCCTTAGTTTCTCCCCCGACGGCTCGGCCTTGCTCACCGCCTCCGCCCTCGGGCGCAGTCACCTCATCGAGCTGACGGCGGGCGAGATCCGGCTCTCCCTGCCCGCCGACGGCCCACTCGGGCGGCCCTTTAACAACGCGGTCTTTGACGCCGACGGCGAGCGCATCGCCATCGCCGCCGTCGACGAGCGGGTGCGACTCTATCGCGGCGACGGCACCCCCATCAGCGAGTTGGCAGAGAGCGACATCGGCGGACGACGCTACAAGATCCATCGCACCGCGGTGCGCGACGTGGCCTTTGCACCGGGTGGCGCTTTTCTGGTGGCGGTGGACGATGAGGGACAGGTCGTGCGTTGGTCCCTAGACGGTTCCGAGCAGGCAGTGGTGCTCGGCAATCATCAACTCAGCATCAGCGACCTGGAAATTGCGCCGGGACCGACCAAAAACCTGGCTGACGAGACGCTAGTGCTGACCGGGTCTCTCGACATGACCGCGCGCCTCTGGGGCCTGGAGACCGGCAAGGCCATCGCCGTGCTCGGCCACGACGGCGCCTTGAGTTCCACCCGTTTCAGTCGCGATGGTCGGCGTGTGTTCACCTTCTCCGAGCGCGACGGCTCCGCGCGGCTCTGGAGCATCGAGCCGGTGTCTGGACTGGCCTACCCGTTGCGCCACCCAGATCACGTCTGGAACCTCAGCATGATCGCGGCACCGACCGAGCTGGCGCCGGACGGCAAGGGGCTGCTGCTGGCCACCGCGGGCTTCGACGGCGGCGTGCGCGTCTGGCGCTACGCGCGCGGCCTCGAGCGGACCACGCCGGAGTTGCTGGCGGTCTTTAAGGACCATACCAACCGCGTACGCCAAGTCAGCTTCTCCGTCTCCGGTCGCCTACTGGCCTCGGCCGGTTACGACGGCACCGCCTATGTGCACGACCTAGTCAGCGCCAGCGTCTGCAGGCTGCCGATTGCAACGGGCTCGGGCGGCGGGCAGGTCTACAACGCGCTGTTCGGTCCGCCGAGGGCTTCCGCGCCGGGCTCCAAGATCGGGAGTCAGTCTGGAGCCCAGCCCGGAGCCCAGCCGAAAGCTGGCTCAGGAGCCGAATCAGCGGTTAGAACAGGTGCCGAAGCCACTCTGGGGTCGAGCTCCAGCCCGTCTTGGCTGCTGACTACGTCAGACGACCCCAAGCAGCCGGTGCGGCTGTTCTCGCCGCGTTATTGCGCACCGATCGAAACCGGCGATGCGCTGCGACACGGCGGCATCGCCGTGAAGTCCGCGGCAGTGAGGACGCTGGCTGAGCGAACCCTCGTCGCCACCGGCGACGACGCCGGCACGCTGCGGCTGTTGCAACAAGGCGCCGATGGACGTTGGCACAAGCGCTGTGAGTTTGATGCCGGCATCGGCAGCATTGGCGACATCGCTTTGTCAGCGGATGGCGGCCTGATCGGCGCAGTCGGCAAAAGCAGCAAGGCGGCCTTGATCTCCATCGAAGACAACCATTGCGGTCTGCCGCGGTATCTCGACGGCCACACCGGTCGCGTCTACAGCATCGACATCGCACCCAACGGCAAGCAACTGTTGACCGCATCGCTGGACAAGACCGCACGCATCTGGACTCGCAACGGCGCCCCGCGGGCGGTGCTGACCGGACATCAGGATCGCATCTACCGTGCCGTCTTTAGCCCCGGCGACGGGCGCTGGGCTCTGACCGCATCGCGCGACGGCAGCATGCGCATCTGGCGAACACCCGCGGTCGGCACGGCCCCATCCGCCGCCGGTACAGTTGAGCAGCTGACCGCGTTTCTACCTTTGAACGCCGATCTCGGCGGCGTCGCCAATGCCGTCTTCAGCCCCGATGGGCGCTACGTCGCTGGCGCCTATTGGGAGAACGCAGCCCAGCTGTGGCGTATCTGGACCGAATCCGAGACGGTCCCCGCTGAGCGGATCGAGCGTTGGGGCGAGGATCGCGCCCTGCTCGCACTGATCGGCGAGGCCTATCGGTTCCGCGCCAACAACGAGGTCGTAGACGATGATGCCGTGGGGCAAGCCGAAGAGCCCTAGCGCGGGCGCTCGGGTGGGGGTTGGCGGCGGGTCTTAAGAGCGTTGTCGCTGTCGCTGTCGTCATCGAGTTACCGCAAGACTGCGATTGCTATGACGACAACGAGCGCAACGGGCCTCGGGATTTCTTGACTCAAGCGCTCGCGGGACTAAGGAAAGGTTCAAAAACAACCTGAACGGGCCTTTGCCGGAAGAGGTGGAACCGCTGCGCTTGTTCCACCCTACCTGTGCAGGTTGTTTTTGCACTGTGACTAAGTCAAGCCCACCCGACTGATAGGCTCAATCCTGGATGCGCTAGGCTTAGGCGATTTCTGTCATGAAACATACCGCCTGGCTTGTCTTCTCGCCCGCCATCTTTGTCGCGCCAACCCCTACATAGAACGACTAGCGATAAGTTGGCGCTTCGCGATGGCGAACGAGAATCCGGCGCCATGCGGACTGGTTCATTCCGGCAATCGCCTTATCCACCCAATTGGCCTTAATCCGCGTCGATGCGCAGTTCCTCTTCCCAGCAGCCGACCGGGGGACCGAGGGTCTTGGTGTCGTCTTCGAATCGCACCAGGAACAAGGTGCGGTCTGGTTCTTCTTCCAGATGACCGATACGGACGATGACGCCGAGAGCGTTGGTCTGGGCGATGCATGCGGCCTCGGGTACGTCGGGGTGGCTGCCGTCGTTGAGGATATCGGTGGCGGCGCGGACCCGGTCTCCGGGTTGCAGTTCGGCGAGGGACATGTTGCTTCTCCTGAAGTGAGGGGTTAGCGGTTGCGGGGGTCGGGGGTTACAAGGTCAGTCTCTCAGCAAGCAATTTTTGAACCAACCGCTGAAGGAATCTGGTTGTCGTTTTGCGAGCGGCACTAAGCGGTCAACTGCTCTTTCTAGGTTGAAACCTCGATTTTGGTGCTTGGACCACGCGGAAGACGATAGGCCAAACAATGGCGCGGCGCTGACCGAGCCAGCGCGATCAGCGCCGACCGGAAGGCGGCCTGACCGCCTGTTCAGCAAATGCGCGGCAGTTGCTCGCCAGCCAACCAGTCGACGATGCGGCTGCCGCCGAACGCGGTCTCCATCTGGACGAACTGGTGTGGGTCGGCGACAACCTCGCCAATGATGGCGGCATCACGGCCCCGCGGATGCGCGCGCATGGCGGCCAACAGGGGCTCGGCCTGCGCGGCGGGGCAGATGGCAATGAGCTTGCCCTCGTTGGCCACGTAGAGTGGGTCCAGCCCCAGCAGCTCGCAGGCGGCAGCGACCTCTTGGCGCACCGGGATGGCCCGCTCACTGATCTGTATGCCGACACCGGACTGCTGCGCAAGCTCGTTCAGCGTCGTCGCCAGGCCGCCGCGGGTAGGGTCGCGCAGGCAGTGGATGTCCGACGCCGCGTCTAGCATCAAAGCAATCAGCCCATGCAGGGCCGCGGTGTCGGAGCGGATCTCGGTCTCAAAGCCCAGATTCGCGCGCTTCGACATAACGGCGACGCCGTGATCGCCGATACTGCCGCTGACCAGGATGGCATCGCCCGGCGCGGCGCGGTCGCCGGAGATGTCGATGCCGTCGGCGACCACGCCGACGCCGGTGGTGGTGATGAAGCAGCCGTCGCCCTTGCCCCGCTCGACGACTTTGGTATCACCGGTAATCACGGGCACGCCGGCCTCGTTGGCGGCAGCGGCCATGCTTTCGACGATGCGTGCGAGATCGCCCAAGGCCAGCCCTTCTTCTAAGATGAAGCCAGCCGCCAGATACAGCGGCCGGGCGCCGCACATGGCCACGTCGTTAATGGTGCCGTGCACCGCCAGAGAGCCGATGTCGCCGCCGGGGAAGAACAGCGGCGAGATCACATGACCGTCGGTACTGATGCTGATCCGCCCGGCCGGCGGGCGGAATAGGGCCTGGTCGTTTCCCCTCGCCAGTAGCGCGTTGTCTAGGTGCGCGCGAAACAGCTCGTCGATGAGTTGCGCCATGGCGCGCCCGCCACTGCCATGGCTCATATCGACGGCGCCCTGTTTGAGGTCGAGCCGACCGGTGAAGCGGCGCTTGGGTTTGAGTTGTTCGGTCATCGGGCTGCCCCGTCGCGCGCCCATTAGGCGGCCCCGGCGGTCGCCTTGGCCTGGGTTTGCGCCGGATCGGGCCGCCGCGGCTCGGCCCCGGTCGCGGGCTGACGAAAACGTCCGTAGCTCCAATAGGCGGCGCAGGCTCCCTCTGATGACACCATGCAGGCGCCCATCGGGTTCTCCGGCGTGCAGACGGTGCCGAAGAGCTTGCAGTCGACGGGCTCCATCAGGCCGCGCAGCACGCTCGGGCATTCGCAGCCTTTGATCTCTTTGCCCCAGACTCCCGCCTGGTCGGGGGCAACCGGGAAGCGCGCCTCGGCGTCGAACTCGGCGTAGGCGTCCGCGATGCGCAAGGCACTGTGCGGCAAGTGGCCGAGACCTCGCCACTCAAAGCTGTCACGCGGGCGGAAGGTCTCGGCCATCAGGGCTTGAGCCTTGCGGTTGCCGTCACGCGTAACGGCGCGGGTGTATTGATTCTCGACCCTACAACGGCCCTGATTGATCTGGCGCACCAGCATCAGCGTGCTCTGCATCACGTCCAGCGGCTCGAATCCGGCGATGACGACGGGCTTGTCGAACTCCAGCGGCACGCGTTCATAGGGCCGGCTGCCGATGATGGTGCTGACATGAGACGGCCCAAGGATGCCGTCGAGCCGAACCCCCGTGCCTCCCGTGCCAGAGCCGGAATCGGTGTCGGTATCGGTATCGGCAGAGGCGAGGATGGTCGACAATGCCGGCGGCGTCAGCACGTGGTTGCAGAACACCGAAAAGTTGGCCAGCCGCTCCGCGCGGGCCAGCTTGAGCGCGACCGCGGTTGGCGGCGTGGTGGTCTCGAAGCCGATCGCGAACAGCACCACCTGGCGTCCGGGCTCGGCGCGGGCGATGCCGAGCGCGTCTTGCGTGGAGTAGATCATGCGGATATCGGCGCCATCGGCCTTGGCCTTGAGCAGGCTCTTGCGCTCGCTGGCGGGTACGCGCATCAGGTCGCCATAGGTACACAGCGTCACGCCCTGCCCGCTGGCCATGGCGATAGCCTGATCGATGCGGGCCATGGGCAACACGCAGACCGGGCAGCCAGGGCCATGCACGAAGCGCAAGTTGGGCGGCATCAGGTCCTGCACGCCGTAGCGAAAGATGGCGTGGGTATGGCCGCCACAAAACTCCATCAGCCGGTAGCCGCGCGTCGGGTCGGCCTCCGCGGCGATGGCGCGGGCAAGACCCCGAGCCAGCTTGCCGTCGCGGAACTCGTCGATGTATTTCATCATTGAGGGCGTGTTCATAGATTGACCTCTCGATCGGCCGCGGATGACGTTTCGGACGCCGCGTCGGTCGCCAGCTTGGCGCCAGCTTTGAGATTGGCGTCGGCACCAGCCTTGGGCACAGTGTCGGTCTGGGTCTGGGTCTGGGTCTGGGTCTGGGGGGTAGTATCAGGACCGGACTCGAACCCGGGCAGATCGCGTGCGCCGGCCTGCTGCATCAACGCCAGTGTGGACTCGGCCTCCTCCGGGCTGATCCGGTTCAGCGCGTAGCCGACATGCACGAGCACGTAGTCACCGACAACAACGCCTTCCACCAGCGCGAGTGAGACGGGTTTACGCACGCCGCCGAGGGAGACGATGGCGTTGTCCGTCGCTGCGTCGATCTCAAGAATCTGAGCGGGAATGGCAAGGCACATACAGAAGGGCTCCGGTAAGGGTTGGTGCGACGCATTGTCGGGCTGTTCGATTCAGCGGTCTCGGCTGGAGTGAATCAAGACCCAGCGAGCCAATGCCTCAGGCCGATCAAATGTTGACTCAGATACATCCTCAGGATACCGAAAGCGCATAGCCAACACAGGGATCGATCGCAGTGACATAGAGTATGGCGCGGCGCTTTAGTTCGGCATCGTCCGCCAAACGGGCCAGGCCACTATCGGCAAGGCCGGTCGCGACGACGCCGCGCGGATGAAAATTCCATTCCGTGGGGGCCAAGATGCGATAGCTGGCCACCCGGCCATCCAGTACCTCGACACGATGCACCAACAGACCGCGAGCGGCCTGCGCATGGCCGATGCCGATGCCGTGGGGTCCGCTCGCGTCTTGCGCGCCCGATGCTCCGAATACTGGCCCAGTCCCCGGCCCAACCGCTGCCTCTTGCTCATACATCACGGCGGTTTGCGCGAGTTCCAACAGCAGCGCGGCGAGACGGGGCAGCAGGCCATTGCCGTGCTCGGTCGCGAGGTCCGCAACCAGCGAGTGCTGCCGACAGCGGGCAAAGGGTGTCGTCTCATGGGCCTTGCCTCTCCAGCTTGGAGCGGCGACGAAGGCATCGGCATCGGCGCCGGACAGTGCCAACGACAACTCCGGCGGCGGCGAGTCCGGCAAAGGCGCAATGGCGCTGCGACCCAGCCCGGCGAGCTGGCGGCGGCGCACCTCGCCGATCAGCTCCGACGCAACCGTCTTTGCTGTCCCGGCCCAGGTCACGAAGGCGCCGCGCCGGTCGACCTGCTCCAGCCAGCGCCGCGGTGGCATGCCAAAGACCTGTTCGGCGGCGATTGCGGCCAGGGTCTCGCCCGGAGCCTGACGAGAAGCGGTCGCGAGCGCACGCGGCCCGGCGCCGGGCAGGAATGGGTCTGCATCGGTGCCGCGTTCGGCGCGCAACGCGAGAAAGGCCCGCATCGCCGCTGCGACAGGTGCATGGACCGGCGTCAGGCCCAGCGCCTGGGGCCAGTCCAGCAACAGACGCCATAGATGCTCTTTCAGCGTCTCCGCGCGCAGCAAGTTCGCGCGCTGCGCGCGAACGCTCGCCGGTGCCCTCAGCCCGAGCGCTTGCTCGCAGGCCTCGGCGCAGGCCTTGGACTGTGCGGTGGAGCAGATACTGAATAGCATCGGCAGCCGCCGGGCGACGTCCAGCACCGGCTTACCAGCGAATACGCGCGCCGCGGTCAGCGGCCGGCTGGAACGGATGCAGACGCGAAGCCCGGCGTTGGTGCGTTCCAGGTCGATGTCGAGGTTGCCGGAGAGGTCGGGCATGTTGCAGTTTCAAGTCAGGAGTTGGAAGTGTGACGCTGGCCGGGCGCGCGAGCGCGGTCTAGCGAGCCCCGCACCAGCGTTGGTGCGTCGCGCTACGCTCTCTATTCGCCGTCGCCATGTAAACTGCTGGTTTTCCGCCAAGCTAAGACCACGCCATGCTGTCTTCCGAACAACTCGCCGCGCTGCGCCGGCCGATCCGCTTTGAGGCCGAACTCGCCGGGCGTCGGTTTCGTCTGGAGTCTACCTGGGGGCTTTTTTCGCCGCGCGAGATCGATGAAGGGACGCGGCTCTTGCTCGATTATGTCGATATCGCGCCCGAGGCCGACTGTTTAGACCTTGGCTGCGGCTACGGCCCGATCGGCCTCAGTTTGGCGGCGCGCGCCCCGCGGGGGCAGACGCTGATGCTGGACAAGGACTTCATCGCCGTCGAGTTCGCCAACCGCAACGCGATGCTCAACGGCCTTGGCAACGCCCGCGCCCAGCTCAGCAATGGCTTCGACCAGGTGGACCCGGCGCTGCGCTTCGATCTCATCGCCAGCAACATCCCGGCCAAGGTGGGCAAGGAACTGCTGGCGCTGTTGCTGCACGACGCCTATCTTCGGCTGCGCCCCGGCGGGTGTCTTTATCTCGTCACCATCAATGGGCTGAGGCAATTCATGAAGCGCAATCTAAACGAAGTCTTCGGCAACTACGACAAGCTCAAGCAGGGGGCGCACTATACGGTCGCGATGGCGCAGCGGTAAGGGGCGGGGATTGACCGCCAACTTAGGCGATTGCCGGAATGAAACAGTCCGCATGGCGCCGCATTCTCGTTCGCCATCGCAAAGCGCCGACTAATCGCTCGTCGTTCTATGTGGGGGTTGGCGCGACAAAGATGGCGGGCGAGAAGACAAGCCAGGCGGACTGTTTCATGACAGAAATCGCCTAAGTCAGGGTGCAATAACAACCGGGACAGGTAGGGTGGAACAAGCGCAGCGGTTCCACGTGTGACCGGCATGCTAGTCGGCTAGCTGGTGCAAGTCCAGCCATGGCCCTTGGAAGAGGGGAACATGTAGGCGAAGGCAAGGGTGCCCGAAGAAACTGCCCTGCGCTC
>JGI12210J13797_10025775_pt1 | contig 42157 bp, 39 predicted proteins | sample ElkSlonscriptome_3_FD_13797 | JGI IMG/M metagenome (IMG submission 13797) | reverse complement strand
TGCCGCCACTGGCGGGCAGCGCTAAGCGCGCGGTTGATGGTTTGCAGATCCTCGTTATCAGCATCCTCAACGGCGGCAGCAGGAAACGCAATATGCATGGCTGCTGGTGCTTTGATGACCATGTCCTGCCACGACCAGCCGTCCATGTTCATCACTGCCGAAGTGCCGCGGATGGATCCACCTGAAGGCACGCTGTGCGTGGTCAGGATTCCGCCGGCGATATTGACGGGCAACAGCACCGAATCATGATTGAAGGCCACTTCCACTCGAATGGCCGGATTGATGTTGCCCATTTCGGTAGTATCGACCGTGCCGGCTACGCTGCCCACTTCAGTCAGGCCCAGCGACGAGCCCGGATGGATCAAGCCTGGATAGACATGCTGACCGTCGAGACGCATGACCTCGGCACCGGCCGGAATTTCCAGCTCGGCGCCGATGGCTTCAATCCGAGCATCGCGCATGATCAGGGTTCCGTTTTTGATCGGCTGCTGATCGACCGGATGCAGGGTCGCACCCACCAGCGCGGTGACCGTTTCGGCCTGAACCGGCGCGGCCAGCGCCGCGGCAATAGCCAGAAAGCCTGCGCTCAATAGTGTTTGATTGACTAATTTCATCGGCGGTTGCCTTTGACGAAGTTAAGGCCGTAGGCCTGGGTATGGACATGTGCGGTACAGAATTCGTCATGATCCAGCTCCCAGCGGCTGTAGCCCAGCAGGCGACTGGAGGGTGAGTCTTCAGAAACCCCTTCATCGCTGTCGTCGCCTTCGCCTGCGGACAGCGCCAGGGCGATCAGTTCCTGACGCTCGGCTTCCAACTGCTGACGCGCGGCCAGGTCGGCTTCGCGGTCAAAATACTTACGCCCGTCCACCCAGGTTTGATCAACCCTGGAATAGACCGATAGCGGATGTCCGTTCCAGATCACCAAATCGGCGTGCATACCCTCAGCCAGGCTGCCGACATGATCGTCAACGCCGAGCTGCTGCGCCGGATAGGCAGTAACCATTTTCAGCGCATCGTGCTCGGGCACGTTGCCGTAGCGCACGGCCTTGGCTGCTTCCAGGTTCATGCGCCGGGCCAGCTCGGGATTATCCGAATGCAAGCCGGTCACGACGCCGGCCTGATGCATCAGCGCTGGATTGAAGCCGATCGCGTCCGTCGCTTCATACTTGAAATTCCACCAGTCAATGAACGTTGACCCGCCTGCACCGTGCTCGGCCATGCGACGGGCCAGCTTGTAGCCTTCAAGTACATGCTGGAACGTGCCGATGGTGACGCCGAACTGATCGGCCAGCTCAATCAGCATGACCATCTCATCGGCGCGGTAGGCGTGCGAATGAATAAAGCGTTCGGCGTTAAGAATTTCGGCAATCGCTTCCAGTTCGTAATCCACGCGCATCGGCACGGCATCACGTGCCGCCCGCCCGCCGGGCGCGCCATCTTTTTGGCGCTGATAATCTTCAGCGGCCTGGAATTTCTCCCGAATAATCTGGGCCACGCCCGGTCGGGTTTGCGGGTAACGCGGCGTGTCGTTGTTCCAGTTGCTCTGCTTCGGATTTTCGCCCAGCGCAAACTTGATGCCGGCAGGCGCTTCCGAAAATATCAGGCCATCCGGATCCTGGCCCCAGCGCAGTTTAATCACCTGCATCTGACCGCCAATGGCATTGGCCGAGCCGTGCAACAGATTGATGGTAGTCACTCCGCCGGCGAGCTGCCGATAGATATTGATCGAATCGGCGTCGATGACGTCTTCGATGCGCACGTGTGCAGTCGAAATGGTGGTGGCCTCATTCACCCCACCGACAATCGCCGCATGGGAATGTGCGTCGATGATGCCGGGCGTCACGTGGCGGCCCTCAGCATCGATGATGACAGCACCACGCGGCGAATCTAGGCCGCGGCCGATGGCTTCGATTTCGCCGTCCTCGACCAGCAGGTCGGCTTGCTCGAGGATGCCGGCTTCGGTTGCCGTCCAGATCGTCGCATTGCGAATCAGCACGGCTCCAGGCTGTTCGGGGGGCGTCACTTCCCAGCTTTGAATATCGGGCTGCCAGTCAGAATCCTGTGAGAAAACCAAACCCGAACTCACGAGCACAGCCGTAACGCAGACGGCTACCAGCGCATTGGTCGAATGAAGTCCTTGCATCGTTGTTTTCCAGTCACTCACGCTCATGGACGATTCTCCTCATCGGGCACGTTGCTTGTCCGCTCACCGCGCAGGCTGAAATTCCCGAACGGGCCGCTGCCGGTTCCGCGTCCGCGCTCGCCGTCGATGTCGAAGTTGATCGAAATCGTGCCGCTTGCGCCAAAGTTTGCCGCATTGATTTTGACCTGCAGCTGCGTGCCTGAAACCCGCGCCTCACTCAACGGGGCTTCGGCACCCATGATGGTCAGGCTGCCCTGCATGCCGGTTGGCGGACCGCTGACTTTCAGCGTACCTTCGATCTGGCCCATGCTGCCGGCATTGATATTCAAATCCCAGGTGCCGGCCGGGTCGATTTCGGGCGGTTCCAGCGCTGCCTTTTGGTAGCGACGACCATCGACCCAGACTTCCGAAATGGCCGGGGACTCGACCAGTAAATCGCCTTCGACCAGCAGCAGATTGGCCATATAACCCGGTGCGATCCGACCTGCGCGATCTGCTATACCAAGCCACTCGGCTGGACCGGTCGTCAGAGCTGCCAGAGCCTGCTCGGCATCCAGCCCGCGTTCGACTGCAGTGGCTATCTCGGCAAACACGTCACCTGGGCTGGGCTGGCCGTGACTGGTCAGCAGTACCTGCACCCCGGCATCGATCAGGCGGGCTGGATTCTCCGGCGCCTGATGCCAGTGGCGGAGCTCTTCCAGCGCGACATCGCGATTGCCGTTTGCATTACCTTCGGCCTCTTCCACATCCGGCGCATCCGGGAAATTCAACGGTAGAATATGGGGCGCGCCACGCTCGGCAATGCGATCCAGGCGCTGGTACTCGCGACCGCTGCCGACAATCACCAGATTCGTGTCTCGATCAATCAGACTGAAAATTCTCAGGCTATCGAGCGCATCCTGACTTTCTACGACCAACGGCTGATCTCCCGTGCGGACCGGAGCCAGGGCTTGCAGGCCTTCCATCCAGTCCGGCCGCGGTTGCGACGGATTGCGCTGCCAGGCTGATTGGGCCGACGATTGCCAGCGTGCATCAGCCAGCGTTTGCCGCAGCAAGGCGATCGAGCCCATCAGTGACTGCGGATAGCCGCCGAACACATCGCGCCCGTGCAGGCTGGCGTGCTGAGCCAGCCCGCCTGCCAGACGATTCGCTTTCAATCCACCGTCGCCCAGATTGGCCAGGGTGGATTGGCCTGCGAGCAGACCGCCGCGCGGTGCCAACAGCGCTGTAGTGAACCCGGCGCTGCGGTACTGCTCGATCGCATCGGCTGGCCAGTCTTCGGCATCGATGGTTCGTTCCGGATGAATCAGACTGTGCCGACCGGCTGGAATCTCGGCGTCTTCATCAATTTCGAAATCAACAGGCAGGAAGCTTTCAATCAGGCCGGGATAGATCGTCAATGGCGGTTGGCCATCGGCGCGCTCGAATCGAATCACCTGTGCATCTGCTGGCGGAACCCGCTCTACACCAACGGATTCAATCAACCCGTCGCGAATGACAACGGTTGCATTGTTCAGCTGACGGCCGGGTTCGGTGACAACACTGACGTCGACGATTGCAAATACGCTCGGCAGCGGCTGGCGGAATTCGGTCGTCGCTGTCAGGGGTGCGGCGGCCAGTAGAAGGATCAAAGTCAGATTTCGCAAGACGGATTCCGGTATGGATTTTGGGCAACGTGCTTTCAGCATCAACAACAGTACTCAAAAAAGTCGCGCACAGCATAGGCCAAAAGTCATCTGCGGGTTGACAAGCCTACCGATCACGCTGATTCCAGGTTCAATCGGTGCGGACGATGTCGTCCTCTGTTATGAACGCCGGACAGAATTAACTCGGCTTGCCTATTGAAAAACAATGCAGCCAAGGCGATAATATGGAGCTAACTTTTTTGCATGCAACGCAAGGCAACAACATGAAAGCAGATATTCATCCAGAGTATCGGGACGTGATCTTCCAGGATATATCGAGCGATTTCTCGTTCAAGACCCGTTCGACGATTCAGACCAAGGACACCATCAAGTGGGAGGACGGCAACGAATACCCGCTGGTCAAGGTCGAGGTTTCTAGCAAGTCACACCCGTTTTATACCGGCCAGCACAAGATTCTGGATTCCGGTGGACGCGTAGACCGCTTCAAGCAGCGTTACGGCAAGAGCAAGAAGTAATGGGCTCCGGTCTGGCCGCTGGCCAGGCGCTGCAAGGCTCTTACGCTGAGTTCGACAGAAACCGACGCTGTATGTGCTGTCCGAGCGCTCGATAACGCTTCAAAGGATTGCCGCTCAGCACCCAGATCGAGTTATTCCGTTCCGTAAGCCAAAAACCCCTTCATCAAGGAGCAAAATTCGTGGCAGACCGCAAGTTGATCCTGACCGACCCGGAAACCAACAAGCAACTTGACCTGTCCGTTGTGGCTGGAAGCGAGGGTGATCCCACTCTCGATATTGCGGGGCTGTATCCGAAGCTGGGCTATTTCACGTTTGATCCGGGCTATGGTTCAACGGCCAGCTGCAAGAGCGATATTACGTTTATTGATGGCGGAGCCGGCATTCTGCGCTACCGTGGTTACCCGATCGAGCAGTTGGCCGAACAATCCTCGTTCCTGGAATGCGCCTACTTGCTGTTGTATGGCGAGCTGCCGACGCAGGAGGAGTTCACCGACTTCGATCATGACATCACCTATCACACGATGGTGCATGAAAAGATCAATTCGTTCATGCAGGGTTTCCATTACGATGCGCATCCGATGGCCATCCTGGCTGGCGTGGTCGGGTCCATGGCTGCGTTTTACCACGACAAGCTGGACGTCAACGACCCCGATCAGCGGGATCTCGCGGCCAAGCGCCTGATCGCCAAAATGCCGACCATTGCGGCCGCCGCTTACCGGCATTCGCAGGGCTGGCCCAGCGCGTATCCAAAGAATTCCCTGGGCTACTCTGAGCGGTTTCTGAACATGATGTTTTCGGTGCCGGCCGAGCCCTATGAAATCAATCCGGTTGCTGCCAAGGCATTGGATCTGCTGTTTATTCTGCATGCTGATCACGAACAGAATGCGTCGACGTCAACCGTTCGCCTGGTTGGTTCTACCGGGGCCAATCCATATGCCTGCGTAGCGGCCGGCATTTCGGCGCTGTGGGGTCCGGCTCATGGGGGTGCGAACGAAGCGGTGCTGAAAATGCTGAATGAAATCGGTACCGTCAAACGGGTGCCCGAGTTTATCCAGCGCGCCAAGGACCGCGACGACCCGTTCCGGTTGATGGGTTTTGGCCACCGCGTTTACAAGAATCACGATCCGCGTGCGACCATTATCCGCAAGGCGTGCCATGAAGTGCTCGAAGATCTCGGGCAGGCCGATGAGTTGCTTGACCTGGCGATGGAGCTGGAACGCATCGCGCTGGAAGATGAGTTTTTCATCGAACGCAAACTCTACCCAAACGTGGATTTTTATTCCGGCATCATCTACAAGGCACTGAACATTCCAACGTCGATGTTCACTGCCATGTTCGCGATTGGACGCACGGTGGGCTGGGTATCTCAGTGGCTGGAGCAATCGGCCACGCCGACGCGGATTGGCCGTCCACGACAGATCTATACGGGTGCTACCGAACGCGAGTATGTCGCGATCGAACAGCGCTGAAACTCAGTCAGTTTCGTCCAGCAAGGCTTGAACTGCAGCCAGGCCGGCACGTCGCTGAGGCTTGCCGTCGACCGGGCTTGGGGGCGGCTGGCGCCAGCCCGGACCGGCCATCAGTGCAAGCTCGAAAGTATGTTCACCGGCGTCCATCACGATCAGTTCGAGATCACGAAAATCGCCGTCATGCCATCGAATCCGGCGCGTCTCCTGGTCAAACGGCAGCTTGTTCTCCAGCAGAAACCCGACCGCCTGATCCGGCGTCTCGCAGAATAGATGAAGGCTGATTCGAGAATGTTGGTCGGCCGTCCCTTCCAGCACTGAACCGACCAGCTTCGGCCTGAAAGGCGAAAAAAACTGCATCGCTTTGAGCGCCGCTTTGCGCTTTGTTTCGAGATTCGCAGCATGATTGTTCTGATACAGCTGCTGATGTTCACGCAGTGCCTGCTCGACTTCGGTATTGGATGGCAGACCTGAACGTGGATCAGCGCCCAGGCGGATCGCGGCTTTTTCCTTGGCCATCCGATAGTTGCGTTGGCCGTCTTCGGCCAGAATTCTGGCGGCCTCGATAGCAATATGTTGACGCAGCCGATCGGCTGGCCGCTGGGCCTGGCTGCGATGAGCGCGTCGCGAACTACGTTTGTGATTGGACATGCTGCCCGGGCTGCCTAGAAGATCTCGTACGGGTCGACGTTGTCCTGATCGCTTTGCTGTTCGCTCAAGGCAGGCTGTAGCTCGGGCAAATGACCGGACTTGAACCATTCCCGAATCGCGTCGGGGTTGCCGGGTCTCGCGCGAAGGCCGGTCGCAGGGTCAATGCTTGCCTGCACAATGCCGACCGGCAGCGGACTGCTGGTTTCAGGCAGGTCGGCCAGCGCTGTCTCCATGAAGTCGACCCAGATCGGTAGCGCAGTTCGCCCGCCCTGCTCGTTGCGGCCCAGCGATTCATTGCTGTCCATGCCGACCCACACGGTTGTCACCAACTGGTCGTTGAATCCAGCAAACCAGGTGTCGCGCTGGTCGTTGGTGGTGCCGGTCTTGCCGGCCAGATCATTGCGGTTCAGCGCCAGCGCACGCCGACCCGTGCCATAACGAATGACATCGCCCATCATGGACCGGATCAGCCATGCGGTCTGGGGTTCGATGACAGCTTCGGCATAGAGCGGTGCCGGCGGCCCCATGATTTCCAGGTTGGCCGATGCACCGGGGCCTTGCGGAATCTCTTCGTTTGAATCCGTTGAATCGGATTGCGTCGTCAACGCCAGCTCTAAAGCGCGCGGTTGATCGGAATCTTCGGTTGACGGGGTTGGCTCCGGTAATGCCTGGGGCAGGCGTGGCGGCGGACAGTCGCTGCAGACGATGGGTCGCTGTGGAACTTGCATAGACACGTCGTCCTCGATTACTGCCAGCACCAGGTGCGGTTCGATGGCGTAGCCGCCATTGGCAAAGGCGGCATATGCTGCGGCCAGGTTCAGCGGCGTGATGGATCCGGCACCAAGCGCCATGGAGGGCCCGTTGGGTAGATCGGCGCGCTGAAAACCGAATTCGGCTACGTAGTTGGTCACAGGCTGCAAGCCGATGTCGAGCAACAGGCGCACGCTGATCAGATTGCGTGAATGAATCATCCCCTCGCGCAGTCGCGTCGGCCCAAAGAACTGCTCGCTGAAATTGGTTGGTTTCCAATCGCGTTCCTGCGATGGATCGTTGAACACGATGGGTGCATCGTTGACCAGGCTGGATGGCGTAAACCCATGATCAAGTGCGGCAGCATAGATAAAGGGTTTGAACGCAGAGCCTGGCTGACGTTTGCTCTGCGTGGCACGATTGAACTGATTGTCTGCAAAGTCGAGGCCGCCGGTCAGCGCAAGGACCTGCCCGTCTGTAGGCGACAGCGCAACCAGCGCGGCTTGTGCCTGCGGTAGTTGGGCAAGTCGCCATCCTTCCGGATGTTCCCGCAGTCGCACCAGATCGCCCGGCGCAAACAGCGCGGTGACCGATTCAGGCTGACTGCCCAGCGCATCGCGTGCCAGGTGTGCTCGCGCCCAACCAACCCGCTCAAGGACCAATTCGGCGACTCGGCCATCACGCAGCAACAGTTCGGCGCGCTCATCTTCCACGCTGAGTGCGACGGCCGGCAGCAGGTCGCCGACCACGGAGATGGTCTCCAGCGCTTCAAGTACAGCATCCGCATCGGTGACGTCGTCGACCAAGGCTGATTGTTCAGGACCGCGCCATCCATGGCGTTTGTCGTAAGCATCGAGGCCTTCGCGTACCGCCTCATCGGCAGCCTGCTGCAGACGGCTGTCGATCGAAGTCATGATCTGGAAACCGCGGGTATACGCGGCCTCAGCGCCATAATTATCAACCGCTTGCTGGCGGACCATTTCGGCCGCCCAATCGGCATTCAGTTCTTTTTGAGACCCGTGCAGTCTGGCAGGATCAGTACTGGCACGCGCGATCTGCCAGCGTTCAGTATCGATGTAGCCCAGCTGGTGCATCCGATCCAGAACATAATTTCGTCGAGTCGTGGCCGCCGCCGGGTTGGTCACCGGATTGACGCGGGACGGTGTTTTCGGCAGTGCAGCAATCATGGCGGCTTCAGCCACGTTCAGCTCATGCACCGTCTTGCCGTAGTAGATCTGCGCAGCAGCACCAACGCCATAGGCCCGATGACCAAGAAATTCCTTGTTCAGGTAGAGCTCGAGAATTTCATCCTTGGTCAGTTCACGCTCGATCTTGATTGACAGCGCCATCTCACGCAGCTTCCGCATGACCGAAAATTCATTGTTCAGAAAGAATCGGCGCGTGACTTGCTGAGTGATGGTACTGCCACCGGGTACGCGGCGCTGGCCGAAATAGCGCGCGTAGCCCCAGACACCGCGCAATGTTCCGCGCCAGTCGATGCCGGGGTGAGAATAGAATCGATCATCTTCCGCTGCAAGGAAGGCCTGTTTCAGTAATAGCGGGATTTCGTCGATCGACAGCGGGATTCTGCGCTGCTCGCCAATTTCGGCCATCAGCTTCTGGTCCGAGGAGTAAATGCGCAGCGGGACCTGCATTTCGACATCACGCAGTTTGTCAACTGATGGTAGCGATGGAACAATGATTAGCCATAAGGCTGTGATGCCGATCACAGCAAGCACCAACCCGAGAAAAAACAGTCGGATAGAAAACTTTACTAGAGACTTTATTTGTTTCATGAGGTATGATACACCTGCATCATAAATCCGCTGGTCGGTGCAAGTGACAATCTTGGGTTCAATGGATTGTTGCGAACTGTCCGATTGGACCGTGATTGTACGAGAAGTTTCCATGGTATTGCGGATGATTGAAATGAAAACGTCCGTTTGACTAGAAACGTCAATTCACAGGTCCCAGTCAGGCCAGGCTATTGGACGAATGATCGTATGCAGAGGAGATGGGACGGGTTGCAATTTGCGGTAGTTTCCGTCAGCATTCATTCTTGGAAACGGCAGGACTGAGGATTCGTTGACCGCGTTCGAATCCTTGAGCTGTACGACAATAGAACCAGAAAAGATATTCGGGGAGCGCTCTTGAGCATTTTCAAACGATCGACACCGCCCTTGCTTGGGGTGGACATTGGTACCAGCAGCATCAAGCTGCTTCAGCTGAGCAAGGCCGGTTCCAGTTACCGGGTCGAGCACATGGCGATCGAAGATCTGCCGGAAGGTGCGTTCGCTGAACACACGATTCAGAAGGTCGATGAAGTCGGTTCGGCCATCCGCAGTGCCATCAAGCGCAGCGGCAGCAAGGCCAAGCATTGTGCGCTTTCGGTCTCAGGCTCTGCGGTCATTACCAAGGTGATCAATCTGCCCAGCGATCTCGATGAAGATGAAATCGAGGGCCAGATTGAGATCGAGGCCAGCCAATATATTCCCTATCCACGAGATGAAGTGAGTCTTGATTTTGAAATTCTTGGCCCGTCGGCCAAGAACGCCAATGTTGTCGAAGTACAGCTGGCGGCATCCAAGACCGAAAATGTCGAGACCCGTCAGGCCGTTGCCGATCTGGCAGGTTTGTCGGCCTATTATGTCGACGTCGAGGCGCTGGCCATGGTCAATGCGTTCGAATTGATTCGCCAGCGCGAGGGTATTGCTGCCTCGGACGTTACCGCGCTGCTGGATATCGGTGATACACGCAGCGCATTGAATGTCATTCGGGGTGACCGGTCCATTTATTATCGAGAACATCCATTTGGTGGCCGAGAACTGGTCGAGGAAACCATGCGACGCTATGGTCTCGAGCCGGAAGAATCCAAATTCTGGAAGCGCGACGAAGAGGCGCCGGCTGGTTTCGAGGATGAGGTGCTCGAGCCGTTTCGCCAGAACGTCATTCAACAGATCGGTCGTGCGTTGCAGTTTTTCTCGTCCAGCCGTGACTATGCGTCAATCAATACGCTGTACCTTACCGGTGGTGGTGCATCGGTTGGCGGTCTGGCCGAAACGGTATCGGCTGAGCTGGGCCTGAATGCAGAGATCGCCGATCCATTCAAGGGCATGAAGCTATCACCGCGCATCAATGTGGCGGCCCTGGATCGAGTGAGACCAGCAATGGTGACTGCCTGTGGACTGGCATTGCGGGGTGTCGAATAATGCGCAAGATTAACCTTCTGCCCTGGCGCGAAGAGCTCCGCCAGGAGCAGCAAAAAAACTTTCTTATTCTGCTGTTCTTGACAGCCGCGGCTGCAGCCGGCCTGGTGTACCTTGGCATCCAGTATTTCAACGGACAGATCGAGGGCCAGGACGGTCGTAACAATTTTCTGCGTGCTGAAATTACCAAGCTGGATGATCAGATAGCTCGCATCGAGCAGCTTGATGAAACGCGAAATCAGCTGATCAACCGCAAAAACGTAATCGAGGATCTACAGGCCAATCGAAGCTTGATGGTGCATCTGTTCGATCAGCTGGTGCGCACAGTGCCGACCGGCATTCGACTGCTGAATGTCCGGCAGGTCGGGGATCAGTTGACCGTTACCGGCACCAGCCAATCCAGCGGCCGGGTATCCACGTATATGCGGAATCTGGAAGAGTCCGAATTTCTCCACAATCCAGCGCTTCAGATCATCGAGGCCGAAGCCGATGAAACCGATCGGGAAATGCCGTTCTCTTTTGGCTTGACCTTTACCCTGGCTTCGCCGCAACAGCTGGAACGTTCAGAAGCAACAGATGCAGAAGGTGATGCACCATGAACCTACAGGAAATTCGTGATCTGGACCCGAACAATCTTGGCCAGGCCAGCGCTGGCGCCAAGATTTTTCTGCTGGCATTTCTCGTTGTGATCATCCTGGCTGCGGGCTTCTGGTTCTTCATCAAGGATCAGCGCATTCAGCTGCAGTCGAAAGAACGCGAAGAATCTCAGTTGCGTACCGAATTTGAAACCAAGCAGCGCAAGGCCGCCTCGCTTAGTGATTACGAGCAGCAACTGGATGAAATGCGGGATACGCTGCGTACGCTGCTGCGCCAGCTCCCGAGCAAAACCGAAATGCCGGATCTGCTGGTTGATATCTCGCAAACGGCGCTGGCGTCGGGTATCGAAACCGAATTGTTCGAACCAGGTGGTGAGCAGCTGCAGGATTTTTATGCCGAGCAGCCTATTTCGATCCGTATGACCGGCCGCTATCACCAGTTTGGTAATTTTGTCAGCGGCGTGGCTTCACTGGCGCGCGTTGTCATCTTGACTATGCGCGACATTTCACTGGAGCCCATTGAGGGCTTGCCCGGTGTATTGCGGATGGAAGGTACAGTGACAACCTATCGCTATCTCGACGATACCGAGGATGCCGACTTGCTGCTGGAAGGAGATGATTCATGAATACTTCCAGGGTAATGAACGCAAGCCGGCTCTTGCTGTTGATTGTGCTTTCGATGCTGATCCTGTCTGGCTGCACCCGCGGTCGTGACGATCTTGAAGTCTGGGTTGCGCAAACGCTGGAGCGGCCACCGGAGCCGCTGGAGCCGATTCCAACGGTCGCCACCCCGACAGTGGTTATCTACGATGCGACCGGTCTGCCCGATCCGTTCATGCGCAACATGCGCGATGAGGGTGATGGCATTGAAGACATCGCAGCAGCTGGTACAACAACAGGGCCACGACCCGACCCCAATCGTCGCAGGGAGTTTCTCGAACAGTTCCCGCTGGACAGCATGGCGATGGTGGGTACGATCGAAATTGACCAGAATGCGTTTGCGCTGGTGGCCGATATCGAAGGCACGATTCACCGAGTTCAGGCCGGAAACTACCTTGGTCAGAATCACGGACGAATTCTGGATATCAACCAGAATCGCATCGCAATCGTCGAGCTGGTTCGCGATGGAGCCAGCGGCTGGATGGAACGGGAGGCTCAGATCATGCTGTCTGATGACCGCCCGCAGCAACGGTGATTCTCATGCAAACAGAACGAACAACAACAAACACCGGTTTTTTTAGCAATGATTTCAAGAGCAATGCAATGATTACTAGCCATGCAGGGAACGAATCAGGGAGCCCGACTATGAACTGCACCATGCGCATGATTCGAACGGTATTGATGATGGTTGGCACCGCACTGATGGCAAGTCAGGCATGGGCCAGTGAAGTGACCGATGTAAGCTTTACCGATCAGGGTGAGACCTTGCGATTCGTTGTCAACACCGATGGCTCGCCGGCCGAGCCTTCTGTGTTTACTACTGATCAACCGCCACGCATTGTGCTGGAACTCAATGACACGACCTCGGCCGTACCCAGCGGAACGACCTCGGTTGGCGTCGGTGCGGTCGAAAGCTACATGGCGATTTCGGCCGGCAGCCGAATGAGGCTGATGATTGATCTGAATCGCCCGGTTGGCTACGAAGTCAGTACGGTGGGCGATTCGATCGTACTCGACGTTCAGTCCGGTGGCGGCATGTCCGCGCCGGCTGCCAGCGCGGCCATGGCCAGCAACGCCGGCGGTACAAATGCTGTTCAGAATATTGATTTTCGCCGCGGTGCTGAAGGTCAGAGTCGTGTCATCGTGGACATGACCGACCCCGGACTGGATATTACGGTTGATGAGCGTGCCGGACAGCTTCGCATCAACATGTTTGGTGCTCGCCTGCCCAGCGATCTGATGCAGCGGCTCGACGTCGCCGATTTTGCAACCCCGGTACAGGTCATCACACCCGAAGTGCGGGGTGATAATGTGCGTTTGAATCTGGATATTGCGGGCCCCTATAACCACCTGGCATACCAAAGCGGCGGTCAGCTGGTCATCGAAGTCGAGCGGCCGGAAGCGGAAGCCGAGATGAGTCGCGAACTGGAATTTTTCGAAGAGCGTGAGTACACCGGTGATCGGATCACGCTGAACTTCCAGGACATCGCTGTACGCTCGGTTCTCCAGCTGATTGCAGATATCTCGGATTTGAACATTGTTGTATCGGATTCCGTGACCGGAAATCTGACGCTTCGTCTGACCAACGTGCCTTGGGATCAGGCGCTCGATATCGTTCTTGAGACCCGCAATCTGGATATGCGCGAGTCCGGCAATGTACGCTGGGTTGCACCGACTGCTGAAATTGCAGCGCGGGAACAGCAGATTCTGACCGCACGTGCCCAGCTTCAGGAGCTGGAACCGCTGCGCACCGTCATGATTCCAGTCAGCTATGCCGATGCGGTGGCGCTGTCTGAATTGATCAATGCCTCGGCCAGTGAAGAGGGCACCGGCTTGCTGTCGGAGCGCGGTTCGGTGACGCTGGACCAGCGCACCAATACGCTGCTGGTGACTGATACGGCCGAACAGATTGAAAACATCCGTGCCCTGGTGGCCGAACTGGATCGACCTGTTCGCCAGGTGCTGATCGAGTCCCGCATCGTCGTGGCCCGCTCCAACTTCAACCATGAGCTGGGCGTGCGCTTTGGCGCTTCCGGCGGGTTCAACGTCAATAACAACCTGTTGTCGCTGTCGGGCTCGAATGAGGCCACCGATCGCCTCAGCAATGCCGGTCTGGCGCGCCGCCAGTTCCTCGGCCAGCGTCCGGGCCGCCCCACCTTTGTACCGGATGCAGAGCTGGATGACGATGGCACGATTGAAATTGGTACGGAAGGCATTGCCATCCCCACCCTGGCCGATCGCCTGAACGTGAATTTGCCGGTCTCAAGTGCAGCGGGCGCATTCGGCATCAGCTTTCTGGCCGACAACCTGTTGCTCGATCTCGAGCTGTCTGCGCTCGAGGCCCAGGGTGAAGGTGAAGTCATCTCCACACCGCGGGTCATTGCAGCCAACCAGAGTGAGGCATTCATTCAGCAGGGTGTGGAGATTCCATTTGAGGAAGCAACGAATGCAGGTGCAACTTCGGTTGAATTCAAGGAGGCTGTGCTCGAGCTGCGCGTGACGCCTTTGATTACGCCTGACAATCGTATCCAGCTTAGCCTGGCCGTCAAGCAGGACACCGTGGGCGAAATTTTTGAAACGGGACGAGGCGGTTCAGTGCCCTCCATTGACACTCGCGAATTGGGTACCAATGTGTTGGTCGAAAATGGCCAAACGATCGTTCTGGGTGGAATCTACGAAGAAACCCGCAACTTCAATACCACCAAGGTGCCCGTGCTGGGCGATGTCCCGGTGTTGGGCTCATTATTCCGACGTCGCGCGACTGAAGACCAGAAGCGTGAACTGCTGATTTTCATCACACCCAATATTCTTGATGAGCGGATTGTGATCGACTGATCGTTTCGATCGGTCGTTGGATTCGAATACCCGGTCATGCTGCATGACCGGGTTTTTTCTTGGCATGGTGTTTAGTATCACATAATGAGCAGTGCGCCTTTCTCAGCGGCGGCGGAGCGCAATCAAGCGCCGATCCTGGCCGTACTCCAGCGGCTATTGCCTGCTGCGGGCCAGATTCTGGAGATTGGCTCGGGCACAGGCCAACATGCTCGGTGCTTTGCAACGGCCAATCCGGACTGGCACTGGCAGCCCAGTGAGCATCCGGACCAGTTCGATGTACTCAAGCAGGGTCTCTCGGCAGAGCCGGTCCCCAAAAACCTGTTGCCACCGCTGAAACTGGACGTCTGCAGGTCGTGGCCGGCAGGGCCGTATAGTGCGGTTTTTTCGGCCAATACCGCCCATATCATGAGCTCGCAGGCGGTCGAAGCAATGCTCGTGGGTGTTGCTGACGTACTCGAACAGAGCGGCATTTTTGTCCTGTACGGACCGTTTGTCTTTGCGGATCGACCGCTTTCACCCAGTAATCAGAACTTTGACCAGTCGCTGCGACTGCGGGACGCCAGCATGGGATTGCGCGACGTGGCCCGCATGGATCAAGCCATCCGCAACGGTGCACTGGAGCGTACCGCTGAGGTGGCGATGCCGGCCAATAATCATCTACTGGTATTTGAAAAGACAGGAGGCGCTGCATGAATCATCAAGACGTGGCTGAGATTGCGGAGACAGCCAACGAGCCGCTGCTGTTGCAACAAGCCCGCGCGTTATTGAGCGGTGAGCGGGACCGCATTGCCAATGCAGCGAATCTGGCGGCGTTGATCTTTACTTCTGTTGACGACATCAACTGGGCCGGCTTCTACTTCAGCCAGGGTCAGCAGCTGGTGTTGGGCCCATTTCAGGGCCAGCCAGCCTGCGTGCGCATTGATTGGGGCGCAGGTGTTTGCGGAACCGCTGCCAAGCAAGGCTGCACGCAGCGCGTGGACGATGTGCATGAATTCGACGGTCATATCGCCTGCGACGCTGCGTCGCGATCGGAAATGGTCGTACCGCTGATGATTGAAGGCCAGGTGATCGGAGTGCTTGATATCGATAGTCCAAGACCCGCCCGCTTCGACGAGCAGGATCAGACGCTGATTGAAGCGCTGGCCCGCGTCTACATACAATCGATCGACGGCTGAAACCGATCGGTCACGTCAGCCATTTCTTTTCCGGGCTGCCATTCCAGCTGGAGTGCGCTGCCAGTCCCCATTGGCAGCAGTTGGCCGGTCAAGTAATATGCAAGTTGTTCAAGGCCGGGGTTATGCCCGATCAGAATTTGCGGCAATCCACGGTACTCAGCATGATCCAGGACTTGCAGCAGTTCATTGGCATTGGCGTTCCAGATCCTTTCTTCCGGCCGGAACTTCGGCTGGGTCCAATCCGACAGGGCGAGTTGAGCCGTCTGTGTGGTCCGTACCGAAGGTGAATGCAGAACTATCCAGTCTTGGTAATGTCGATCATTCATGCACTGATTCAGCCAGCCTGCGATGGCCTCAGCCTGGCGCTGTCCGTGCGAACTGAGCGGGCGATCGATGTCGTGACCGGTCGATGCGACGGCCTCGGCCCGGGCATGACGGATCAGTATCAGCGGGCTGCGCATTGAGGCTGCAGCAGCGCAAACATCGGTTCCAGGTCCAGATTGCCGCCGGACAGGATAACGCCGACGCGTTGACCGCTGAATTGCTCAGCGTGTTTCAGGACCGCAGCCAGCGCAACGGCGCCGGATGGTTCGATGACCTGCTTGAGTGTTCGCCACAAGTGATTCATTGCACTCAGGATTTCCGCGTCGGTAACGGTCAGGATATCGACTGCATACTGATTCAGAATGCTGAAGTTGCGTTGACCAATCAGCGCCCGGAGGCCATCTGCTATGGTGTCTGGTTCATGCCGGGAGGTACGTTGACCGCTGTTCAGTGAGCGTGCAGCATCATCAGCACCTATGGGTTCGGCACCGACGATACGCACCGGCCTGGCGTGCTCAGCGGCGGCCATCGCCAGGCCGGCTAACAAGCCCCCGCCGCCAATCGGCGCCACAATGGTATCCAGATCCTGAACTTGATCGAGGAATTCAACTGCGACCGTACCTTGCCCGAGAATGATGTCGTCATGATCGTACGGCGGTATGGGCACGAAGCCGTCACTGACCAGGTTCGCCAGGCCCTGCTCCCTTGCTTGTTGGGTTGGCTGACAGAAATGGACATAGCCGCCGTGCGCCTTGACCGACTCGACTTTGGTCCGGACGGCATTGTCCGGCATGACTACGTGGGCCGGCAGGCCACGAGCAGTGGCTGCCGCCGCCAGTGCAGCGCCGTGATTGCCGGAAGAATGCGTCGCAACACCGGCACAATCATCGTTCAATCGCGAAACTGCCAGGCTAGCGCCGCGAAATTTGAATGATCCGGTTTTTTGAAGATGCTCACATTTGAATGCAATTTGACAGCCGGCCAGCTGGTCGAGTGAATCGGCCCTGAGCACCGGTGTTGTCAGTACCTGACCGCGCAGGCAGGATTGCGCTTGCTGTGGCGTTTTTTCATGATCTGGGGTATCAACAAGCATATTCGTATAATAGCCGGTCAATTCGCAACAAACTGCTTTGGAAATCCATCATGGCTACAGCAAACAAAGGCGGACAACCGCGCACGCCCATTTTGCGCAAGAACTATCAACCGCCTGCGTGGCTGGTTGATCAGATTGAAATGACGCTCAAGCTGGATCCTGAGCACACGCAGGTTCGCTCAAGGCTATCGGTCCAGCGAAACGCGGATGCTGCACGGCCCGATGCAGCGCTCGAGCTGCATGGAGTCAACCTGGATACTCAGTCGGTACACGTGGATGGGCGAGCGCTGTCCTCAGACGAATTTCGTTTCGAAGGCGAGAGCCTGTTGATCGAGGGTGTGCCTGACCAGGCAGTGGTTGAGACCGAAGTGATGATTAGGCCTGATCAGAATACCGCGCTTGAGGGCCTGTATGCTGCGGGCCAGAGCCTGCTGACGCAGTGTGAGGCTGAGGGCTTTCGAAAGATTACCTGGTTCCCTGACAGGCCGGATGTCATGACGCGTTTTCGCGTGCGTCTTGAAGCCAGTCGTGAACGTTTTCCCATCCTGCTAAGCAATGGCAATCTCGTTGACCAGGGCCCGCTGGACGATAATCATCATTTTGCCGAGTGGGATGATCCATTTCCGAAACCCAGCTATTTGTTTGCCGTGGTTGCGGGCGATCTGGGTATGGTCGAAGATCATTTCGTCACCCGGTCCGGACGCAAGGTTGCACTGAAAATCTATTCAGAACGGAGCAATCTGAGCCAGCTGGACCACGCCATGCGGTCGCTGAAAAAATCCATGGCCTGGGACGAGCAGCGCTTTGGCCTGGAATATGATCTTGATGTCTATCACATCGTGGCGACGCATGATTTCAATATGGGCGCGATGGAAAACAAGAGCCTGAACATTTTCAATGCGCGTTATGTGCTGGCGGATCCGGATACAGCGACAGACGCTGACTATGAAGGCGTGGAAAGCGTGATCGCGCACGAATATTTCCACAACTGGACCGGCAACCGCGTGACCTGCAGGGATTGGTTTCAATTGACCTTGAAAGAGGGCTTGACGGTATTTCGTGATCAGGAATTCTCCGGTGATATGCAGTCCGCCGCAGTGAGCCGCATCCAGGACATTCACTCGCTGATGAATCGGCAGTTCCCGGAGGATGCCGGTCCAATGGCGCATCCGATTCGCCCGCAACGCTACGTTGAAATCAATAATTTCTACACCGCGACAGTGTATGAAAAAGGGGCCGAGATTATTCGCATGTACCAGACGTTGTTAGGCCGGGACGGCTTTCGGCGCGGCATGGATCTGTACTTCGACCGGCATGATGGACAGGCCGTAACCTGTGACGATTTTCTGGCGGCCATGGCTGATGCCAACGAGCGTGATCTGAGCCAGTTCAGCCGCTGGTACAACCAGGTCGGCACGCCCCGGGTTGAGGTTCAGTCCGAGTGGAATGAGGCTGAACGATCGCTGCAATTGACCTTTGAACAGTCGTTGATTGAACATCAGGACAATGCCGACATTGGTCCGCTGCACATTCCGATCCGCATGGGGTTTGTTTCAGAGCAGGGCGAACCCATGACCGCGCGATTAGAAGGTGGGGCTGATGACCGCCCAGAGCATCTGGTTGAGCTGACGTCGCAGCGTCAGGCCGTTTGTTTTGAAGGTCTGTCAAGCCGTCCCGTGGTGTCGTTGCTGCGCGACTATTCGGCCCCGGTGCGAATGGACTATCAGTGGTCCGAGCAAGCGCTGGCGCTATTATTGGCCCACGACACCGACCCGGTGGCACGCTGGTTGTCGGGCAAGCGCCTGGCCACAGAAGTGCTGCGCCATGCCGTTGAAGAGATTCAGGCGGGCAATGAGCCGGAGGCACCGCACACATTGATCGACGCCTGGCGTAGTCTGCTGGCGCAGGCTGATCAGGAGCCAGCGCTGACCGCTCAGCTTCTGGAGTTGCCCAGTGAAATCGAGCTTGCTCAGCGCATACAGCCGGTTGATGTGTTGGCAATCCATACGGCCAGGAAACGGCTGGCCGAGCAACTGGTCCGGCCGCTAGAAGCCGCGATGCTCGACTGCTATCACCAGCATTCCAGCCAGCAGCCCTGGCAATTCGATGCAGCGCAGATTGGACGCCGCCGACTGGCCAATCGTTGTCTGGCCTGGATGGTTAGTGCCGGTTTGGAGACAGCGGAACAGCTAGCGCTGAAGCAGAGCGAAACGGCCGACAACCTGACGGACCGATTAGCGGCCGTCCAGTCCCTGGTCCATGCAGGCAGCGATCACGCACAGGCACAGTTGGATGCATTTGAAGCACGTTACCGCACGAATCCTCTGGTCATGGACAAGTGGTTTGCCATGCAGGCCACGCAGCCATCGGAACACGCCGTCGATCAGGTGGCACAATTGCGCCGGCATCCGGCCTTTTCGATGAAGAATCCGAACAAAGTCCGTGCACTGTATGCCAGCCTCGGAATGCTGAACCCGATTGCATTTCATCGCGCGGATGGTGCCGGCTATCAGCTCGTCGCCGATGCCGTACTGGAGCTCGACAGCATCAACCCGCAGGTGGCATCCCGACTGGTGGCCGTGTTCAACGCCTGGTCGACGTATCGCCAGCCGCAGCAGGACCTGATGGCCAAAGCCTTGAAGCAGATTGTTTCCGTCGATCACCTCAGCAACGATGTCGGCGAAATCGCTGAAGCCGCGTTAGGTTGACTCGCCTGAGTATTGATTGATGGCCTGAACCAGCAGATCCCGGTCCAGCGATATCCGTGCACGATCGGGTTGCTTGACTGCTATTTTCTCACCGGACACAAAGCGGATATTGAATTGCCAACCCTCATTGTTTTCGGCCTCGAAGATCGCTGAAATCAGCGTGATCTTGCTCAGCACCAAGGTAAATCCGGCGATGTCATAGGTTGGTTGCATGCTTTGACCTTGCTTGTTCAATGTGCTGAAAACCCCAGTGCTGAAGTGTAGTACGACTTGAGTCGAGCGCTGGTTCAGCTTTCGTTTAGGCAAATCTGATAGGGTGATGTCATGAACCAGACCCGATTATCACGATTTTCATTGCGTTTGCTGGCGATTACAGCCATTGCCGCACTTGCAGGTTGCACCGTATATTCGGAGCCCAGATACTCCAGTAACGGCGTATATTACGACGATCCGGTGTATTACTCGGCCGGTCCTTCCGTGTATTCGGCCTATCCGGTGAACTACCCTTACTGGTCATTGGATTATTTCTATTTCAGCCAGTTTTATCATCCCTATTCGGTGTATGTGGGCTATTACGAGCCGTTCTATCACCCCTATCCCGGCTGGCATTATGGCTACAGGCCCTACCGGCCAGGCATTTCCATCGGAATAGGCTTCGCTGGTTACCCCTGGTACTGGCGTGGGCATGATTACCGCCCGTCTCACTACGGTTGGTTTGGTTCTGGTTATTACAGTTACAACCGTGGCTACCGACATGGCTATCGAGATGGCCATCATGATGATTATGAATACAACAGGGCCCATCGGGTGAGCGCGCGCATGCAAGCAGTGCGTTCGCGTGATCTGGCCTACTCGCGCTCGGACCTGCTGCGCAGAGTGGATCGTACGAATAACCGCACGTTGCGAGGCCCGTCCGCCGGTAGCAACCGAGTAAGCCAGCGGCAGCGGCTGCAAACCGGCGATAACCGCGCCGTCATTCGATCCGGTAATCGCAATGGTGCCGCTCAACGGTCTGCGCCGCCGCGCAGTCAACCGCGCACCGGTTCCAGTAATTCAAGATCAGCGGTGCGACAGAGCCGCCCTAGTCGCAACGCTACGCCGCGTTCGGCACCGCGCAGCTCGCCGTCGCGGCGACCCAACCAATCCAGCATTCGAAGTTCGCAGCTGAGCACGCGCGGCGCACAGCAATCCTCGGTTGCGACGCGTGCCCGTTCCGAGACGCGCAGGCCTGTGCCGCGATATGACGTGCGTTCACGTAATGCGGCATCGAGTCCTGGATACCGCGCATCCACATCCGGCAATGTCAACAACACAACACGAACTGTCCGGCAGCGGAATGACTCCCAGCGCAAATCCAGGCGCAGCGAAACGCTGCGTAACTCTGAGACGAGGTCCATTCCCGTGCCGCGGTCGTTGACCAGATCCTCCAGCCCGCAGCGGCATAGTCGCGCCATCCGGCGTGCGACATCGGCGCCGTCCCGGTCGTCGGCACCGAGCGCAGCGCCTCGTCCGCAACCGGTACGATCCCAGCGCAACTCGAAGCCGCGTTCAGCAGCACCATCTGCGCCGGTTCGATCTCAGCGGCCTTCACCGCCAAGTGCAGCGCCGCGGTCGCAGCCGCGCCAGCAAGCGAGGCCGGCGCGGTCGGAGCGCTCCAATCGACCCTCACGCGATCCGAGATGACGTGGCGATGCCCAATCGCCGTTTGACGCAATCGGGCTGTGCTGATCGGAGTAGCGCGTAGCATCAGCTCAGTCGTCCCGGGGTTCTGAAACCCTGAGAATGATCATCGATTGAGTATCGTGTGAATACGGCGGTTTTTCATGCCGCCCACTTGCTGTAAAATCATAGGCCTGTCAATCACTTGCTCGTTGTCGAGCCTTGAATCGTGGACTATCCGGAACACTTTGATGTCATTGTCATTGGTGGCGGTCACGCCGGAACCGAAGCTGCGCTGGCCTCCGCGCGCTGCGGTGCCTCGACCCTGTTGCTGACGCACAATATCGAAACGATTGGGCAGATGAGCTGCAATCCGGCCATTGGTGGTATCGGCAAAGGTCATCTGGTGCGGGAAATCGATGCGCTGGGCGGCATCATGGCCCGGGCTGCCGATGCAGCAGGCATTCAATGGCGTCGGCTGAATGCGAGTAAAGGCCCTGCCGTACGCGCGACCCGCGCCCAATGTGATCGGAATTTATACCGGGCAGCCATTCGTCGTGCAGTTGAACATCAATCGGGCTTGACCATCTTTCAGGCGAGTGTCGACGATCTCCTGGTCGAGTCGGATCAAGTCATCGGCTGCCGCACTGCGATGGGCATGAGCTTCCGTTCCCACTCAGTTGTGTTGACCACTGGCACATTCCTGGGCGGCGTTATCCACATGGGCGAAAGCCAGCGGCAGGGCGGTCGTGCGGGTGATGCGCCGGCCAATGCGCTGGCCAGGCGCTTGCGCGATTTGCCCTTTCGTGTTGAACGCCTGAAGACCGGCACGCCGCCTCGACTGGATGGACGAACCATCGATTTTTCAAAATTACAGGAGCAGCCGGGTGATGATCCGCGACCGGTGTTCTCCTTTACAGGGAGTCGCGCTGATCATCCGACCCAGCGTTCCTGCTTCATTACCCGGACGCAACCTCAAACACACGAGTTGATTCGTGACTCACTGGATCGTTCACCCATGGCTTCCGGCGCAATCGAGGGCATTGGGCCACGCTATTGCCCTTCGATTGAAGACAAGGTCGTGCGGTTTGCCGACAAGGATTCACACCAGGTCTTTCTCGAGCCGGAAGGCCTGGAATTGAACGAGTGGTATCCGAACGGCATTTCGACCAGCCTTCCGTTTGAAGTGCAATTGGAATTCGTTCGCACCATTCCGGGCCTGGAACAGGTCTCGATCACGCGACCCGGCTACGCCATCGAATATGATTTTCTCGATCCTCGTGACCTGAATCCAGGATTGGAGACCAAGCCACTCGAGGGCCTCTTCCTGGCCGGACAGATCAACGGCACAACCGGTTATGAGGAAGCCGGTGCTCAAGGCCTGATTGCAGGCCTGAATGCCGCGCGTCGTGCGCAGGGACAGACTTACTGGACGCCCAGTCGTTCGGAGGCCTATATCGGCGTATTGATTGACGACTTGATTACCCGTGGCACTTCGGAACCCTATCGCATGTTTACCAGCCGAGCAGAATATCGCCTGACGCTGCGCGAGGACAATGCGGACCTGAGGTTGACGCCGACCGGGAGGGAGCTGAAATTGGTCGGAGATGAGCGCTGGCAGCGGTTTGAACGTCGCCGCGACCAGATTGACCGGGAGCTGGATCGCTTGCACCGTTTTCGAATTGGCTGTGATTCGTCACTGGCCCGTGAACTCGAGCAGGCGTTGAATACCACGATCCGCCGCGATGTGTCTGCTGCTGACCTGCTGAAACGGCCGGAAATCGGCTACACAGCATTACTTCGAAGCGAGCAGCTGGGCCCAGCCGTGGCCGATCGAGATGTTGCCGAGCAGGTTGAAATCCAGATTCGCTATGCGGGTTATCTCGACCGGCAGCGCCAGGAAATCGAACGCGCCCGTGCGGCTGAACATCAGTCCATACCCGAAGTATTCGATTTCAATCAGGTTCGCGGTCTCTCGGCCGAGCTATTGGAGAAATTGCAACAGGTGCGTCCTACAACGGTGGGACAGGCCAGCCGCATTTCCGGCATGACACCGGCGGCCATCTCGCAGCTTCTCGTCTATCTGAAGCGGGCACGTTCATCGAAGAATGCTGCTTGAACACGGGCCCTGCCTCACGACTGTACTTCACTCGTGTTTCACGATGGCGATCAATAATAGAACCGTCTGTAGTGCGATGCCTTGATCGGCAACCTGACTCCCTCTTCTCACTGCAGGCGCTTAATGAATCCCCGACCACGGCTCCCGGTCGGGGATTTTTTTATCAGCCGGTTGTTATCCTGACGGTATCTATTTCAAAGAACAGGTGATCGCGATGCAAAATCGACAGCAGGCTGCAGTCATTCTCGGTTGGTCCGGTGTCATTCCATTTGTTGTATTGGTATGTTGTGCCTGGTTCGGGGCGCCGGACTGGCTATTCAATCTTCTCAGAGGCTATGCGCTGCTTATTCTCGCCTTCATGTGCGGAAGCCTTTGGGATGGTGCGTTAGCCCGACCTGCAGATCCACCCTTGCCGATGATTATCAGCAACGTGCTGGTATTGGCCGCGCTGCCGGCCTTGCTGCTTCCTCTGGCCTGGGCTCTGCTGTTGATGGCCGCATTGTTTGCGATCCATGGTTTTGCGGAGTGGCGCTGGGCACATACACTTCAGGCAGGTTGGTATCGCCGACTGCGGTTTGCTTTGAGTGTCAGCGTTGTATCACTGTTGGTTCTGGCATCGGCGATTCGATTGTCGAGTAGCTGACGTGACGGCATTGGCTTTCCGCTCGGTTACCCGCCAGTATTCGGCAGGTTCAAGTCAGGTCCACGTGTTGGACCAGCTTGAACTGGACGTTGCCGAGGGACAGCGGATTGCCATCATGGGTGCTTCCGGGTCGGGTAAATCGACGCTGCTGCATCTGGCGGCCGGTATGGATTTGCCAGACGAAGGCCGAATCGAGGTGTTTGGTACGGCCGTCAGCGAACTAGATGAGCCTGAGCGGACGCGATTTCGCGCCAGTCGAATGGGCCTGGTGTTCCAGGATTACAACCTGATTGACAGTCTGACCGCATTTGAAAATATCGAGTTGGCACTCTGGTTGACCGATCAAGCAGTATCCAAGTCCGAGGTCGTCGCATTGGCCGGTGAACTCGGCATTGAACCGGTGCTCGACCGTCGACCCGGCCAGCTATCGGGCGGGGAGCAACAGCGTGTGGCGATTGCGCGCGCATTGATTCATAAACCGAACCTGATTCTAGCCGACGAACCGACCGGCAGCCTCGATCAGGACACCGCCAACGATGTACTGCACGTGCTTCAGCAAAGTCTTCAGGATCGTCAGTGTGCAATGGTCATGGTCACTCACAGTGATGCCGCCGCTGCAATTTGTGATCAGATACAGGTGCTTGATCATGGCCGCCTGGTCCCGGCCGCTTGACCGCAATCTGACGATTGATGCAGGCAAGAATTACCCACCGTTTTTTTAAGCGTCATCTGGGCCAGTTATTGCTGGCGCTGACGGGCATTGCGGCTGGAATTGCCGTTGTGACCGGGGTGGCCCTGCTGCGCGGCGCGCTGCTCGAGTCGCTGGACGCCGCCGGTTCGGTCCTTGTTGGCGAGCAGACCATCAGTGTTCGCTCTGAAACGGGTCGAGTTTCTGTTCGGCAATACGCCGATCTGGCCGTCAAGCCAGGCGCACCTGACTGGATTCCGGTTCTCCGGCTGCCCGTCCAAGTCAATGGTCAGCGATTTGAAATTGTGGCTGTCGATCCGCTGGTTGCAGGCGCGGCGACCAGCCCGATGTTGGGTCCGGGATCGAGCTTGGCCAGCACGATTGATATGAATGGACCGGCGTCGCTTGTGATTGCCAACCGCACGTTGAATGCGCTTGGGCTTGATGCCGATGATGAGCTTGTCGTCGAGCACCAGGGCCAGGTAGTTGAGCTGCCGATCGCAGCTGTAGTGGAAGGGGATCGCAGTATGGATCGGCGCCTGCTGATGGATATCACTCAGGCGCAGGCCTTGTTTGGCAGTCGTGGTGAGCTCAGCGAGCTTTGGACCGCATCGGTTTCCTCTGACTGGCTCGATGAACACCTGCCGCCGGATCTGGTCTGGCAAACGTCGGCCGAACGGCGCGACTCCGCGGCCAGTCTTACCGCCGGCATGCGGGCCAACCTGACCGCAATGAGCCTGCTGGCATTGGCCACCGGTATGTTTGTAGTCTACAGCGTCTTGAATTTCCTGATTGTGCAGCGGCGTCATGACTTTGGCATGTTACGAGCACTGGGTTTGCCGCCGTCCGGCTTGCTGAAACTGTTACTGAGCGAATCTTTGTTGCTGGCCGCCTTTGGCGGTTTGATTGGCCTGGTCATCGGTACCTGGCTGGCAGATCAGCTGCTGGCACTGGTAGCGCAGCCAGTAGGTGAGCTGTACGGTCAACTGCCGCTGGTCGAGAGTGCGCCCAGCCCGGGCCTGTATACAGCAATCTGGCTGCTCGGGCTTGGTGCGGCGATTCTGGTGAGCGTGCCGCTGGTACGAGAGGCCTATCGAGTGCCACCCGGGCGACTGGTTCGAAGCCAGCCGCCGAGGGGTTGGACGTTAGTGCAGGCGCTTGGCTTTGGGCTGTTTCCAATGCTGGCTGGGGGCCTGTTGCTGTTGCTGAGTTCTGGGCTGACGGCGGCCCTGGCCGGATTGTTCTTGATCCTCAGTGGGATGGTCATGATGATGCCCGCTGCGGGCTTTGGTTTGCTGGCATGGCTTGGCCACCTGATGCCGCGTTCGCTCTGGGGTCGATCGCTGGTGCTGCTGCAGTCGTCTCGATCGAGAATTGCGCCGGCCCTGGCTGCGCTGACGCTGGCGTTGGCGCTGGCGATGGGTATGGCCATGATGATTCTGGGGTTTCGCGTCGCGCTGGATGACTGGGTTGGCCGGTTACTCCAGGCAGATGTCTATATTTCGGTCGATCGTACTGAACAGGCGGTCACGCCAGCAGTCCAGTTGGACGATCAGACCATCGGCCGGATCGCAGCCCAGGACGGCGTAGCAGCCTGGTCAAGCATTCGGCAGCGCCGTCTGGCCGACGGACGCCGGATCGCAGCCTATGATTTACCGGAACAGGCTTGGCCGGGATTTGAATGGATTGACGGCACGCCGGACCGCGGCCAGTTCGAAGCGGGCCTGGCAGTGTTCGTGACCGAGCCCTTCGCACGCAATCAGGACGTTGCGCCTGATGGTGTGATCGAGATACCAACGCCTCAGGGCCAGAAACAGCTCCGCGTGGCTGCCGTGTATCGCGACTACAGCAGTGATCAGGGCGTGATAGCCATGAATGGCGTACAGTACAGGGACTGGTTCGATGATCCGATTCGCGACAGTGTCGGCGTGTATCTGCAGCCAGACCAGCCGCTGACGGCCTGGCTCGATGACTTGTCTGAAAAGGTCTTTGCTCGGCAACTGAGCTGGATCACACCGGCCGAGGTTCGTCAACAGAGCCTGGACGTGTTCGATCGCACGTTTCGAATTTCATGGGCGCTGGCCCTATTGGTCGGACTGATCGCTCTGATTGCGCTGACCAGCGCTTTGTTGGCACTCGGTCTCGAGCGCGCGCGCGAGTATGCCACGCTCCGCGCCTTGGGGCTTTCTCCGCAAGGCTTGATGCAGCTGATCATGGTGCAGACCGGTGGATTGACGTTGTTGGCGCTGACGCTGGCGGTGCCGATGGCGCTGCTGATGGACATCATGCTCAGCAGCAGTATTCAACCGCGCGCCTTTGGCTGGAGCGTACCGCTGGATTGGCCGCCGCTGGCACCGCTGGTCTGGACCGTACCATTGGCCGTCCTGGCGGGATTGCTCGCAGGTGTCTATCCTGCACTGCGTATTGTGCGCAGTCCGCTGATCAGAAATCTGAGGGCTGACTGATGCGCCGTGATGTGATACTCATGGTCTGCATTGCCTCTCTGTGTCTGGTCTGGCTCGGTCTGCAGTTCGAGCCTGAAGGCCCGGGTCCTGTCGAGTCACTCAGCGGAACGTCATTACTGGCCAGCGCGCCCGAGATGTTCAAACGGGTTACGCGACCGGAACCCCTGCGGTTTCCGGCCGATCATGCGATGCACCCGGGGTATCGTAACGAATGGTGGTATTTCACCGGCAACCTGAACGGACCAGAGGGTGCGCGCCTGGGCTATCAGTTCACGCTGTTCCGGTTTGCACTGGAGCGGACCGAGGTTTCCTCACAGACTGATGACCCGCCATCCGACTTCACTGCAGCGGCCATCTGGATGGCGCATCTGGCCTTGAGCGATGGACGCACTCAGCAGTTTTTTCAACATGAACGTTTTGCCCGTGAGGCACTTGGCCTGGCCGGGGCCAGTGAACAGCGTTGGTGGCTTCGCGATTGGGCGGTGCGGGCGACCGAGCGGGGTTGGCATCTCAAGGCTGGCACCGATGACTTCGGCCTGGATTTGCAGCTGCAGCCTGGTAAACCCATTGTGCTTCAAGGCGAGGCCGGATACAGCCAGAAGGGCCCGCAGGCCGGAAACGCTTCGCGCTATTACTCGTTGACCCGGATCGAAACAAGCGGTCAGGTGCGGATTGGTGACGCGCTGTTGCAGGTCAACGGCCAGTCGTGGCTGGATCGTGAGTGGGGTTCCAGTCAATTGAGTGATGACCTGGATGGCTGGGACTGGTTTGCGCTGCAGCTCGATGATGGTCGCGACCTGATGCTGTATCGCCTGCGTCAGTCCGATGGCACGGCTTCACCGTTCAGTGCCGGCGTGCTGGTCGAGACTGACGGCCGATATCGAGTATTGACCGCGAACGACTTTGAACTCACGCCCAATCGTTATTGGACGGATGCCCAAGGCATCGCCTGGCCGCTGGACTGGTCGTTGCAGCTCCCGCTGGCTGATCTCAAGCTTGAAGTCCATGCCGTGTTCGACCAGCAGCGCTGGGATCGGTCAGTCCAGTATTGGGAGGGTATGGTCGACGTGAAGAGCAGCGGGGCTCCAGTTGGGCGGGGCTATCTCGAGCTGAGTGGGTATGCCGATACCGGGGAGCAGGCTGCGAATACGCTCGCGATCGAGCGACGCTGATCGCCTGCACGTAACCAGTGTTCAGGATTGCAGCGTAATCTCTTCTTTCGGCTTGTCGATCGGTAGGTACAGGCCTTTAACGTCCAATGGAACAGCCTGATCATTCTGTCGGGGCGGTTTTTTCTTGCCCAGGATTTGCAAAATCTGTATCGTCGACACCTTGCGCACCCGCATATGGTCGGCAAAGCTGTTGCGCAGCGTGGTGCCGTTGATCGGCCGAAAAATATAGGCTTCAACTGCAGCTCGCTCGAGCGTCCGACGAAACGAACGAGGATCGATGTGATCCATTTCCTGATCTTCCAGTCCTGGTTTGAAGTCCAGTGCCGCATCTTCACCAAACACGAACTGCCAGCCCCAATTATTCTTGCGCTGCGGAAAGGCTTCGGCCATCTTGGGCGGTAACTTGACCAGACCGCCGCCCTTGACGATATCCTTGATGTGTTTTTGACGTTTTTTTTCCAGGTAAGGGTCAAGGCGTTCCCTGATATTGGTAGCCAATGGTGCCCAGCGTTCGATTTGGTCATAGGAATCGCGAACAGCGACCTGGTTCTTGTCAAAATCCAGATCACGGATTCTCAGCTTGGCGCATTCGAGTATGCGCAGTCCGGATCCATAGACGAAACCGGCCATCAGCCAATCGACCTGATCGAACAGATGTGTCAACAGGCGACGTAATTCAGCATAGGTCAGTGGCTTGGTTGGGCTGGCAGTCTTGCGTTCGGCCAGAAACTGATCAAGCCACTCGGGTGCTTCGCCACGGGAGATCTTGTGCAGCATTCGCACCGCTTCCAAGGCGATATCCTGGTCATTGTCTGCCAGTCCGCGATCGTTGATCAAGTGCCGCAGAAAGCGCTCCACGCTTTTGCGGCTCAGTTTGGTGGGGTCGTCGCTGGATCCCAGACTCAGATACTGTTCGGCCCATTGCACCAGCAGTGCGATGGTTTCCTTGTCGATGCCGGCATCGCCTAACGCCGTGCGCATCTTCGCAAGATACTGGCTCATAAAGCACCTGCCCAGCGCCTGATGTTCGAAGTACTACTGCCCATGTGGAGCATGACGTTTAAGGTCAACAATCAAATAGTCTAGCTGGTTTAAGCCGGAACGAGATACGCAATCAGGTGTCATCGCTGCAGAAAAAATGTTGTGGGTCATGCCCAGAGCCAGCAAGAATCGCTCCAGGCCTCGCACTTGATGTCAAAATAAGCCAAGCGCCAGTGCAACGCAGTCAGTCAGAACACCTGGCCCTCTTTCATGACAAACCTGATCTGATTGAGCGTGGAAATGGATTCCAGTGGATTGCCGGCTACGGCAATGACGTCGGCCCACTTGCCGGTTTCCAGCGTGCCGGCCAGCTGTTCGATGCCCAACAGCTCTGCGGTGTGAATGGTTGCAGTGCGTAGCGCCTCGGCTTCATTCATGCCGGCCTCAACCATGAATTCGAACTCGCGCGCATTGTCGCCGTGATAACAAACGCCACAATCCGTACCGAACGCGATCTTCACGCCAGCCGCGTGGGCTCGACTGAAGGTGTCCTGGATCAGCGGGCCAATCAACCGTGCCTTGGGTCGAATGACTTCGGGATAGAAGCCATCAACTTCGGCTTTTTCGGCGACGAATTGTCCCGCTGAAATCGTGGGCACGTACCAGACTTCGTGTTCAATCATCAGCGCGATGATGTCGTCGTTCATCATGGTGCCGTGTTCGATGGAGTGAATGCCAGCCAGAATGGCACGACGCATGCCTTCCACGCCATGTGCATGGGCGGCTACATGCATTTCATAATCAGCGGCGGTTTCGATCACTGCCTCAATTTCGTCTTCGGTGAACTGTGGGTTCAGGCCATTCTTGGCCACGCTCAGCACACCCCCGGTCGCGGTAATCTTGATCAGATCGGCACCATCCTTGTAGCGTTGACGTACGGCTTCGCGCGCTTCGGCCACGCCGTTCAAAACACCCTCGCGCGGACCGGGGTTGCCCATCAGGTCTGCACGCCAGCTATTGGTTGGATCGGCATGACCGCCGGTGGTCGCCAGTGATTTTCCCGAGGTGTAGATTCTGGGGCCGACAATGATGCCGCTGTTGATGGCATCACGCAGCGCGATGCTGGCATTGAAGCGGTCACCCAGATCGCGCACCGTGGTAAATCCTGCCAACAGGGTTTCGCGCGCATATTCTGTGGATTGGAGCGCGACATCCGCTTCATTTTCTGTAAATCGATCCAGATACCGACTCGGGCTGGATTCGCTGGTCAAGTGCGTGTGCATGTCCATCAAACCAGGCAAGCAGGTCAAATGGCTCAGATCGATGGTTTCAATGCCTTGATCTGGCGTTTGGATACCACTGCGAATCTCGGCGATGACGCCATCTTCGATGATCAGCGTGGCGGCTCCATCGATGCGCCCTTGTTCGACGTCGACGACGTTGCCGCACTGTAGCCAAGTGCCGCCTGCTGAAGCAAGCGAAGATGAAAAAAGCAGGAGGAGCGGCCAGCAGCGCACGAATAACGTATTCACGATAGTACAGTTTCCTTTCAGTGGGTGAGAAGAATTGACTATGGTAGCCACTCCCACGTCTGATGATTCAACGAATCCAGCCGGCCAGCAACATCAGGCTCAAGATGGCCAACCAGACCCACATCATGCGCCATGCCAGATCGCGCCCTTCGTTCAGCCCCTGCTGTGTATCACAATCCGGGGTACACACCACGTTGGCCAGGCGATCAAGCCAGGCCGCATCGATCAGCCAGGGCCGGGCTTGTGCTGACCAGTTCGTTCGTACCTGGTCAAAATCGGTCATCAGCGCCATTGCCAGTGTCATCAAAAGCAAAACGGGCAGATTCAGTACAAACAATAGTTGGCCGAACCATGCCTTTTGGTCCTCGGAAGCCCGGGAGCAACGATAGGCAACACGCGCGCCTCGATAGATCAATGCGCCCGGAATGCCCAACAGCGCAAACCAGAACACAATGCCAAACCAGCGCGCCAGGGCGGCTTGTAACACGCTGCCCGCAGCCTCGATTCCGTTTGCATCCGGCGAAAGCTTCAGCTGCCAGCGTGCAGTGTCTGATTCAAGCGCCTGCCCGACGTCCCGATCGAGATCGCGCGGACCCAGGCAATACACCACGATGAGAACATTGACCAGCAGCAGGCCAAACGCACCTGCCAGTGCATAGCCAAGCCACGCCAACAGGCTGCCTGCGACCAGCGCAAACAGCAACAGTATCAGCATGGGCATCCACCCCGGGACTGCCTGGATGGAATAGGCCTGTCTGGACGGAAACAATAACCATTGATAGCGGCGGAAGGCGCTGACCGCTGGAGCAAAATGGTTGATCGCCAGGCCTAGGAGTAACGACAGAATGCTCATGCTGAAACAGAACAGATTGCCAAAGCCGTTACCGATCGACGCGGATCAATTCAGGCGACTCCAAACGAGGAGCCACAACCACAGGTAGTGGCTGCATTCGGATTGCGTATGACGAATCGGGCACCCTGCAGGTTCTCGGTGTAGTCGACTTCAGCACCTTCCAGATACTGAAAACTGAGCGGATCGACGATCAGCGTCATGCCATCGCGTTCGACCCGGATATCGTCATCGTCCGCGGCCTCATCGAACGTGAAACCGTACTGGAAACCCGAACAGCCGCCGCCTGTGATGTACACGCGCAGCTTCAGCGCCGGGTTGCCATCGGCAAGGATCAGATCACGGACCTTGTTGGCCGCGGATTCAGTAAACAGCAAAGGGGTTTCAGTCATGACTCGGGTCATCGTCTGCAAAACAGTTCATAAACCATAATGACGGTTTGTCGATAAAGTTTCAACAAGGCTGCAGGCCACGGCAGGAGAAAAAGAAAAAGCGGTCCTAAGACCGCTTTTGCCCCAAACCGGATGATGCTCGGTGTCACTTCCGCATATAATGCTGAAAGTGGTGCCTTAATTGTTAAATTTTTATTGGCACCGCATGTTTATACCCTTGCAGACCCTTCAGGTCAAGTTGAATTTCTGCCCGAAGCCGCTGTTGCCAATGCCCCTCGATCGCATGAACACTGGATATCACGCAACAATGACCATCGCTGGCTGTAGCTCCGGACTGAGCTCATGATCTGGGTACATGCCTTTCACGTAGTTTTTGTCGTTACCTGGTTTGCCGGTCTGTTTTATTTGCCGCGCGTATTTGTATACAGCGCAATGCACCCCGAAATTGAAACGCAGCGCGTGCTGCTTACGATGCAACGCAAGCTGATGGGCATCACGCACATTGGTGGTGCGCTGGCGTTGACGCTGGGGCTGGCGATGCTGGTTTGGAACCCTGTCTATCTTGAACTGGGCTGGATGCACGCCAAGCTAATGCTGGTGCTGGCCTTGATTGGATACCATGTCTGGTGCTGGCGGTTGGTGGGTGTTTTTCAACGCGGTGAGAATCAACGCAGTCACGTTTGGTATCGCTGGTTCAACGAGGCTCCTGCGCTGTTGCTGGTCGGCATTGTTGTCCTTGCCATCGTCAAGCCGTTTTGATGGATCCGCGTCGTGTTTCGCCTGGTCTGGTATAAGGAACTGATGCAATTTATCCGATACGGTTTTCGTTTCCCGGGCGCGCAGTCGGGCGTCTGCGGTCTGTTTGGTTTCATTTTGATGCTCGTGATTTCACCAGCATCGGCGCAGATTACAGGCCAGGTGGTGGACGATGTGTCCGGCGATCCATTGGCCGACGCGCGGGTCCGGATCCAGACCACGACCGGTAACCCGTTCATCACCTCGTCAGATGGCCTGTTCAGCCTGCCAGATCCTGATCAGGGTGCCGTAACAGTGACGGCGGTGGTGTCCTACGATGCCAATAATGCAATCAATTACATCACTGGATCGGCATTAGCAGCTGCAGGCGATACGATAGAAATCCGGTTGGATCGTTTGCCGGATGCAGATCGGATTCCCTACAATCCTGGTACCGCTTTGGACTGCGCAACCTGCCACTTTGACCAGTTTTCCCAATGGCAGGACACCTCACATGCCGGTGCTGGCGTCAACACATGGGTGCGCGACCTGTATTCCGGTGACGGCACGCCCGGCGGCAGCAACGGCTATGTTTTTCGAGACTTGCATGATGACGACGATACCGGGTTTTGTGCAACCTGCCATACGCCACTGGCCGACGCACAGGATCCTGGCAATTTGTTTTTTGATGAAGTCACACTGGCCGGTGGCCTGGATGGCGTCAACTGCCTGGCTTGTCACCAGATGGCCGACGTCAATGACGACATCGATCAGCTGCATCACCTGGGCCAGACAGACTATCGTTTTCCTGACCAGGGCGCCACACAGCTCTGGGTCTGGGGCCCGCTGGACGATATCAGTTTCAGCACCATGCGAGCCTCTCATCAACCAAAATTTTCCGATGCACAGTTCTGCTCGTCCTGCCATCAGTACAACAATCCGGATACGAATGCCCCTGGCCAGACCACCTATACCGAGTGGCTGGACTCGCCGTTTGCACAACCGGGGCCTGACTTCATGCGTTGTCAGGACTGTCACATGCCGGCTGCAGAAGAAGATGGGCCCATTTCAACCATCGGTGGACAGCCGGTCCGTGACGCCAGCCAGCGTCGCGCGCACACGTTCATTGGTGCCACGTCAGATACACTCCCTGCAGCCATCGAGCTGAGCATGGCGGCACGCCTGGATGGTGATGAGTTGGTGGTTGATGCCGAGGTCTTCAATCGTGGTGCTGGCCATGCATTCCCGACCGGCGTATCGATTCGCAATGCCGTGCTGGTCATCGAGGCTCGCGTGAATGGCCAGCAACTGAATCAGATATCAGGTCCGGTCATCCCGTTTTACGGTTCGTCAGAGGGCGGCAATGAGCCGGAAGATGTAGCCGGCCTGCCGGGCCGTGGCTATGCACGCGTGTTGCAGGGTCGAATCAACGGCCAGGGGCCAGTGGAGTTTCCGGTGCTGTTTATTGACGCAGAGAGCGTACTGGACGATACCCGGATTCCGTCCGGCCAGCGTGATGAGTCCAGCTATCGATTCAGCCTGGCAGATATTCCCGACCTGGGTAATGCAGAAGTCACCGCCCGTCTGCTGTACCGGCGTGCCTGGCGCGATCTTGCGGTAACCAAGAACTGGACGGAAACGCCGCGCGGTGGTCCGGTCGAGATTGAAGTGGCGCGCGTTGAACAGGACGTGGATATCACGCTGGCTCGAGGACCGATTCAGGTCGTACCGGTCATGGGTACAGGGTCGATGCTGGCGCTGATCACCGGCTTGCTGTTGTTGGGGTGGGCCACGATGCGTTCGGGTCTCCGGCGACCAGGAAGCTATCGTTCAAAAGGCTAGTGCGCGCGTTGTAGCGCATTTCGCGCCCATCGGCCAGCCATACGCGCCCCCCTGCAGCTTCGACTAACGCCTGCCCTGCTGCCGTATCCCATTCACTGGTCGGCCCCATTCGGGGGTAGAAATCGGCTGATCCTTCCGCGACTTTGCAGAACTTCAGCGCGCTGCCCGCGCCAACTCGGTGATAGTGATTGAACTGCTGGTCCAGTTGCTGAAAATAGGCGCTGCTCGCGGCATTGCCGTGCGACCGGCTGCCCAGGATTGTGGGTTGTTCAGGGCATTTCGCGCGCGTATGGATGAACTCGCAAGTGGAATAGCCGGTGTAGTGCATCGCCTGGCCGGACTCGGTCAGGCCTATGTATGCGTTGGATTCGACCGGCACTGCAATCAAGCCCAGGCGCGCCTGCTGTTGTTCGACCAGCGCGATATTGATGGTGAATTCGCCATTGCGTTTGATGAATTCACGCGTGCCGTCCAATGGATCAACAACCCAGAGTCGCGGCCACTGCAGCCTGTCTTCGACTGGTATTTCCCGCGATTCCTCGCTCAGCACAGGGATATCAGGCGTCAGGCGCTGAAGCGCGGTTGACAGGATTCTGTGACTGGCTAGATCGGCGGCAGTCAGCGGGCTTTGGTCGGATTTATGCTCGACTTCGAAATCGGCCCGCTGATACACCTCAAGTATGGCTTCGGCTGCATCCCGTGAAGCCTCGAGCAGGGCCGGGATCCATTCTTCAAGCTGGCCTTCCGGCAGCGGTTGGCAGGCCGGACTATTGACCACGGACCCAATCTCTGGCCATGTAAAGCGCAGCAATGCTGCGGCCTTCTGTGCAGTCATCGCGTTGCACTAATTCATGCAGCCGGTCCATGTGCCATTCAATGACCTGCAGCGGCTCGGGTTCATCGCCGGGCAGTTTCGACGGAAACAAGTCCTGTGCCAGAATGACGTGGGTAACGTGCGTCATATAGCCCGGCGCAAGCGACAGTTGACCGATTTCAGTCAGCTGTCGAGCGGCAAAACCGACTTCTTCCTGCAGCTCACGATTGGCGCCTTCAATGTGATTTTCACCGGGTTCGAGTCGTCCCTTGGGAAGACCGACTTCATAGCGATGCACGCCGCAAGCATACTCCCGGATCAGCAGCACGCGCTCCGCGTCGGGCATGGCCACGACAATGACTGCGCCGACGCCCCGGCTGATCAAGCGCTGATAGACGCGCTGCTCGCCATTGGAAAATTCAAGATCCAGCCGTTCAACACGGAACAGGCTGCGGTCACTGCGCTCATGTCGATCATGGATGATTGGCAGCGTCAATTCTTTATCGAGCGTCGAATAATCAGTCATTGAAATGTTCCAGAAGCTGCTGGTGCAGGGCGGATGTCCCAGCCAGCACAGCGCGGGTTCCGAGGCCGATGGGTGCCCCGTCCAGCGCCGTCATGATACCGCCGGCTTCCTCAACGATCAGGCTGAGCGCCGCGATGTCGAGAATATTGACGTCACTTTCGACCACCACATCCAGCCCGCCGGCTGCCAGCCGGTGATAAGGGTAGAAATCACCATAGCCTCTGGTGCGTGAAGCGCGTTCAACCAATGCGCCGACCTGCGACCAGTGAGTCGGATTTTTGGCCAGACTGCGCACATTACCGAGCGACCAATCCATTTGATCGATCTCGCAGGTCTCGGCGACCTGCAGTCGTCGAGCGGCCTGTTCGTTTGACCCGGCCAGCGGCTCGATCCAGGCACCCTGGCCCTTGACAGCCCAGGCCAGCTCATCAAAGGGAGGTGCGGCCGATACACCAATCACGATTGTCTCATCAACCATCAGGGCAATCTGAACCGACCAGAATTCCAGGTGACGAATGAAACTGCGTGTGCCGTCGATCGGATCAATCAGCCACAGACAGCGATGAGTGCCGCTGTGACCGAATTCCTCACCGAAAATCGCGTGTTCCGGGAACTCCGCTTGAATCAGGTCACGAATGAGCTGTTCACAGGCACGATCCGCTTCAGTAACCGGACTGGCGTCGGCTTTTCGCTCCACTTCGATGGGTTGCATGAAGTGTTGCATCGACACTTCGGCCGCTTTTCTGGCGGCTGTTTTTGCGACCTCAAGTGCCCGATTCAGGGACGCATCGGACCGATCGGTTTGAAGATTCTCAGAGCTCATGGCGCGACGTTACCAGAAATGCCCCTGCGGTTGGGTGGGCTCTCATCCAGGGCCGGTCTGCAGCAGAACAATTGCATCGACCCGCCCTGAACGAGCGCCGCGTTGTGCGTCCAGCTGTTCGACGCGAAACGGCTGGCTGGCAGTCAGATCAACCAGCCAGTTCATCATCTGAGCAAATTCGACCTGTTCGAAGACCACGCGCACCTGTTGGCTGGATGATGGCTCGATTCGTTGTAGCGCCCCGGCCAGACCGGCATAGCGCGCACTCTGGTCGATGATTCCGATCGGGCTGCGGCCGCGATCGGCCACGACCGCAGTCTGTGCTTGACGCAGTCGCTCGACGTCCGGCTCGATCGACTGCAGCCACAGCAGCAGGCTTTGCTGCTCGACGACACGCGCACGTTCTGCGGCGATGGACTGCTGCAGAGGCTCCCATGCCAGCGTCCAGACCAGCACCAGAGCAATGATGCCGCCGCCCAGTAGCAGTGCAGCCTGCTCACGAAACTGAAGCTGCTGCCAGCGGGCCCGAATCATCGAGACCCCGCGCTGATCAGCAGCGTGACACGAGCGCCTTCGCTCTGCACCTGCAGTTCCTCGACGGCGACATCGAGCCCGTTGAGGCGCAGGCGCTGTTGCAGCAGTTCAATATCCTCGCTACCTGGGATATTCATCGACAGCCGGAGCCGTTGATCGCGGAAGCTCAGGCTGTCCATCCGGATCCCGTCGGCACCTCCGATCAACTGTGACACCCTGCTACTCAGCGCCAGCATCGCGTCGCTGCCGCTCCCGGACAGTGCTGCCATGGCCTGTTCGGCTTGAATGCGTGGTCGGACGGGTCGCGTGATTTCTGGGAAAACACGCTGAAACTGAGCCACGATGTCTTGTTCAAGTTGTCTGGATTGCTGTTTCAGCAGCCAATGTTCAGAAGCCGTATACAGACCGGCCAACAGCAGCAGGCTGCAGCCGGCCGCCAGCGACCAGCGCCAGGCCTTGAGCTGCGTTCCTGGCTCGACTGCGGCAAACTCACCGTGCATCAAGTTGATCGGTGTGGCGACTGCCTGAGTTGCCAGCAACCCAATCAGCGAGTCGGGAATGGCCTCAACGCCTGGCTTGAGCTCAGCTACTGCAGGCGGCAACGCTTGCATGGGGTCGGACTGGTAGCAAATGACTTCGGTGGCGTGGTCACCGGTGCTGATCAGTTCGGTCAGCAACAGCTCGAGCATGGCTTCATCGACACGATCAAATTCAGTTTCGCCCCAGCGAAGTAGCCACTGCTGACCGATCGGCGCGATACTGATCTGCCCCTCGGCCCATGGCAGACAGGCAGCGTCGGGCAGTATTCTGCGGGGCCGCTCAGGCAGCACCTGCAGCCATGCCTCCATCGCAGCGCGTGTAGTAACCACGCAGCGAAGTCGCCCATCCGGTTCGCGCCGGATGGGTGAAACATGCTGGTCCTCAACCGGCCCGGCGATGTGTTCTTCTGCAGCCCAGCGCAGCGCCTGAGTCAATTTTCGGCCGCTCAATTCAGGCAGTTCAATCGAAATGACGTTGCAACGGTCAGCTGGCACCAGGGCGACCAGCGGCGCACTGCTCGGTGTAGGGTCGGCCAGCCATTGGCCTGTCGTATCGAGATGACCCCGGGCCTGTAGCTGAGGCGGACGATCCGCGCTCAGGTAAACGCAGTTCCATTTGGCGGGTCTGGGCATTTGGTTCGTTCAGTCGTCAGGGTGGAATCGATGCAGTCAGGCCTGGTTCTTCATAGGCCTGACTGAAGTAGCGGAAATCATACCCCGAGCCGCCCCGATGAATCAGATGAAAAAAATCCTGCGGCTGGCCATTCAAAATGACACGAGCCTGGGCCAGGAACCATTGACTGTTCACCGATAGTTGTTGATCGAGCAGGCTACGATCCATTCTGCTGAGTTCGGGCAGCGCGCGAACCTGGTCAAGTGATTCAAATGGACCCGCCGACAGAATTCTTTCCGCCTGGTCGACGGTCGTTGATTCCAGCCAGGCCGACAATACGATCGGGTTGGTCTGGTTGATATTGAGCCGCGCTTGAGGGTCAGGAAGGGCATTGACGTACGGCAATAACCGGCGCTGCGTTTCGGGTGTAAAACGAATCAACCAGCGCAATTCGCTCAAATGGGTGAAGGGCATGCCAGCCTTCAGATAGGGTGGGTTCCGTTGTGTATAGCGGCCACTTTGTTCTCCGGGCTGGTCGCGTACCCAGCTTTGAATCTCGTCGCTCAGGCTGCGATCCAGGTTCAGCGAAGCGAGGAGTCGGTCGAGCGCACGTCGAGCAGCCAGCGCACGTTCCGGATCCGGGTGGCTCAGGCTGTTCAGATTGAAACGCCCGCTTAGATCCAGCAGCCGGGCGCTGACGCTGCCGCCGGCTACCGCAAACGGTGGCGTCCATGAAGCCAGCCGGGAAAGGCCTGTGAACCCAGCGTCTTGTTCGGCTTGTTCGATCCACTCCAGGGCGAGCTCGTTCATGCCGTGTGCGTATTGCCAGGCCCGTTCGCTGTTCAACAAGGCTTCGGTTCTTGCAATCGAGTGCCTGCTGGATTCGATCATCTGCGTGGCGATCAGGCTGGCGATGACCACTGCCAGCAATGCAATCAACAGCGCTGCACCCGACTGCCGGCGGGGTTGGCTGAGTTTATTTCCGCAGCGGGTCATATTCATTGCAGCGTAATCAACCTGCGAATATCGCCAAATCGCTCACTTGACAGGCGAACTTCGATGGCCAGCGGCAGGCTGGCCATACGACCATCCACAGGCCACTCCTGATGCCATTGACCCTGCTGATCGCGATAGCGCAGCGAAAAGCCCTGTACTCCGGTCAAGCGGTGATGAGGCACTGTCGGGATCGGATCGATCGAATCGGTGACTGGCCAGTAACTGCGCACCAGTGAATCTTGTTGCCAGGCCCAGCGAAATCGCTGTAGCTGGCTACGGGGTTGACCGGCCGGATTATTCCAGCCTGCCCGGGTTGCGGTCAGCTGGATTGTTCCGCCCAGCAGCGCAGGCGATACGGACTGATCGGGTTGACGGACCGGTCGATGCGTCAACTGCCGCAGGTCACGATCCAGACTTGCAATCGTTCGTTGTAATTCTGCAAAGGCGATGCTGCGCTCGCGCTGAACCGCACTGCTTTCGATCAGACTGTTCAGGCCTGCATAACAAATGGTTGCCAGCAGGCTGAACACCATGACACCGACCAGCACTTCAACCAGGGTAAAGCCGCTGTAGTTGCTGAGAGATCGGATCTGCATCAGCGTGCCAGAAAACCGCTGTGGGTCAGCACCAGTTGGTCCTGTTCATTGAAGACCCGGACGTCCAGCCGCCACAGCTGGCCGCCGGGTGCCGTCTGGGTCTGGAGCTGCCAGCGCCACAATTGATCAGCCATGTTTGAGCTGCCGGAGCGATTGCCGGCCTGGACTGAGCCTTCAAGGCTGACTTCGGCCAGTACATTCGAGGCAACCCAGAGCGCTACCGTGCGTTGTTCGATCTGAAACTGGCTATCGAGGCTGCGTCCCCCGGCCTGACTGAGTGCCAACAGTGCGAGCGAAACGATGGCCAGCGAAACCAGCACTTCGATCAGCGTGAACGCTCGGGCGCTTGCGAATACAGTCATACCGACACGTTACTGCATTCCCGACCAAACGCGAACCCACTGCTGTTGGCCAGATTGCAGCGTAATCTGAAAGGGCATCATGGGTTCAAGTGCGTCGCACCAGAGCTGCGGGCCACTGGGCTCGGTCGCGCTGATCAGCCGCTGGTTGATCTGAATTTCCGATCGGAATGAATCTGGCCAGGCGCGCGCAAGCGGGTGCTGATCGGGCCGCAGCGTTCGCCACTGGCCATCGGTGATCGACCAGAAGTCATAGCCGTTCCTGGTCAGACGGAGGCCGCGAACCTGGCCGGTCAACAGCGCCTGATCGCACAGCAGTTGGATACTGGCAGCCAATTGATCGAGGCTGCGTTCAGCGCGCGCCTGGTCCGAGTTACCGCTGAATTGCAGCACCGCCAAGGTGCTCAACAAACCGGCGATAACAATGACGATCAGAAGCTCGATCAAGCTGTAGCCATGCAACCGGCGAGTAGCCATGACCTGCCTGAATTTACTGGGTCCAGCTGCCAATTTCTGCGTTGAGCCCATCGCCGCCCGGCATGCCATTCGCGCCATTGCTCCAGATGTCGATATCACCGTGCACGCCGGGGTTCAAGTAGAGGTAATCGCGGCCCCAGGGGTCGACCGGCAAACGCTCCAGATACCCACCCTCTTTCCAGTTACTGGCTTCGGGCTGTCCATTGGGACGCTCGACCAAGGCATTCAATCCCTGGTTGGTTGATGGATAGACCTGATTATCGAGGCGGTACAAGTTCAGCGCAGTCTGAATGGCCTGAATGTCCTGTTGCGCCTTGACCACACGGGCGCGATCCGGTTCATCCATGAAACGCGGCACGACCACTGCGGCCAGGATCCCGATGATGACGACGACGACCAGCACTTCAATCAGCGTGAAGCCGTTGGCTTTGGGTTGGATTGCTTGCGTTGAATTCATGGGTTGATAATAACAAAGTCTTTTGATTTGGGAATTTTTTAAATTCAAATTCAAAATGTAAAGCGTTTCGCCGCACGGCTTCGCCGGCTGATGCGAGGTTCTTTTTTGTGTCTTGCGACAAAAAATTACCCAAAAACCGCGCTTCCAACAGCCACCGGGAGTGCTTTCTATTCGATCGGGGCAATCATTCGGCCCGTGCTTTTGTTTAGGCCTTTCGGAGACTGTCTTGCAACTGCCTTAGACTCACGGGCTTACAAGCCCGGCTTCTGAGTGGGTTTGGTACCAAAAGCGGTTGTGGGCAGAGCATTCAGGTTCTCACAAGGAGGAAGACAGGTTTCGTTTGTGGTTTTGAGTTTGATCTTGCTTTTGACCTTGGTGAGCGTGTGAGCCGCCGAAGCGCGGAGAGGCGGGCGGAAGGAGGTGAAAAGGTGTCTGAGCGCCAGCGAGTTCTTTTCGCCCCGCCCGCATCGAGCACTGGAGGGGACCCGGCACAGCCGGGCGGTGAAGTCGCGGAGAGAGTTTTGGCCTACTTTTTGCTCCATCAAAAAGTAGGTCGCACACCCAGCGAAGCTGGCGG
>JGI12210J13797_10136210_pt1 | contig 42206 bp, 30 predicted proteins | sample ElkSlonscriptome_3_FD_13797 | JGI IMG/M metagenome (IMG submission 13797) | reverse complement strand
AAATAATCCACTTCTTTAGCCAAACTAAAATCCTTAGTCAAGATACTACTAGGACTAGCGATTCACGACAAGTTTGGTTTTGAAATTGCTTTTGAAGTTCGTGAGCCTTGACGGTGCCGAGGAGCGCCACGGAAGGAGGTGCCGCATGTTTGAGCGCAGCGAGTTCGGCGCGCCCCGCGCTTGTTATGACAATCGGCGAGCACCACAGGGAACCCGGCGCAGCCGGGCACCGACACCGGCCACAGCGTTTTGATTACTTTTGCGCGACAAAAGCAATCCGCATCAGCTCACGCAGTGAGCGGCGGAAAGCCGTTAACTTTGCCTTCCATTCCAAGAATTCGGTCTAAGGCCTTCAAAACGGAGGCAAAATCGATCTTAGCCATTGATTTTAATGATAAAAAAGCTCCTTCGACTAAAGTCGAAAGGCAATTTGGCACGCCCACTGCTACATTGCAATCACCAATAACCGTCAAACCCTGGATCAGGAGCACTCCGCATGTCAGAACAAACACAACGCAATCAGTACTGGCAGGCCAATTTGAAAATCATGGCCGTCTGTCTTTCTGTTTGGTTCATTGCCTCGTTCGGGCTTGGGATCCTGTTTGCCGGACCGTTGAACGGCATTCAGCTATTTGGCTTTCCGCTGGGCTTCTGGTTTGCCCAGCAGGGTTCGATCTACACCTTTCTGATTCTGATCTTCTATTACGCCTGGCGTATGAATCGTCTGGATCGCGAATTCGACGTACACGAAGAATAAGGAGCGCTGGGCATGGAACTGCAAACACTCACATTTATTGTTGTTGGCTTTACTTTTGTCATCTATATCGGCATCGCGGTGTGGTCGCGCGCCAAGAGCACGGGCGATTTCTACGTAGCCGGCAAGGGTGTGCACCCGGTGGCCAACGGCATGGCCACGGCAGCCGACTGGATGTCGGCGGCCTCGTTCATTTCGATGGCCGGCCTGATTGCGTTTCTGGGCTATGACGGCTCGGTGTACCTGATGGGCTGGACCGGCGGCTACGTGCTATTGGCATTATTGCTGGCGCCCTACTTGAGAAAGTACGGCAAGTTCACGGTGCCGTCCTTCATCGGCGATCGCTATTACTCCAGCGCAGCCCGCATTGTGGCAGTCATCTGCCTGATCTTTATTTCGTTTACCTATGTCGCCGGCCAGATGCGCGGCGTTGGCATCGTGTTCTCGCGCTTCCTTGAAGTGGACATCCTGACCGGTCTGATCATCGGCATGGGCATCGTGTTCTTCTACGCGGTGCTCGGCGGCATGAAAGGCATTACCTACACCCAGGTGGCGCAGTATTGCGTGCTGATCTTTGCCTATACCGTGCCGGCGATCTTTATCTCGATTCAATTGACCGGGCACGTGCTGCCGCAGACCGGCCTCGGCGGCCAGGTCACCGGGGAATCGGTCTATCTGTTGGATAAACTCAATACGGTCATCCAGGATCTCGGCTTCGGCGAGTACACCGATGGCAGTAAATCGATGATCGACATGTTTGCGATTACGCTGGCGCTGATGGTGGGCACCGCCGGCCTGCCACACGTCATCGTGCGTTTCTTCACCGTACCGAAAGTATCGGACGCTCGCAAATCCGCAGGCTGGGCACTGCTGTTCATCGCCCTGCTCTACACCACGGCACCGGCCGTGGGTGCCATGGCGCGCCTGAACCTGATCGACACCATTCAGCCCGGTGCGGTGGCCACAGCGCCGAACCTGGCCTATGACGAGCGGCCGGACTGGTTCCGCACCTGGGAAGACACCGGCCTGTTGAGCTTCGAAGACAAGAACGGCGACGGCCGCATCCAGTACTACAACGACACCAACCCCGAGTTCACACCGATTGCCGAGTCACGCGGCTGGAACGGCAACGAGCTCGACGTCGACCGCGACATCATGGTGCTGGCCAACCCGGAGATTGCCAACCTGCCGGACTGGGTCATCGCGCTGGTTGCCGCCGGTGGCGTGGCCGCCGCACTGTCAACGGCGGCCGGTCTGCTGCTGGTCATTTCGGCCGCGGTCTCGCATGACCTGGTCAAATCGGTCATTGCGCCGAATATCAGCGACAAGGCCGAGCTGATGGTCGGGCGCCTGGCCGCAGCCGTGGCCATTCTGATTGCCGGCTATCTGGGTTACAACCCGCCCGGCTTTGTCGCCCAGGTGGTCGCCTTCGCGTTCGGGCTGGCGGCGGCCTCGCTGTTTCCGGCCATTATCATGGGCATCTTCTCCAAGCGCATCAATCGCGAGGGTGCCATTGCCGGCATGCTGACCGGTCTGATCTTCACGTTCGGCTACATCATCTACTTCAAGGGCGTATTCATCCAGCCGCTGGCCGAGAACACGCCCGAGAACTGGCTGTTCGGCATCTCGCCGGAAGGCATCGGTGTCGTCGGCATGCTGATCAACTTCGGCGTGGCCTTCATTGTCAGCCGCCTGACCAGTGCTCCTCCAGAGCACATCCAGGAGCTGATCGAAGACATCCGCGTGCCGCGCGGTGCCGGCCACGCCCACTCACACTGATCGTTACATGGCCACAAGCGACGTGGAACCCTGGCTCGATACAATGAAACAATGAGCCAGGTGCCGGCCGACATCACCCAGTTCCTGAAAACGGTCCGACCGTTTTCAGGACTCGAGCAGGCGACACTCGAAGCCATCGCCCGCGATATCGAGATTCTGTATTTCCGCAAAGCGCAGGCAATTGGCGATTTTCCTGGGACGGGCCCACTGAATGAACTGTTCATCATTCGCAAGGGTGCGGTCGGTTTGCATAACCTACATGATCAGCTGTTGGAGCTTCGCGGTGAAGGCGATCTGTTCGGCCACCCGATTCGATTTGAATCAAGCCAGATCGACTACCGCGTGCAGGCCAGTGAAGATGCGTTGATCTGGCAGCTCAAGCAGCCAGCACTGGCCAAGCTGCTGGACCAACAGCCGGAGCTGGCAGACCACTTCTCCAGCGACCATGGACAGCGGCTGCGTTCCGATGCGCTGGTATCCGGCCCAATCGACACCTTGGACCAGCTGAATCTGCGGCCGCCCTGTACGGCCGGGCCGGAGGATTCAATCCGACACTGCGCCGAGCAAATGTCACAGCACAAGGTCAGCAGCCTGCCGATCGTGGGCGACGAAGGCCTGGTCGGTATTCTGACCGACCGCGATCTGCGCTCGCGCGTTGTTGCGCAAGGCCTGGACGCCGAGCGGCCCGTCGCCGACATCATGACCCCGAATCCGGTGTCGGTCGCGCGTTCGGCTCGTCACGAATCGGCCATGGTCGAAATGCTCAGGCTTGGTGTGCATCACCTGCCGGTCGTTGACGACCAGGGCGGCCTGGCCGGCGTTGTCAGCGCCGGCGACCTCCTGCGGTTGCAGTCGCCCCACCCGCTGCGCCTGGTCCGGGATATCTCGAGAGCCGAACGGCGCGCGGATGTCATTGCTTTGGCCCATCTGGGCCCCGAGGTACTGGCCGGCATGGCCGAGTCCAGGGCTGATGTGACCCAGATCGGGCGCATTGCCGGCCTGATTACCGATGCCTGCACGCGCCGGTTACTGCAGCTAGCCGAGTCCGAGCTGGGTTCAGCACCGATGCCTTATGCCTGGCTGGCCTTCGGTTCCCAGGCCCGGCTGGAACAAGGTCTGATCAGCGATCAGGATAACGGGCTACTGCTGGCCGAAACGCCGGATGACGACGCAGCGCGCTACTTCGAATCGTTGGCAACTCAGGTCTGCGATGACTTGAACGAGTGCGGCTATATTCACTGCCCCGGCGGCATTATGGCCAAGGGCGCATGGCGCATGGCCCTGGACGACTGGCGAGAGCGCTTTGCCCAGTGGATGCGCGAGCCAACGCCCGAATCGGTTATGAAAACCAGCATCTTTTTTGATCTGCGCGGCATCTATGGGCGCATGGATCTGGTCGATCAGCTGCAAGCCGACGTATTGACCCAAGCCCAGGACAGCGAAATATTCCGCCGATTCCTGGCCGCTGAATCGATAACGCACCGCCCGCCGATCGGCTTCTTTCGCACCTTCGTTCAGGAAAAAGACGGTGCACACAGCCAGGGCCTGAACCTGAAAAAACGTGGTGTGATTCCGATTGTCGACATGGCGCGCGTACGCGCGCTGGAAAATGGCCTGACCGAAATACACACCGAAGAACGTCTCTTGGCCTGTGCCGCAGCCGGTCATATGGCCGAGCGGGATGCCCAGGATCTGATTCACGCACTGCGATTTATTTCAAGCATCCGGCTCAGCCATCAGTCCGCGTTGCTGCGTAGTGGTGAACAACCGAATCATCTGGTCGACCCGGCCGAGCTGTCGGGCCTGCATAAGGGCTATCTGAAATCGGCCTTTTCGGTCGTGCAGTCGGCTCAGCAGGCCCTGGCCCAGCGCTACCAGCTATGAGCCCGTGGCAGCGCTGGCGGTGGTGGCGGCTGCAGCGACGGCGTCAACAGGCCGCGGGCACAATGCCCGAATCCAGTCTTCGAACGAATTACCTGCAACCCCTGCCAGCAGCACGCCTGCCGCTGGCCGAAACGCCATTGCTTGCGGTGGATCTCGAAATGACCGGCCTGAATGCAAGCGAGGGCGAAATCGTCAGTATCGGATGGGTGCCGTTGAACCCGGGCCGCTATGGCCTGTCGATCGACCTGAAAAACACGGGTCACGTGCTGGTGTTGTCCGAGGCCGGGGGCGGCGTTGGTCATTCGGCAACCGTGCACGGTATTCGGGACTGTGATCGACTGCCGGGGCTCGGTCTGGAGCAGGCACTGGAGGCGTTGTATTCAGCGCTGGAAAACCGGATTCCGGTGTTTCACCACGCGCCGCTGGATCGGGCATTCCTGGACCGCGCCTGCCGCCGTATCTGGAACACACCCTGGCTCAGTCCCGTGATCGATACGCTGGCCTGGCATCGTCGGCGTCAAATCAATCAGCATGACGACAAGGCCGCCAATGTCACCAGGCTGGACGCCCTTCGCGCCTGGTACAGGCTGGAACCGCGCCATGCGCATCACGCACTGGATGATGCGCTGTCGTGCGCGGAACTGCTGCTGATTCTGAACGCCAAGGGTCGTCCTCGGCTGGGCGATGTCGCGCGCTGAATTTCGAGTCCCGGGTAATTCAGCGGCGCACGGAGCGCGCTACAGGTTGGAGTAATTCGGCCCCGAGCCGCCCTCTGGCGTTACCCAGTTGATCACCTGATACGGATCGGCAATATCACAGGTCTTGCAGTGCACGCAATTGGCTGCATTGATCTGGATACGCTTGCCGGCTTCATCCTCGACTTTCTCATAGACGCCGGCCGGGCAGAACCGCGTACAGGGATTGCCGAATTCTTCTTCGCATTGGCTGAAACAGATATCCGGCTCGATGATCTTCAGGTGGATCGGCTGGTCTTCATCATGTTCGGTGGATGCAAAATACACCGAGGCCAGGCGATCACGGGGCGGAAGCTCACGGTCGACCCAGTCCAGTTCAAAGCCGGTTTGATCCAGCTTCCGATACTGATGGTGATCTGCGTGATTCGATAAGGTGCGCGGCAGCTTGCCTGCCGTTACGGTTTCGACGGCCGCTGTGGCCATGCCCTTCCACAGGCCGTTTTGAAAGCCGGGCCGGATATTGCGTACTTTTTTCAACTCGGCGACGATATCGGAGGCACGCAAGCGCGTATCGAAACCCTCGGTCGTACCATTTTCTGCGATGTGCTCGGCCGCCAGCATGCCGGACTTCATCGCCTGGTGTGTGCCCTTGATCTTGGGCACGTTCAGCAAACCGGCCGAGTCGCCGATCAACATCGCGCCCGGCATTTCAACGCGGGGCAGCGATTGGTATCCGCCCTCGACCAGTGCCCGCGCGCCGGCCGACAGAATTTCACCGCCTTCGAGTAATTCATGCATGCTCGGATGATGCTTGAACTGCTGGAAGGCCTCGAACGGTGAGAATGCCGGGTCCTGATAATCCAGGCCACAGACAAAGCCAACGGCCAATCGGTTGTTGTCCAGATGATAGACAAAGCTACCGCCGTAAATCGAGTTTGGCAGCGGCCAGCCCACCGTATGCTCAATATGACCCGCATCAACGCGCCCGTCGGGCAATTGCCAAAGCTCCTTCAAGCCGATGCCATAGGTCTGCGGATCGCTGTCCTGGTCCAAATTGAAATGGCGAATGGCCTGCTTGCTCAACGAACCCCGGCAGCCCTCGCCCAAAATCGTGATCGGTGCCCGGATTTCAATCCCCTGGACATAGCTGTCCTTGTGTTCACCGTCGCGCGCCACGCCCATATCGCCAATCACCACACCGGCCACGGCACCGGCATCATCGAAGACCAGCTCGGATGCGGCGAAGCCGGGAAATACATCGACGCCCAGCGCCTCGGCTTTTGGTGCCATCCAGGCACACATCGCGCCGAGTGAAACGATGAAATTACCGTGGTTATTCTGCTGCGGCGGCGTTGGCAATTTGCGGCTGCCGGTCTTGCTCAGCAGGCGGAATGTATCGGTCGTCGCCGGCACGCAGATGGGCGGCGGGTCATCGCGCCAGCCATCGATCAATCGATCCAGCGGTTCAGGCTCGATGACGGCACCGGACAGGATATGACCACCAATTTCGGCCGCCTTTTCAATCACGCAGACTGACAGGTCATCATTCAGCTGTCGCAGGCGCATGGCGCAGCTCAAGCCCGCCGGCCCTGCACCGACAATAATGACATCGTATTCCATGATTTCCCGATCACTCATGATCTGTGATGACCTTGATCAAAGTATGGGCTGATTATACCGAGCGCCCGACTTTGGCAGATGAGCTTGCAGCTCATCAGGATTCGCACGAGCGTCGGTCAGCCGCCCCTGCCCTGACCGGCAAGCCGACCAGCTCGACGTAACGCGCGGCGATGGCTTTCCAGTCGAACAGGCTGACCCAGTCCAGCGCCTCTTCAGCGAGCGAATCACGCATGGGCCGATCGTTCAGTAATTGGATGACTGCTTCAGCCATGGCGTGAGGATCGTCTTCAATCCACAGATGCTCGCCATGCCGGACCGGAATTCCCTCCATGCCCTTGGCGGTCGTGACCACGGGCACGCCAGCGGCAAAATCGTCCAGAATCTTCATGCGCGTGCCGCCGCCATCGCGCAGCGGTATCACGGCAAGATCACCGGCTTTCAGATGACCGGCCAAGGGATCGATCGGCCCGGTAAAGACCACGCCAGGCAAACTCGACGACGGCGGTCTCGGGCCAATCGCCAGGACGGTGGCTGCAATGCCGGCCTGTTTCAACTGCGGCAGCAGGCTGGACGACAGCTCCTGAACCGCCTGGAGGTTGGGCGGATAGTTGAAAATGCCGTGGTAGACCAGAATGCGATGGTTCACGTCGATGTCGTACAACGCATGCACATCCACCGCACTGGCCTGCTGAAAGGCGTCCAGGTCAACGCCGTGCGGAATCGTCCGGATCTTGTCGGCCTGAACACCGGCTTCAATCAGCAGCGAACGATCTCGATCCGACACGGTCACGACCTGCTGACAGCCGTTAGCCAGCCCAACTTCCTGATGCTCCAGCCACCGCGCAGCGGAGTCGGACAGGTCCGGCACCTGCTCACGAATACGAAGAAACTCGACGTTGTGTTCAACCAGCAAACTGCGCGCCCCGAACTGCATCGAGGCCCAGATGGCCGGGTGCGCATAGGCCGGAAAATCACCCTGCACCACGGCGACTGGATATCGACTGAATAGCCAGGCCAGCCGCATATGCAGGCCTCGATCGACCAGCGGCAAATACAGAAACGCGTTGGAATATGGCAGCCCGCGAGCGATCAGCCGCAGCAGATTGACGCGGCTGGGCCAGCCGGGAATGCGCATCCAGAATGGAAACGGCCGCTGCGTGCGTACGCCGTCCCGGTATTCCCAAAAATGAAAGCGGTTGTCGGTCAGCAATAGCACGCGATCGACGTGGAAGGACAGCGCCCAGGCCGTGCGCTCGATCTTGACCGCGGCGCCGTGATTGGTTGGAAATACATCGGCCCGGCTCACCACCACCCAGGCCGATTGTTCAGCTGTGGGCCTGGGCCGGTCGCGCAATCGCCGATCGATCCATCGATGAATACCCCGTTTTACCGGACCGAGTCGTGCCGCATTCATATCAACGGCGGTCTCCGGTGAATCAAATGGTGCTACCGGCTGCCGCGGCAACGTCGGCGGCTGGGCAGCCAAGGCCATCATCTGCTCAGGCATCAATGCATAATGCCTGGAAACATCCAGGTGCAATGACGCCAGTTGAATGGCACCTTCAGAGGCCTTGCGCAGCGCATCCGGGTGCTGAATCAAGTGCTGCATCAGTTCAGGAAGTTGCGCCGGTTCATCCAGCAGCCAACCTGCCCCGTGCTGGTCAACCCAGTCGGCGATCGGCAAAAACCGATTCACAACCACAGGCACGCCCTGGCATAGCGCATCCGTTGCCCTGAACGATTGGCTGTGGCGACGCTCGATGTTGTCTTCGGAACATTCCAGCGCCAGGTGAATGGTTTCATAAGCCGCCAGGTAATCGGAAAAACTGTCCCACCGGCCCGGCCCGGCGGCATCGATCAGCTCGACCTCGGCAAGCTGCGCGTCTTGCAGCGCCTGAAGCCAGGGCTGACTGTTCCGCCACGGCCAGTCCCGACCGCCATGAAAGATCCGCAGCGGGTTGACCTCGGCGGGCCTGCGGGCGGAATGGGCAACAGGCGCTGAAATCGGCACCACGCGAACGAACGCTTCGGGCTTGGAAGCAACACCGGCCATCCTCAGCAGCGAAGTCATCAGTCGAATCTGCTGACGATTGCCGACCCAGACCTGATCACAGCGTGACAGCAAAGGCACCAGCCGCTGCAGATCGTGCGATAGCTGCGTGGGCTGTTCGAACTGACGTTCCAACAGTCGCGGCGCAACGTGATCCAGAATCAGCACACCGTCGATGGCTGCAGGCAGATAGTTCGCCAGTTCCCAGTAACCCAGCACAATGATTGCGCGCGGATGCGCTTTCGTCCACGCCTCGAACTGTTCTGCATCATGCAGCGGCACCGCACAGAACTGATCAGCGTCGGATGGCTCGAATAAGCTATTGTTCTGTGGCCAGGCATAGTGCACGTCCAGTCCCTGGCTGGCCCAGCTTTGCGCCATCCGAGTGTGCCGCACCGACAAGCCGGTGGCCAGTCTGGATGGATCGAGCGGCGGCGACTCGGTCAGAATGACAATGCTGGGGTGGGTCACTACGGTCCGGGAAAACGGTGCGTCAGGCGCCATGCTAAACCAAACGCTGGACCTGCGTGGCGGGTTGATCGACGCTTGTGACTCCGATTCGGAACCGCTATAGTCGCCTCTGGTTTGAATCAAGCGATTCGTACGACATGAACGAACGGATGGAGCAACGGTTTTTTCTGCTGCTGCTGGCCCTGGTCAGCATTTTGTTTTTGTGGTTGCTGAAGCCATTCTTCGCACCACTGCTGTGGGCCTGCATCGTCGCCATCCTGTTTCATCCGGTCCAGGTCTGGCTGGATCAGCGCTGGGGCAATCGTCCCAACTTGACGGCGCTGACGACCTTGTTTGCCTGCGTAGTGCTGGTGGTGCTGCCGATCCTGTTTCTGCTTTACCAATTTCTGCAGGAAGGCGTCAACCTGTATCAGCGCATTCAATCCGGGGAAATCGATCCGGCCCAGTTCATCGAACGCATCCGCAACGGCTTTCCGGTTGTACAGTCGCTGTTTGACCGCTTCGACCTGAACTTTGAATCGATCTGGGAACAGGCCGCCTCGGCTGCAGTCGGCGCCAGTCGCTTTCTGGCGACCAACGCCTTCGCGCTGGGCCAGGGCACCTTCGAATTTGTGCTGAAGCTCGGCCTGATGCTGTACGTGGCGTTCTTCCTGCTACGCGACGGCACGCGGCTGACCGAACACCTGATTGCCACGCTGCCGCTGGGCGACGAGCGCGAACGGCAACTGTTCCAGAAATTTGCCGAAGTCATGCGGGCCACCGTCAAGGGCAACCTGGTCGTGGCCATCGTACAGGGCGCACTGGGCGGCATTATTTTCTGGATTCTGGGTATCCCCGCCGCCCTGCTCTGGGGTGTGATCATGGCCGTGCTGTCGCTGATTCCCGCGGTCGGTGCCGGCCTGGTCTGGTTGCCTGCAGCAATTTACCTGATGGCGGTCGGTGACTGGGTATCTGCTATTGTGCTGATCGCCTATGGCATTGTTGTCATCGGCCTGGCCGATAACATTCTTCGCCCGATCCTGGTCGGCCGCGATACCAAACTACCGGACTGGCTGGTGCTGCTCAGCACGCTTGGGGGTATTGCCCTGGTTGGCATCAGCGGATTTGTCGTCGGGCCACTGATTGCCGCATTGTTTATTGCCTTCTGGCAAATCTTTCGGAGCGAGTTCTATCAGGACCCCGAAGCCGAAAGCCTGGCCGAATCGGCAGAAGACCCAGAGGAAGACCCAAAGGCCGCAGAGTCTCAGGATCAATAAATCAGGCGACTGCAGCCGGCCGTATTTCTGCCATCTCGACCTGGTTGCGTCCTTTATCTTTGGCGGCATACAGCGCCTGGTCGATTCTACGCATCAATTCGGCGTGTGGCTCGCCCTGGATCAGTGTGCCTGCGCCTGCACTCAGCGTTAGCGCTAGATCAGGCATCGGCTTCAACTGTTCGATGTGTCTGCGGATGCTTTCAGCCAGATTTCGAAGGTCATTGGTCGACATCGGCCTGGCAATCAGCGCAAACTCTTCGCCGCCCAGTCGAAACACCTCGCCGTTGCCGGGACTGCACTGTGACAACGCGCTGGCGACCTGATTGAGTACTTGGTCGCCGACATCATGTCCATAGCGATCATTGACGTGCTTGAAATGATCCAGATCCATCAGGATCATCGAAAACCCGGCCTCGCTGCGCCGTTCAATGGTTTGACGAAACGATCGACGATTGGCCAGACCGGTTAATGGATCGACCAGACTCAAATGCTCAAGCTCACTCATCACGCGACTGGTATGACGAAACAGACCGAGCAAGGCAAAAGCGATGATCATCATGCCCGTGACGCGCATCAGGTCTTCCATCCAACTCGACATCCAGAGTGGTTGGACCAGGAGCTCATCGAGCAGGTCGGCTGTGGCGGCCACCAGCCAGAGCGCCAGCCCGAGGGTCAGTGCGCCACGAATGCGTTCAGGCAAAGACCAGATTTGCGCCGCCGCCAACAGGATGGCTAACAGTAACCAGACAATGATTTCTGAAATACCGCCTACCGTCCAAATGCGGGTGTTTTCGATCGGTGCAAGCCACTGAAAATGCAGCCAGGTCACCACTGCAAGCAGCAGCGCAATGCCAACCAGAGCCAAACCTCTTTTGGGTGCAATGTTCATGCGTATCAGTGCAAATTCAATAACCTCTCTTTATACCACCTTTGCAGAATCAGGTCATTCTTCCAGCGGTTGATTCATGCATGACGCATTTCAGATCAAGCCTATTCAGCATCGGCGGCCCGGGTGAGAATTCCAGTCATTTCGGTGAACTCATCCTCGAAATCGCCTTCTGATTGCCGATAGATAGCCAGTGCCGCTTGTGCATGAATAACAGCGGGCTCGAACTGCTCGGTCATGGCGTATAGCCGCGCCAGTGCCTGATGCGCCTTGCCGATTCGCCAGTGTCCCGAGGCATACCCCTGTTCGGCCACTCGAAGCGCTTCCAGGCCGTTGCTTTCAGCTTCATCGAACAGACCCGCGCGCGTCTGCACACCGGCCAGGTTGGACAAGGCTGTCGCGGTTTGCGGGTGCGATTCACCCAGCGTCCCGCGTCGGATTTCAACCGACTGCTCGAGCAGGTCAATTGCGCTCGCATAGTCTTGCTGGGCAAAGTACAGGAACGAAAAATTATTCAGCGCGATGGCATAACTTGGGTGCAGAATGCCAACCGAAGACTCCAACAACCGCAGTGTGTTTTCGAAGGCAGTCCGCGCCTGTTCGAAATCACCGTTGCTTTCCTGGGCGGTGGCAATATTGCCCCAGATATTCGCGCGGCTTTCATCGCTGATGAATTCCAGCCCTTCAGCCAGAGCCAGACCCTGCTCGGCGCGCTGGATGCTTTCGGTATGCTGCCCCGATTCCGTCAGCATCGCCGACCAGTTTGAAAGGATATTGAATTGGACCCTGAGCGCTCGCTGGCTGCTGGCATTGGCAGCATTATTCTGGATCAGTTCGAGCGCCGCCTCATGCTGGCGGTGGCCTGACTCGTATTCGCCGTCCCACCAGTCGACCAGCGCAAGCCCGCTCAGCGCCTCCGCAACATCCAGCGGTGTGCCGTGCTGTTGTCGCAGGACCAGCGCACGATCAAACTGCGCCCGCGCCGGTTCAGTTTCACCCAGATTCTGCAGCGCATAACCAATCGCATACCGCATATCGGCTTCCAGTACAGGTTGCCCCTCAAAGCGCGTTTCCATGGTCGGAATGGCCTGCAGCATGGCGTTAGCCAACGTTGCCGATTCAGCGTTGGCAAACGGATCACTGCGCGAAATCATCTCGGTCAGAAAATTAGCTGCGGATTCTGCTGCAGCGGCCTGCTCACGCGCACGGTCACGCTGTTGTTGCGCCTCGGTGGCCTGAAGCAATACAACCACCAGTGCCACGCTGAGCGCAACAAAGGCCAATGCAGTCACTGCAACAACGCCTCGATTACGCTGAATGAACTTGCTGGCGCGATACAACCGAGAGGCACCACGAGCGCGGACCGGCAGACCATTCAGGTAGCGGTCGATCTCCTGGGCAAAATCGGCCGCCGAAACAAAGCGCTGAGCGGGCGATTTTCTCAAGGCGGTCATCACGATTCGATCCAGGTCACCGCGCAGCATTGACTTCAACTTGCGCGCATCGGCCAGGCCGTTCGAGGCCGACACATTGCGCTGCGCAACGCGCGTGCTGGGATCCGGCGGAATGGTTTCACACACGGTTCGCTCGATTTCGGCCGGGGTCTGGCCGGCTGTCCGGTACGGTCGGTCGCCAGTCAGTAATTCATATAAAAGAATGCCAAGCGCATAGACATCGCTGGCGGGCGACTGCGACTGAGCCTGCACCTGCTCCGGGCTGGCATACTCGGGCGTCAGGGCCAGCAGGCCGAACTGGGTTTCCGGCGTCGTGGACTCCAGCTCAGCGTCTTCAAGCACCTTGGCAATACCAAAGTCAATCAGCTTGGGCCGCCCGTCCTGCGTTACCAGCACATTGGATGGCTTGATATCGCGGTGCACGATCCCTTTCTGATGCGCTTGTGCAAGCGCATCGCAAACGCGCTGAAAGAGCTGCAGCCTCGAGCGCAAATCCAACGCTTCGCGGTCGCAGTATTCGGTTATCGAGACCCCTTCAATCAGCTCCATGACCACGAACGGCGTTCCGTCATCGGTCATGCCGCCATCGATCAGACGGGCGATGCCGGGATGCTCCAGCGATGCAAGAATCTGGCGCTCGGCATCAAACCGCAGCCGTGCTGAATCATTTAGCAGCTCAGCCCGAAACAGCTTGACGGCCACGCTTTGTTCAAATGTCCCGTCGGCGCGACGACCGCGATACACCGTCCCCATGCCGCCCTGGCCAAGCTCGGCCAATAGTTCGAAACGACCGACGCGCTCGCCGGTTCGGTCTTTCTGCAGTAGCACCGGCCCGGACTCCAGGTAGCCTTCAGCCAGTGCATCGGCACGCGCCAGTGCTTCGACAGCCGCCTGTAGCTCCGGACGGGCCACTGTTTCGCGCTGGATCCAGGCGGCGCGCTCGTCTTCCGGCTGTTCCAGGCTGGCCAGAAACAGGTTCAGCGCTTCGGCTTCGAGCTCAACGCCGTGGTCCGGGTTGCTCATGGTTGCATTTCGAGATGCTGAAACAGCCAGGCCCGCGCCGCACGCCAGCTCCGGCTGACGGTAGCTTCAGAGGTATCCATAACCATTGAAATTTCAGGAATGGTCAAGCCGCCGAAAAAACGCAGTTCTACCATTCGTACCTGGCGTTCATCAATCTGCTCAAGCCGCTCCAGCGCCTGGTCCAGTTCGATCAGATCGACGCTGCTCTGCACGCCCTCCAGGTTGGTCATCAGCGTCACCCGATGGCCGAAGTCTCGCCGCTGCGCGCTGCGCCGTCGACCGCGATCAACCAGCACCTGGCGCATCGCGCGCGCAGCCACGGCAATGAAGTGCACGCGATCCTGCCAGTCGACTTCGCTGACGTTGGCCAACTTCAGATAGGCTTCATGCACCAACGCGGTGGGCTGCAGCACGCCCTTGTTGGCCTCGCGCGACAAGTGCCGTCGCGCAATCTGCTTAAGCTCAAGATAGACCCCTTCGATGAGACGGTCACGCGAGTCCGTGTCGCCATCGGACCAGCGCCGCAACAGTTGAGTCAGTTCCCCCCTGGAATCATTCATAGAAACAATCGGCCTGACAAAAAAAATCAGTTTACCGCAGAGCTGATTTCGAGCAAAGTCGACCGTATAGTTGCTATCCGTCGATAATTGGAATCTGACAAGAATTGTCTTCAACTTTGGCCCGGGCAGTAACCATTTGAAGAATACGTCATTATTCTGATTGACTTTTCACGCCTTCAGGCCCTAGGCTACGCAAATTCGCATCCAAGCCCTAGATCATCTCGCCGCAAACGGTGGGTCATTTGATCTGCTGCGTTTCCGTCGCCGCGCCCTCTCACTCGCCTTGGCCAGTGCACTTGGGCTTGGTGTTCAGGCTCATGCCGAAGCCCAGTCGTTCCCGGCCGAGCTCGAACTGTCGGCGCTGGACGGCACGAACGGCTTCGTGATCAACGGCGAAGCGGCATCGGACTCCTCGGGTTACTCGGTCAGCGCTGCCGGCGATATCAACGGCGACGGCATCGATGATCTGATCATCGGGGCCGATGGTGCCGGCCCGAACGGTAACGTTTCGGGCCGCAGCTACGTGGTGTTCGGTTCGGACACCGGCTTCGCCAGCCCCTTCGAGCTGTCCGGCCTTGATGGCAGCAATGGTGTTGTGCTCAACGGTGAAACGACCTATGACTTCTCCGGGGGTTCGGTCAGCGCCGCGGGCGATGTCAACGGCGACGGCATCGATGACCTGATCATCGGGGCCCCTTTTGCCAGTCCGAACGGTGCCTACTCGGGCCGCAGCTACGTGGTGTTCGGGCGAAGCTCGCGGGACCTGGCGGTCAGCAAGTCCAACGGCGCGGCCTTTGTCGACACCGGCCTGCCGACCACCTGGTTCATCGATGTCGCCAACGTCGGCGCCGCCGACATTGCCGGTGCGACGCTGAGCGACCCGGTCCCGACCGGCGTGACCGGGGCGACCTGGACCTGCACGGCCTTCGGCGGCGCCGTTTGCGCCAACCCGAGCGGTAGCGGCGGCATCAGCGAGAATGTCGACCTGCCGGCCGGCGCCAGCCTGATGTACGAGTTCACTGCAACGGTCACCGCGGTCGAGGGCGACTCGGTCAGCAACACGGCGACGATCACGCTGGCCGCCGGCCAGACCGACATCAACCCGGCCGACAACAGCGCGACCGATACAGACCCCGTCGGGCTATTTGCCGATGACTTTGAAACTGAATAATCGACAAATCAGGCATATGGCAGCTGGAGTCGGGCAAAACAGCCCGATTGATTCGATCGATTAGCAAGCGTCAGTGAGCCACCGTGCCCTTCGGCAATCTGGCGGCACAGCACCAGGCCCACGCCGGTGCCGCCCGGCTTGGTGGTGAAAAACGGCACGAACAGATTGTCCGTATTGGCGATGCCGGGGCCGGTGTCGATAACATCAATCACAACCACATCGCCCTGCTCGTGCAGCCGAACGTCCACCGTCCCATCGGTCTGATCGGCGGCGTCGTGCGCGTTTTTCAGCAGGTTGATCATCAGCTGCTCGAGTTGGTCCGGATCGATATTGACTGACACGTCTTCGCCTTGAATCTTCACTACTCGACGATCGTCCAGCGCAACCGCACGTTCAACCAGCGCACGCAGTGGCGTCATTCGTTTCTTCGGCGCCGGCAATCGGGCCAACATGGCATAGGCGGCCATAAACCGGCCCAGCGCTTCGGCACGATTGCCGATGACGTCCAGCGCGCTGGACGCATCATCCTTCCAGTCTTCCGGCAATGGATCGCGCTGCAACAGACTGGCCAGCGAGCTGCTCATGGACTGGATCGGTGCCAACGAATTGTTCAGCTCATGACCAATCACGCGAATCAGTCGCTGCCAGGCGCGCCGCTCTTCTTCGCGCAGGGCCCAGCTCAGGTCGGTAATGACCAGCAGTTCGTGCGCGATGCCGTCCTCGCGAAAACGAGCCTGTCGGATTTCCCACTGGCCATGGCCGATCGGGAACCGATGGCGGATGGTTTGTCGGTCCTTACCCTGCATGAATTCATCCAGGCCCAAAGTGTCGGCGCGGACACCGCGCAGCGCATCGCCCGTTTGCTTCAATAAGCGCTCACCGGCCGGATTGACCATGCGCAGGCGCCGGCCGCTGTCAAAGGCGAACACGGCAATGTCGATCACGTCGATGACTTTGCCGAGCAACGCCGAAGCCTCGCGAGCACCCAGCCGCTCGACCCGCAGATTTTCAGCCAGCTGATTGACCTCTCGCACGACTTCGCCGAGGGAATCATTGATTCGCGCGCGCCTTCCGCGCAGGGAATAATCGCCTTCGCGCAGGGCTTCCATCAGGTTGCTGAGCGTCTGAAGATGAAAGACCACAAAGCGCCGGGCGGCTAAGCCGAAGCCCAGCCAGGCGCCAACCGCGATCGTCATCAATAGCGCGTTCAGTGCAGCATCCATCGCCGTCGCTGAGTACAGCAACCAGGCCAGCATTACAATCGCCGGCAGCCCACCAGCCAGACACATCCAGAGCAGACGGGTTTCGAAAGCCAGGCGTTGCGGTGGTGGCCGGGTCACCTCAACAAACTCCACTGGCATGAAGTCGGTTGGCCGTCAATCGCCCAGATCATGCTTTTCGATCCGGCGGTAAAGAGCGCTACGGCTAATACCGAGTGCATCTGCAGCCTGATGGATGTTGCCGTCGGCGCGTTGAAGCGCGTCACGGATCAGCATGCGCTCAGCGTCATCGAGGGTCATGGCACCGAGAGCGGTGGATGATGTCGTGCGATGAGTTGCAGGTGACAGTCGCAGATCAGCCGCAGCGATGCGGTCATTGCTCGACAGCAGCACGGCGCGTTCAATCACATGCTGTAACTCCCTGACGTTGCCCGGCCAGTCATAGGCCTGCAGCGCTTCGGCTGCATCACGGCCCAACTCGGCCTCGGAATCACGGTGGCGGGCGGACAATCGGCTCAAGGCCTGACGGGCCAGCGGCAGGATATCTTCTCGTCGTTTACGCAGCGGCGGCAGCGGGATCTCAACGGTGTTGATCCGAAACAGCAGGTCCTTGCGGAACTCGCCCGACTCGGACAAAGCCCCGAGGTCAGCATTGGTTGCGCTGATCAACCGTACATCAGCCGTGCGGGTCCTGGACGAGCCGACCGGTTCGTACTCGCCGGTTTCCAGCACCCGCAGCAGCTTGGCCTGCTGGTTGATTGGCACGTTGCCGATTTCATCCAGAAACAGCGTGCCGTCATCAGCCAGTTCGAATCGACCGGTTCGATCACTGCTGGCATCGGTAAATGCACCCTTGACGTGGCCGAACATTTCGCTTTCGTAGACGGCTTCGGGCACGCTGCCCATATTGACGCTGATCATCGGCTGCTCAGCGCGTGATGAATGGCGATGCAGTAAACGCGCGACCATGCCTTTGCCGGTGCCGGCCTCGCCGGTAATCAGCACGGCGACATCGGCGCGTGCAACCCGCTGCACCATATCGACAACCTCGCGCATGACCGGCGACTCGGCAATAAAATCAGGATCGCTGTGGCGCAGCAGGTCATTCTCGGCCTCGAGCCGTTTCGATCGCTGCAGCGCCCGACCCAGCTCGACCTGGTTACGAACAATGCTGAGCAGGCGGCGATTGTCCCAGGGCTTTTCAACAAAGTCGCGCGCGCCGCGGCGCATGGCCTCGACCGCGACATCGACCGAAGCCCAGGCCGTCATGACCACGACCGGCAGGTCAGGATTCAACGCATGCAGCTGCTGCACAAGCTCGAGTCCCTCCTCGCCCGAGGTTGTATCGCGGGTGAAGTTCAGGTCGGACAGCACAGCGTCATAGTGCCTGCCTTTCAGAGCCTCGAGCGCTGCGGCCGGCGACTGGACCGGGTCTACGCGGAAACCTTCAGGCTTGAACAACAGGCGCAGCGCTTCGAGCACGTCGCGTTGATCATCAATGATCATTAGTCGAGCCTGATTCGTAACGGAGTCACTCATAAAAACGGTCGGGTCCCTTCATGGCCAGTGGGCATGCTGTCGATTATGCCCCCGGCGTCGAGACGCCGGGGTCGAAGTTGCCGCTGTTCCGCTGGCTTACTCCTGGCGCAGCGCTTCAATTGGATCTACCCGCGCCGCGCGCCAGGCCGGTAGCAGACAGGCGATGGCCGCAATCAAGCCAAGAAACACGACCACACTGCCAATCACCAATGGATCAAAACGCGACACACCGTGCAACTGACTGGCTATGAGGCCAGACAGGGTCAGCGCCAGGATGACACCCAGCACCAGTCCGACTGCAACCAACTGGCCACCCTGTCGCAGTACCAGACGTAATACATCATCAATTTGTGCACCCAGCGCCATGCGCACACCCAATTCACCGGTTCGCTGACTAACAGAGTACGCGAGCACACCGTAGATGCCGATCGCTGAAAGCAGCAACGCTACACCGGCAAACACCATTAACAGCAGCATCGGTGCTCGACGAGTTTGCAATGACACATCGATCAGTTCTTCCATCGTCTGGATGCGAGTCAACGGGAGGTTAGGGTCAATATCGGCAATCGCGGCGCGAAGCGGATCAACAATCACCGACGGCGCCAGGGTCGTCCTCGCCACCAGTGTTGGCCCGCGGTCCGGGCGGGCGCCGAACGGCAGGTAGTAGGTTTCTTTGCTTGGCTGCTCATCAAGGCCGCCATGACGCACCGTACCGACAACGCCAATGATGCGGTACCAGGTTCGGTTTTCCGGCGAACCGAAACCAATACGTTGACCGACAGCTGAAGTTTCCGGAAAGTACCGCTGCGCCATGATTTCATCGACAACGGCAAGCTGTGCGCCTGGGTCATCACCTTCTTCAAAAATTCGCCCTTCGAGCACTGGAATTTCCATGACTCGAAAAAAACCGGCATCGGCCAAGCGGAACTGACCATGAGGCGCACTCTCACCCGGAGCGGGCTCATAGCCTTCGATGCTGTAACTACCCTGCGAATTGCTGCCAGAGAATGGCGTCACGCTGGTCATACCAACATGTTCAACCCCCGGCAAGGCCGCAACACGCTGCACCAGATCCCGCCGAAGCGTATCCACCGATGCAGCATCATCATAGGGATCGTCAGGTAAGGACAACTGAGCGGTCAAAACGCCTGACTGATTGAATCCGGGTGATTCACTCTGCACGGCCAGAAAACTGCGTATCAGCAAACCGGCACCAACCAACAACATCGCCGCTACGGCCACCTGGGCCACAACCAATATCCCGCGGATGCGTTGTGAAGCGCGCCCGCCGGAACTACCGCGACCACCTTCTTTAAGGACATCGGCGGTGGATGCACGCGCAGCCGTAACCGCTGGCGCAATGCCGAACAATATACCGGTCAACAAAGCGATAACCAGGGCAAAAACCAGTACTGCTGGATCCAGCCCGATTTCAAACAGCGCGTTGGATGATCCAAGACCGGCCCACAACAATAACTCCAAGCCGAAATGCGCGATAGCCAGGCCGCAAATACCGCCAAGCAGTGCCAGTACCAGGCTTTCAACCAACAGCTGACGCGTGATTCTGCGTTTGCCGGCACCCAGCGCCGTCCGCACGGCGAGCTCCCGATGTCGGCTGGTCACGCGCGCCATCATCAGGTTGGCGACGTTGGCGCAGGCAATCAGCAAGACCATTGCGACCGCAATCTGAAGCAACATCAGCGGCGCTCTTAGCTCGCCGATCAACTCGGTTCTGTAATCGACCACACGGCCACCAAAACCAGCGTTACTCCAGAACTCCGCCACCTCGGGAGGTGCCGCCTCCATGTTGACCTCGTGTATTCCATCAACTTGCTGCTGGGCCTGTTCGACCGTGGCTCCGGGACCCAACCGGGCAATCATTTGCGAATATTCCGTACCCCGTTCCTGATCGCTCATCTGTTCCGGGGTGAATGCGAACGGAATCCACATCCTTACATTCTGGTTCGGAAAAACAAAACCGGCTGGCATCACGCCGATCACTTCAAAGCTCTGACCATCGAACAACAGTTCACGGCCAAGCACATCATCGCGTCCACCGAATAGCTGTTGCCACAACCCATAACTCAAGACCACTACTCGATCATTGCCCGGCTCTGCATGCTCCTGACCAATGACTCGACCCAATACCGGAGAGATCTGCAGTACGTCGAATAAACTTGGCGTGGCACGCAACGCCAGCAATCGCTCTGGCTGACTATGACCGGTCAGGTTGACCGCCTCCCAGGTGTACATCGCAACGGACTCGAAGGCCTCAGCCCGGTCACGGCGATCCAGATAGTCCGGAATCGACACGCCGGCGTTTGGCAAACCCATCTTCGGGTAGGTGTTGTAGACGGCAACCAGGCGGTCACCCTCAGGGTACGGCAGGGGTTTCAGCATCAATCCATTGATCATGCTGAAGATGGCCGAATTGGCACCGATACCGAGGGCCAGCGTCAATACAACCGCAAATAGAAAACCGGGCCGGCGAAGCAACTGGCGAACAGCATAGCGAAGGTCATTGATTGCATTCATGGTTGTTCTCCTTTCGATTTATTCGTACCGCATGGCTTCAACCGGGCTGACCGTCGCGGCCTTCCAGGCGGGCAACAAAGCTGCAAACAGACCCGTTCCGGCCATCACCAGGGTGCCTATGGCGATGGCAGACCAGGGCAGTGCACCCAACCCGAACAGCTGGGCCTGCATCAGCCGGAGTAGCACAATGGCGCCAATGACACCACCGAGCAGGCCAAGCAGCACAATACGGCCCGCATCCACGACGACCGATCCGAACAAGCGTCGCGGTGACGCGCCCAGCGCCAGTCGCATACCCAGTTCCGGCATCCGCCTGCGCTGGATAAAAGCCAGCACCGAATACATGCCCAAGGCACCCAGCACCAGAGAAGCGACAGCAAAAAACGACACGGATGAAGTAAAGAATTCCAGCGAGCGGGTCTGGGCAGCAACATCCTCATCGAGCTTGTATTCGCGGGTGATGCCCTCGCCCGGCGCGATGTCCCAGATGACTTCGCGCATCTGCTCAGGCAGTCCGGCCAAACCGTCCGGTGCACGCACGATAAAGGTCATGCCCACCCAGGGAAATTGATCAAACGACACCAGAATCTCGGGTCCCGGATCAGCGCGAAGGCCTTCATTCCGTACATCGGCAGCAATGCCCACGATACGTACCGGCACGCGCGGACCGTTGCCCAGCGGCAGGCTCAGTTCCCGCCCCAACGGATCGGTGTCACCGAATACACGCCGGGCGAGCGTTCGATTGATGATGGCAACTGCAGGGGCATCGGCGTGATCGGTGGCCGCGAATTGACGACCGGCCTCCAGCGGTATGTCCAGTAACGACAGATAGTTCGAATCAATGCGGCGGAGTGATGCCTGCATGGCTTCTGGCAGCTCTCTTCCGGGCACCTGTACGTCGACGTCAAAGCCACCGATGATTGCGGCCGGCGTGCTGGTCGTGACTGCAACATCCGAGACGCCAGGCAAAGCACGCAAGCCCTCTTTTACCTGCACGGCAAAGCGGCCCCATTCCTCCGGACCACCACCGCGAAACAGCTGCAGAGCCTGTACATCATCGGTGCAGTATCCGGGATCAACCTGGGCCAGTCGAACCAGGCTCAGCGCAAGTGCAGCAGCTGAAATGAGTGCCGTTGTCGACAGCGCGAGTCCGATCACGGGCAGCCAGGTGCGGCGCGTGCCTGCACCCATGCTGCCGCGACCCGTTTCGCGGATGGCAGACGGATTGGGCATGCCGACGGTTGCGCCGAGCGCCAGCACAAGAAACGGGATACCAACGGCAATCGCAACGGTAAACGCTACAACTGGCCAGTCCACTGCAATGGCATCGATTCTGGGCAATTGATCGGGCGCCATGGCACGCACCAGATCAACCGCGACCAACGCAATCAAAATGCCGATGACCGACGCTACGATGGCCGCTATTGCCAGCTCAAGGGCCAGTTCCATTCGCAATCGGGCACGCGTTGCGCCTACCGCCATCGAAATCACCAGTTGGCGACGACGTTCGGCCACCCGGCCACCGACCAACGCAGCAACATTGGCGCAGGCCACAAGCAGGACCAACAAAGAAACCGCGAACACGCTCCAAAGCACCCATCGCACATCGCCTACCAGTTCGTCCAGTACAGACTGCAGCTGAATGGACCATCCCGAATCATTCATGCCGAAACGAATCCGCACGTCTTCGGCTAGCGTTTCCAGCTCAGCGCGCGCAGTTTCTGGATCCACGTTCGCCGACAAGCGACCGACACCCTCGATATACCGCGCATTCCAGTAGGTTGGGCTTTCTGGCTGAAGTGATGCAGGTGATAATGGCAGCCAGACACCGACGTCCTCGCTCGGGAATTGAAACGCCGCTGGCATCACGCCGATGATTTCCCGCGCACCACTCGATGTATCCATGACCTGGCCAATGATGTCCGGCGAACCTCCAAACAGGGATTGCCACGTATCGAAGGACAACACCGACACTGCAGCATCGGATTCTATATCGCTGACGTCGATGAATCGGCCCAGATGCGGTCGTACGCCAAGTGCAGGAAACAGGCCAGCACTGACCCGGTTGCTGGTAATTTCCTCAGGCCTGCCGTCGTGCATGAGCGTGACGCCACCCCACATGAAAAACCCAAAGTGATCGAAGCTCGATGCCAGCTCTGCAAATGTTTCCGCCTGAGCCGGCGTCAGGTTGGCCTGCGAAACTCCTTGTACCGGATTCGCAGATTCGAGCCGGACCACTTGCTGCTGTTCCGGGTACGGTAGTGATCGCAGCAGGATGCCGTACAGCACGCTGAAGGCGACAATGCAAACTGCAATGCCCAGGGCCAGCGTCGCGATCAATCCGGCGGCATAGCCCGGGGCCCGGGCCAGCCGGCGGATGGAGTGCCAAAGTGCTGACGTTTGCATAAACATATGAATGCTCCTATTCGTAGCGAAGCGCTTCGTTCGGATGAATGCGTGACACACGGCGGGCCGGTAAGTAACCGGCGACCAGTGCGACGACGGCCAATACCAGCATGGCTGTAATAAACACGATCGGGTCATACGGTGATAATTCGTAGAGCAAGGACGACGCCAGGCGACCAAGCAACAACGCGGCGGCGATGCCAATGACCGCACCCAAGGCGCCGATACGCGCGATCTGCATCAGCACGCTGCGAGCCAGTCCATTCGGCGCCGCACCCAGCGCCATGCGCAGACCCAACTCGCGCGTCCGCTGAGTCACCGAATACGACAACACGCCATATAAACCTACCGCAGCAAGCGCCGTGGCCAGCAGCGCAAAACCACTGGACAACATGCCGACAAAGCGCTCGATAAAGATGTTGTCGCGAACGACAATGTCCATCGTGTTCAGATTATCGACCGGGAGATTCGAATCGATTCGCCGAATCAGTTCGCGTATAGCCGGCATGGTCTGTTCAGCCGGCAGTGCGCTGCGCACATAGAAATTCATGTAGGAAATGCCGCTGTTCTGTCGGCTGGGCATATAGAACACCGGAATCATCCCGTCCCGAACGTTGGCGTAGCGCGTATCGCCGACCAGGCCAATAATTTCCATGTCGAGTTCTTGAGTCTCGCCAATCGCCATGCGCTTGCCGATCACATCGCCTTGCATGCCGAATTGTTCAGCAAAGGCCTGATTGACAATGGCTACGGCTGGCGAATCATCGCGGTCGGTCTCGTCAAATGTGCGACCGGACAGCAATGGAATACCCAAGGTATTGAAGAAACCGGGACCGACCTCGTTCAGGGCCGAATTGGTATTGACGCCCGGACCGCCCTCGAAGCCCTCAACGGAAACATTCTGGGTCCAGTTGCTATCAGACAGCAGCGGTACCATGGATGCCGTGGCCGATGTTACGCCCGGCAGATTGCTCAGTTCTTCCTCAATTTGTTCGTATAGCTGTGTCGATTGTTCAGCCGAGTAGCCATTGCGCACCGGGCTGACTCCGAACGACACCACAGACTCCACCTGCATGCCCAGATCGGCATTTTGCAGGTTGCTCAGACTCTTGATGAACAGGCCCGAGGTGATCAGCAGCGTCATGCCCAGCGCAATTTGAACCAGCACCAGCCCATTGCGGAAGCGGGTCAGCGCGCGCCCACCACCGGGTTGGCCGGCCTGACCCCGCAGTACCAGGGCCGGTTGAACGCGTGCAGCATGGACCGCGGGGATCAAACCAAAGACCAGCACCGCAATCAGCGAGCAGGCCATCGCTGAAGTGATGACTGCCGGAGAAATGGTCAACTCGACGGTAGACGCCGCGAAGGGTGGCAGCAACCCGCCGATCAGATACAGCGTAACGCCTGCCACGAGTATGCCGAGCACGCCACCCATCAGCGCCAGCACCAGCGCTTCGGTCAGTAATTGCAGCATCAGGCGAATTCGGCTGGCACCGATCGATGATCGGACTGCCAGTTCGGCAGAGCGTGATGCGCCGCGAAGCAGCAAAAGGTTAGCCACGTTGACACAGGCAATCAGCAGTACAAATGCGGATACGGTCAGCAGCATGGTCATCGGCGCCTGACTGCCCGTCCGAACGTTACTCTGACCCAATTGGCCATCAGTCAGCAGTAACGGCTTATTGATGAATTGCTCTAGACGGTCTTGCGACATGTTCTGGAGCGACGCTTCGATCTCTTCAAGAATGGCCTGATAGCGGGCTTCCAATGCAGTGCGGGCCTGTTCGGCATCAACTCCTGGTGCCAATCGACCAAACAGATACACCCAATAACTGGTCCGGTCTTCGTATTCCGAAGGTAATCGCGGCTGCAGAAGCCAGCGCAGCGTAATCGGTACATACACGTCCGCCGGGTTTCCAATCGTGGTGCCGCGAAACCCTTCGGGCCCAATGCCAACGACTTCCAAACGAATGCCGTTTACGATCAGATCGCGTCCGACGATACCGGGATCAGCACCGAGCTCATTGGTCCAATACCTGTGATCCAGCACGGCAACCCGGCTTTCGCCGATGGCTTGTTCATCGTTTTCGTCCAACAAGCGGCCAAGCGTAGGAGTCAAACCAAGGACCTGGAAATAATTACCGGTGACCTGCAGACCAAAGCCGCTGGTCGTAACCCCATCAAACGCAAAATTGGCGCCAAAGCCGCGGTGACCCGCCAAGCCTGTCAGTCCGCCCTCAACCTGCTGAAGATCGCGCAACATTGGATAACTGAAAATGGATTCGATATTCCCCGGGGTTGTCGTCGAAATCGAGCCCTGTTTGGGTCCCGGTGACTCCAGATTGACCAGTCGCTCAGGCTCAAAAACAGGAATCGGTTCGATCAGCATCTGGTAATACAGCGAATAGATGGCAGAATTGGCGCCGATACCCAACGCCAACGTAATAATTACCGCCAGTGTGAAAGCCGGCCGCTGGACTAGCTGGCGTAGCGCGCGATTCAAGTCATTCAGGAAAGTCATCGTCAGTTCTCCAGGTGATCTTCGCGGCGTTCAATCAAGCCGCGCTGACGGTTTTTTTGCGCTCGGCAATCTGCTGTTCGATGCGCTGCTCTTCCTCCTGACGCAGTCGGTCCAGCGTCTCTTCGTCCACGACGCGACCATCGAACAAATGGATCTTGCGTTGGGCAAACTCGGCATAGCGCGGATCGTGGGTCACCATGCAGATCGTCGAGCCGGCCTGATGCAGTTCATCAAGCAGGGCCATGACGGCCTCACCGTTGCGCGAATCCAGGTTACCGGTCGGCTCATCAGCCAGCAGAATGGCCGGCTTGCCGACCAGAGCACGCGCCACGGCGACGCGCTGTTGCTGACCGCCCGAGAGCTGGGCCGGGTAATGCTGCAGTCGATGGGCCATGCCGACCCGTTCGAGCGCCTCGACCACGCGCTGCTTGCGCTCGGCCTTGCCGATGCCGTCGCGATAGGTCAGCGGCAGTTCCACATTTTCGAATACGGTCAAATCGCCAATCAGGTTGAAGGCCTGGAAAATAAAGCCGATCTCGCGGTTTCGAACCCGCGCACGATCTGCCGCACTCAGCGACTGCACCGGCGTTCCGTTCAAGGTATAGGCACCGCTGGTGGCCGTATCCAATAAGCCAAGAATCGATAGCAAGGTGGACTTACCGCAGCCCGATGGGCCTGAAATGGATACGTATTCGCCTTCGCGCACGTCCAGATGAATGCCGCCAAGGGCATGCGTTTCAACTTCATCCGTCAGAAAGACCTTGGTGATGTCTTCGAGGTGAATCAGGGAGTTTGATGACTCGTTCATTTAAAGCTCCATGTCGTATGGTCGTTGAGGTGTTTTGTCGCTTGGTCGTTACGTAACGACGGAATGTAAGTCTCGATTCGTGGCATTGGCACCCAGATCCTTGCTGCCGTGGTTTACTTCCCGATCCACCGCATCAACAGCACGCCGGGCAGGAACATCAGCCAGGGCGCGTACTGACAGGTCAGGCAGCGCAGCACATCAAATAGTTGAAGAAATTCAAGCATCGTCATTACCTCACTGCAGCCGGATGCGGTCATGGTCATCCCATGCTGCGGTGTCAGAAAGAATGATTTCGTCGCCTTCGGTCAGACCCTGACGCACCTCGATGACATTGACCGAGCTTCGTCCCAACTCAACGGGCACTCTGATCGCAGTGCCATCGCTTGGATCGATGCGAAACAGGTGCACCGTGGATTCAGGAGTTCCAAACGCTGGTCGACCGACGTAGAGCACCTCATCGAGTCGTTCAATCTGTATGGTGCCGTCGACCGAGAGGTCAGGACGGGCGCCGGGCGGCAGGTCACCGGTCAGCGTGACGTCGACCTGAACAGTGCCGTTGGCTACGCGCGGGTCGATCCGCATGACACGACCGGGGATCACGCCATTGCGGGTATCCACTTCCACATCCTGACCCAGCTGCACGTCTTTGGCTTGGGTCTCGGGGATGCGCAATTCAGCCAGCAGCGTATCCGGACGGGCGACTCGCGCGATGTTGTCCCCCGCCGCCAGACGCTGACCGGACTCCACCGTCAGCTCCTGCAGCACGCCACGTATACCCGCCGTGACGTTCAATGCCTCGAGCTGATGGGCACGGAAATTGGCCATCGTTTCAAGCTGCTCGATGCGTGCACGAGCTGCGCGCACTTGCGCATCCACCGAGTTCTGAAACTGTTCAATTCGCTGCTGCTCGATGTCCAGCCGCTCTTCCAGCTGGTTTGCGTTCAACACGCTGCGCTGGTATTGGATACGCGGCAGGATGTTTTTCTCCAGCAGCTGAGCTTCGGCCTCTACCTGAAGACGAGCGCCCTCGGCATCGGCGCGAATCTGAGCCAGCGTTGCCCGTTGATCCAGCACCTGAGATTGCAAACGAACTTCTAGTGCAGCCAGATCGGCTTCAGCAGCGACCACTTCCGAGCGCGCTTCGAGCACCTGTTGCGCCAGCGTCGGGTTGCTCATCTCAACCAGCACCGTGTCGGCTTCGACCACAGCGCCGGGCTGGACCAGCACACGATCGACGCGCGCCTCGGTCGTTGCCGCAATCCAGCGAATCTCGCTTGGCGCCAATACGCCGGGGCCACGCACACGGCGCACCATATCGCCGCGTTGGACGGTATCGGTCCATACCGTCGCCCGATCCACCGCAGGAGCTGCTGGCTCGAGACCGGTCAGAGCAATAATCAGAATGACCGCCACAATGATCGATGAAGTGATCCAGGCGGTTTGCTTGATGCGCTTCCTGCGCTTGAGTTCGGGGCGTGCGATATCCATGCCCTGCTAGTGCAAGACGTGGACCAAGTGGTTCTTATTTTTTATAGATTATTGTTTTTATTGATATTATTTTTAATGGTTTTATTTTCGAGTCAATCGACAGACTTGAAACTGTTCGATTCCGGGACCGCGCGTCCCAATATCGAACAACATGATCAATCACGTGACTGACTCCCTGAGCGTAATACTTGGCGTCTGGATCAGGCCGGATTGAGAGGTGCTATCGTTTGGCCCAATCAATGGACCCTTTTCGCAAGCACTGATCATTTGCCTTATGATCTGCCTGTGTCGATGCAGCCAGCGACTCACACAAGGAGATTGGCGATGCGCAAAGATGACAAGAACAGCGACCGTCCTGAAGTCGCCGAACTCACCCGGGTACTTCAAGGTATTGCGGATGATGGACGCGGGCTTGAGGCGTTGTATGCTCAGGTTTATAGTGAACTGCGCCGCCAGGCGGCGTCCTGGCTGCGGCGTTCACCGGTCACGTTACAGCCAACCGAACTGGTCGCCGAGCTGTATCTGAAACTCGAAGGGTCGGCACATCAGTTCGAGAATCGGCGCCATTTCTTTGGCGCCTGCGCACAAGCCATGCGTCAGGTAATGGCCGATCACGCGCGCCGTCGAATGAGCGAAAAACGCGGTAGCGGCGAGCGGCCAGTGGAGCTCGACGAAGAACGTATTCCCGGACAGTCCAATCGAACAGATGTGTTCGATGTCAGCCTGGCCATTGAAAAACTGCGGCTTGAAAGTGAGCGCTCGGCGGACATCCTGGAACTTCGATACTTTGGTGGCCTGAGTATCGAAGAAGCGGCGGCCGTCACCGAAGTATCCGTGGCTACAGCAAACCGTGACTGGCGATTTGCGCGTGCCTGGCTGGCCGATCACCTGGGTGGAGTGCCGGACCCCGGGGATTAGTCCCACGGGGTCCAACCGGTCAGCTGATACCGGCCGATGCTTTTTCCTCTACCGGCCCAGCACGCGTGATATCGCGACCCAGAAGCATCGTACCGATACGCATGGAACCGCCGTCTACCAGACCAAACTGCTCGCGGTGTTCGACTGGATTCTCGAGCGTGCCAAAAATGGCGTCGATCACCGGCAGATCGCAGTAATTTCGCCGGTGAAATCCGCGAGCGTGATGCACGCCGTGGCTTTCCGGGCGCTGAATCAAATAACCCAACCAACGCGGTGTTCGAATATTGGCGTGGGTGAAAATCGACAGGAAAGTGGTCAACAGAATGATTGCCGTGGCCGCTTGAGGGCCGACACCAACAAACAGAACCAGCGCGAGACTGCCAAGCACGATCCATCCGAACATATCCAGTGGTGAGAACCAGAAAGCACCGAAGGTGTCCAGGCGTTCGGCGCTGTGGTGAAATTGGTGAAAATACCGCCACAGGAAGTCCGATTCATGCAGACAGCGATGCCAAGTGTAAACAGCAAGTTCATAGACCAGAAAGCCGATCGCAAATTGCAGCGCAAACGGCAAGCCTGTCAGATCCAGGACCTGAAAACGGGCCAACCAGCCGTCCCAGATCAGGGGCAGATAGCTAGAAGCAAAGAAAAAAAGTGCAAACGCCAGCATCCCGCGGACTCGCCACCAGGGTTGTCCAGGCAGTTTGCGCGCCGGCTTCAAGAATTCAGCCAGCGCAAGTGCGCCATACAAGGCGAGGATGGTCAGGTTGACCGGGTGTAGTACTAGTTCGAGTGGTGTAGGCATGGTGTTCTCCTGTTGACATGACCGAATCATCCGGTTGTTCGACCGGGCAGGAGACCCATACGGGAACCATCTTGAAAACCTATCAAAGCTGAATAATGTCAGTTGACCCTTTGAGCCATCCAGGCAGCAGTGGACTTGCGTTGCCTGAGCCGTTCAAGCTCGTCTTCTTGTAATACGCCCGCATCGAGCAACTCGGACGCGCGGTCAAGCCTGCCTGCCCTGAAATTCAATTCAACGGCGTTAAGCCACACCTGGCGCATAATCTCGCTCTCAGGCTCGACCAGTACATCAAGCCTCACAAGCAGCCCGTCGATTGCGTTGGCCAGTTCGGCAACGTCGGTGTCGGTAGCGGCCTGGAATTCGATCAGATTGGCCTCCAGGCGCAAAGTGTCCAGATGCTCAGGCCCCACCTGTCTCTGTCGCTGGGCAAGCACCTCCTCGATCACTGACACGGCTTGTTCAGCCTCGCCTGCAGCCGCGAACAGGTGGCCCTGTTGCTCGCGGATCATCAATACCATGGGATGGGCTGGATCAAGGATATTCAGCGCACGTTCGTAGAGTGATCCGGTTCGGTCCATCGCCTCGGATAATCGTCCAACTCGCTTGTACAGCGTGGTCAGATTGAATTCCAGTCCAAGCAGCATGATTCGATCGGAATCCGGCTGTTGCGCAAGTCCATCCAGCGCATATTCAGTTAACTCAATTGCACGCTCGGGGTCGTCATATTTGACTGCAACCGCCAGGTTGGCGGCAATACGCAGCGGATCGCGATGGTCATCGCCATATAGTGCTCGAGCAATTGTTAAGGCCTCTTCGAGCAGGGGCCTGGCACGATCATGAAGCCGCTGCTCCTGGTAGTGACCGGCCAGATTGATGCGCGAATGCAACGCTTCTCGACTTTCCGTCCCCTTGCTGGCCTCAACCAGTGCCAGCACTTCAAGCAGGGCTTCTTCGGATTCCTCGAAACGTGACAGGTCTCTGAGCGCCATGGCCTTGCCCTGAAGCGCTCTAACAGCCTCGTCACTGTCGGCTGACTCGAGGTCAATCGTCAAGTTCAGAGCGGACTCCCAGAGCGGCAGCGCCTTATCGGGCATTCCAAGGTTGGTATACACATCACCCAATTCCATCGCCAGCCGGGCTCGCGCCGGATTCGCTTGCTGCAGAGATTCCAGATTGGCTGCTGCCCGATCGAGGACGTCTTCAACGCCGAGCTCAGGTCCGTGGCTTGGGTCGGCAGCCGAAAATGCTTCCCGCATCAGTGCGATGACTTCGTTGGCGGTGGCCGCTTCAATTCGCACCAGACGCGCCTGATGATAGGACCACGCGGCAGTCAATACCGCGGCAAACAGGATCGAGGCAAAGGTGATGACTGGCGCCCGGTTACGAGCGAAGAATTTGGACCAGCGATACGACAACGTCGGCGGGCGCGCTTCAACCGGACGATCCTCCAGAAATGCGCGCAAATCACGCGCCAAATCTTCTGCCGATCCGTAGCGTCGAGCCGGGTCACGTTCTACTGCGCGCAGACATATCCAATCAAGATCGCCACGCAATCTGGACGACAGGGCATAGGAATCCTCAACACCTAGAACGCTTGCCGCACCATGCTTTGATACTAGTTCCGAGGGCCGGCGCGGGTCCTCTCGCTCAAGTTTTTTTAAAATTTCGACAAGGTTTTGATCACCCGGCTGGCTGTCAAGCGGCGTTCGCCCGATCAGCAGTCGATACAGCAGTGCGCCCAACGCATAGACATCGACTCTGGTGTCGGCACTGGAATCACCTCGTGCCTGCTCCGGACTCATGTAGTTCAGCGTGCCGATAATTCGTCCGGCATGCGTCTCGAAGGTCTCAGGCCGAAGCCCCGCGGTAGCTTTTGCGATCCCGAAATCGATGATCTTGACCACTGGCTGTTCGGCATCACCAGAAACCAGAATATTGGCCGGCTTCATATCACGATGAATGACCCCTTTACGGTGCGCGTGAGTCACGCCAGCACACACCTGCAGCATCAACTCGAGGCGTGCACGGATATCGAGCTGATGTGCCTGACAGTAGTCATCAATATGTTGGCCGTTCACATGCTCCATTGCAAAAAAAGCGAGACCATCCTCGGTCTCGCCAGCAGCATAGAAACTGGCCACATTGGGATGAGACAGGCTTGCCAGGGCCTGCCGCTCTGCCGTGAAACGCAAGCGCTGTTCCGGATCCAGGCCGGCTTGCCAGGGCATCACTTTCAGCGCGACCCGGCGCTGGACAGGATGCACCTGATCAGCCAGGAAGACGCTGCCCATGCCGCCGGATCCCAGCAGTTCCGCAATACGGAAATCGCCGATAAGACGCCCCGGCTCGGCCGTCGCCAGTATCGACGGTGCGGCAGCGATTGTCGCGTCATCAGTATCCGCAGCGATCAATTCACGCAACCGCCCGGCTAACACCACATCTTCAGCCTCGACCTTGCGCAATATTGATTCACGGTCAGCGGGATCTGCGTCACAGTACGCATCAAACCATTCGCGCAATGATTTTGCTGGCATGGCTAAGCTCCAATAATCAAAACCGGCAATCGATCAGCCTGCTTGCAAGTATAAGACCCCCGCTCATCATCGGCAGCCGCCAGGAAAAGGCGGCTGTTCAACCCTTGTGAGCCGGGCGCAGCTGTTCGCCGATGACACACAAGCCGATTCGCTCACGTATGAACCTCGCGAACCATAATTTTCTTGAGGAGCCTCGAGCATGACGATTCGAACCAATCAAACGGAGTGGAAGGCCAGACCTGGCGCGTCCAATGCAGGACAGGCACGCGTTCGACGCGACCGTATGCCGGCTGCAAGCCTGAAGCGGCATTTCGGACCTGAGGAAGTGGGCCTGCGTCGCCGCTGGTTGAACGCAGTCACTGGCAGCCACTCGAACGAATTGTTCCGCGGCCATCTCAATGCCGAAGCGTGCGCAGGCAATATCGAGAATTTTATTGGCACCTTGCAAGTCCCTGTGGGCATCGCCGGCCCCCTGCACGTGATCGGAGCTGGCATCGATGACCATGTTCCATTGCCACTGGCAACGACCGAGGGTGCGCTGGTGCGTTCGCTGCATCGAGGCGCATTGATTTGCAACCTTGCCGGTGGCATTCAGGTTCATGCTCGTGGTCAGCGCATCAGCCGGGCACCGGTGTTTGTTTGCCAATCCTTTGGCCAGGCGCTGGAGCTTGAACGGTGGATTGACGAACACAAGGACCAGATTCGGCATCAAGCAGAAGCATGTTCGGGACACGCCCGGCTCCTGCAGCTCGAAACGGTCGTATTCGATCGAACCGTGCACGTGGAATTTGCCTTCTCGACCCGGGACGCAGCGGGCCAGAACATGGTCACTGCTTGCACCTGGGGCGCCTGTGAGTGGATCAAGCAGCAGCTGGAGCTCGACCCATCTCTTGGCTTTGAACGCTACCAGATCGAAGGGAATCTTTCTGCTGACAAGAAGCTCTCCGGACGATCCCTGACGCTTGGGCGAGGCCACGCAGTGACCGCGCGCTGCGTGATTCCGGAGCGTTTGCTGAAGCGTTTCTTTGGCGTCGACGCGTCGACATTCCTCGATGCTTACCAGGTCGCACAGGCGGGTGCGGCCCATGCAGGCCTGGCGGCATTCAATGTGAATTTTGCCAATGCCATCGCCGGTATTTTTCTTGCCTGTGGCCAGGATGTGGCCAGTGTGCACGAGGCCAGTGGCGGCTTCTTTCAGGTAACACCGGCCGACGGCGGGATCGCGATCGCCGCCCATTTGCCGTCGTTGCCTGTCGGTTCTGTCGGAGGCGGGACCGGCCTTCCTACGCAGGCCGAGTGTTTGTCTCTGGTCGGCTGCCAGGGCTCCGGTGGCGCCGTTCGACTGGCGGCCATCGTGGCTGCAGCCTGTCTTGCGCTCGATCTCTCCACCGGCGGTGCCATTGCTGGCGGTCAGTTTGCTTCGGCACATCAACGACTGGGCCGCAACCCGCCACCCGCGTCGAGCACACAGGATGACGTTGCCCGCCTGGTCGGCATCGATCCCGAATCGCTGAACCGGTTTGAGCAAAGCCCGCTGGATTCAACCGATGATGTGATGTGTCGAATCCGATCACGCGTCGGCGGTGGTTCGTTGTCGCGATGCCGCATGCACGTCCAAGGCGAACAACAACCGCGCGTAGCCGTGGTCAAGCACAGCGTGCCGGTCGACGGCACAGGTCCGCTGGCGCAATGTCTTGCCACTATCGCGGGTGATGACAGCCTGACCGGGTTGCTTGAAGGCGGTCTGGACTCGCTGGATCTTGGCGGTTCTGCTGGCCGCGAATGGGCCTTTTACCGCCATGCCGACACCGCCTATCGGGCCTATATGCCAGAAGCCCTGGGACTGAGCGAGCCCGCGTCTGGAAATCACCCCTCTCCGGCCTACACCATTGCACTCGAAGATCTTGAAGGCTGCAGACACCTTGCGCCCGGACAACCCTGGACAAGAGAAGAAATGCACATCACCTTGACTGCAATGGCTCGATTCCACGCGCTGGGCTGGCAACACCGTCCCGCATGGATGGACAGGGTCAGAGAACCAGAGGACAAGGCCTGCCATGCAGTGGGCCGCGAACTTCGCCATCGCCTGCTCGCCCGGGCAATTGATTCCAGCGAAATCACCCTGCCCGCTGCCGTGCATGCCTGGTTGATTTCGGAAAATCAGGCAGCTGACTGTGCCAGTGACGTTCGCTTCCGGACCGTCATACACAACGACCTCAGCACGCGCAACATTTGCCTGCGCAGCACAAAACAAGGACTAGAGCCGGTTTTTTATGACTGGGAGTTCGTCACCTGGGGTGCGCCGCAGCGTGATGTGATCGAGTTTCTGACGCACGTGCTCGCACCGACGCATTTTCAGGCAGGCTTCGAGGATGGTGTTCGTCATTATCACGATGCACTGACTGAGGTGTTGCCGGATGCGCCGTCTCAATGGGCATTCCGCCGCGAACTCATGTCTGTTGCCGGCGAGCTGTTTCTGAGTCGGACAGTGCCGCTAGCGCTGCTCCGTGAGGCCCTTGGATTGGCGTGGTTCCCACCGGTGCTTGCCAACATGGGTTCGCTGCTTCAATCCGGCATCGTGCTGGAGCGTGCAGCATGAGTGCCCGCGTGCTGTGGCCTGATCATGGCCCCTATCGATCGACTGCTGTGGGCGCCAAGGCTGTGGGTCTCAAGACCATACGAAGCCTGGGTCTGCCGGTACCGGATTGGGGCGTCATCGCCGGTGCGGCACATGCCGGTTCCGGTTCGCTTCAACGGGCCGTTGACGTACTGGTCGAACGCCTGCCGGGTGAACGTTTCGCCGTCCGCTCCTCCAGCACGATCGAAGACGGGCTCGACTGTGCAATGGCCGGCCAGTTTCACAGTGAGCTGAACGTGCCGGGCAGCGCGCTGCCCGACGCAATCAAACGCGTGGTGGCCAGCGGCGAACAGATTTTTACCGGTGATCGAACGGAGGCCACGATGGGTGTCATCGTGCAGCAGCAGGTCAAGCCCCGGTTTGCCGGCGTGCTGTTCACGCTCGACCCAACACTGCGCGACACCGACGCGCTGGTATGCGAGTGGGGCGAGGGTCTTGGTGACGCCCGCATTGCCGGACGGGAAGATGCTCGGCGGGTCCGGATCGATCGGGCCAGCGGACAAATGGACGCAACATTGCCGCAAACACTGGCCGCTGAAATGCCGAAGTTGGTCGCGGCCGCCCTGAGCATTGAACGCCATCTCGGTACTCCAGTGGATGTGGAGTGGTGCGTCGACGCGAGTGGTCTGCTGCTGGTCCAGGCGCGGCCCATTACAGCCATTGAGCGACCTGGTGTAAGCGCCTGGTCGAGCGTGAATCTGAACGAGAACTTTCCGGAGCCCCTTGCGCCCCTGGCCTGGTCCATGATTCGGCGATTCTACAGTGCCTATATGCGTGGCTATCTTTCGCTGGCTGGCGTTTCCGGATCATCGGCACTGGACTTCGAACGGGAACTCGGAGACTGGGTTGGCACCGTACAGGGCCGATTGCACTACAACCTTCGTGCCTGGTATGGACTGACAGCCTGTTTTCCATGCGCCGATACGCTGCGCAAGGGCATGGAGCATTTCCTGGGTATGCGCGTGCCGCTAACGCTCAAACCACCCCCGGTCAGCCAACAGATTGCAGCGCGCTGGCGTCAGCCCTGGCGGGTTCTGGGGCTGGGTCTGAGACTGCTCGGCCAGCACCTGCGCGCGGACCACACGGTGAGGCGATTCCAGCGAAGATTCCACCTCGCCCGCTGCGACTGGCGAAGCACGCCTTACGCCGAACAACCGATTAGCGATCTGATTGAGCATGTCGAGGCACTGCTCGGTTTTGCCAGAAGGGAATATCATGCCCAGTGCGTAGCCGATCTTGAAGTGCTGATCTTCCCGGCACTCTTCGCAGCGTCTGCTCAACGCGCAGGCATTGAACGTAATGCCGTGTTGCGTGACCTTGGCGGCGTCGGTGCAGAAAGTGCACAACAGGCCTCGCTGGTCCAGTCGATGGCCGACCTGATTCGTCACCGACCCGCAGCACAGGCGGCGCTCGAGACCGGGAATACCGCTGCTGTGCTGACGGAAATCGGGCGTGATGGACGACAGTTATACGAACAGTTCATGGATTCGTTCGGGTCGCGCTGTTACCACGACTGCCAACTGGTCTCACCAACGTTCGAGGAAAACCCTTCCCTGTACTGGTCGCTGGTGCAGCGTTCGGTTTCCAAACCTGTCGGCAGGGTCCACGCAGCGGACGAAAGCAACGATCACAAGGCCTACGGACCGATGCTGCGTATGCTCAGGAACCGGGCCCGGCGGGCGATCGGCCTTCGTGAGCGCGGTCGCATAGTCCGCAGTTTGTTATTCGGCGAGCTGCGCCAGCTGTTTCTTGCGATCGGTCAGCATTTGGTCGAAGCCGGACAACTGGATGACCCACAGCGTATTTTTCTGTTGCGCTGGTCCGAGCTGCGGGAACTCGCCGCGGGCCGCGGACATCTCGACCAGTCAGTTGATGCAACAGTCAACGCACGTGCCTTGGCGCTGGATGAAGCGCGAAATGAGCGACTACCCGAACTCGTGTTCGTGGATGCGGGTCGCGGGGTGCGCTCCGCGCTGCCGGCAGCACCGTCTGCCGATGGCGCCATTAGCGGCATTCCCGTTGCAACCGGTCGTGCGACCGGTCGCGTTCGCGTCGTCCGCTGCCCATTGTCCGATCCGTTCGAGCCCGGTGATATTCTCGTCGCCTATGCGGTTGATCCCGGTTGGACTGCGCTGCTAACGCTTTGTAGTGGCATCGTGCTCGAGAAAGGTGGCGTGTTGTCGCACGCAGCGATCGTTGCCCGCGAGTTCGGCATACCGGCAGTGACGGGCGTCGCTGACGCGATGCAACGGATGCAGCACCTGTCAACCGTCACGGTCGATGGCTACAAGGGCGTTGTGGAGGCCGCAGACGGATGACCGCGCTGCGCGCCTTTGTCTCGGAACGGTTTTCGCCGACGATCACGATTCCAATGTCGCTGATCATCGCCGCGGCGCTCGCCGATCCGGCGCATGCAACGCTATACGTTGTGTTGGAAACCACGCTGTACACCTGGCTGGTACTGCTATTGGCTCGTGGTATCGATGACCTGACATCGCTGGACGAAGATCGATTGCGGCATGGCCATCGAGGCCTGGTGACCGGCGCAATAAAACCGGCCGTACTCAGCCTGTGGCTCGGAGCGGCAGCGATGGGCGTTCTATCCCTCTCGCCGAACCTGAGCACATTGGCACTGAGCACGGCCGGTACTGTATTTCTCGGTCTTGCGTTCTCCTTGCGACACAGGCTGGCAGCCAGACTATGGCCAATGGTCAGCAACGCGGTGTTCTTGATGCCGGGTTTCTGGTGCCTTCTTGCACCGGATCGGGGCGGGCCGGCAACCCTGCCGATCGCGCTGACACTGTGGCTGGGCAGCGCTGCTCATCACTGGTTGCACACCGAAGACCCCGCCAGCGCTGGTGTAGATTTATGGCTTGGACTCGTACTGAGTACAGCAGGAACCGTGGTTATCATTACGGCTTTGATCGTTGCTCCGGCCATTGCCCTTGCGCCACTGATGGCTGCTGTGGCCTGTTATGCCATGACGGTTGCGCTTGCATGGCCCCTTCGTCCTGCATATGCCGGACGCAGTCAGCTGCTGTACATCTGGGGCTATTGCGCCTTTCTGTTCCCACTGGCACTCTGGTGTCTTGCTCGCGGCCCTGCCAGGATTATGCTGTGAGTACTGAACTGATGGTCCTGCTGGCCGCTGTCGCACTGGGCGGCGCCCTGAACATGATGCTGATCCGATATCGCTGGCCAGCGCTGCTTGAAGCCCCGATCGACGGCGGACGATACTTCGGCGATGGACGGCGCCTGTTTGGCGACAATAAAACGTGGAAGGGTTTTGTTGGCATGATCGGCACGACAGCACTCGCCACGCTTGCCGCTTGCAGCCTCGGCGTGTTGCCCGGTCGAACACTGTTCGAGGCCGGCATGATCGGCGCAGCGCTGGGCCTTGCATACGTAGCGGCAGAACTGCCCAACAGTTTTGTCAAGCGTCGGCTCGATATTCATCCCGGCCAGCTTTGCGCCAGCAACCGTGTCCGCTTGCTACAGCTGATCGTCGATCAGGCAGACTCCGTGCTCGGCTGCATCGTAGTCCTTGCCTTCACCACAGCCTACTCTCTATTAGACCTGATGGCACTTGCGGTCATCGCTGTATCGGTGCATTTTTCAATGAATATTCTGCTGTACGCGGCCGGTCTGAAACGCGCCTGGACGTAATGCGATATCAAAAGAACGAATGCAGGGGCACGCACAATCCAGTCAGCATCGACTCGGGATCCGGCGTAGAACCGGAATCAAATCGAAGGCATGAGTGCAGCTTCAAGATCGCGGCAGAACCCTGACCCGTCGAGGGGCATGGGCCTGTGTTCAAGTATCGCCAAGGCAGTTTCGGTGGCAGCGCAAACGGTGCCAGCTGTCCGATGACAGTCTCGGCGAGTCAGGTTGGGGTAGCGTCGGGCCGCCGCGCGCACCAGCGCAGACCACCGAGCCCATCGGATTGGAACAGTTCGACCATCACCGCGTAGAAATGCGCTAAGGCCTGGAATGCGTCGTGGCCATGGATGGCGACATACTGCGCCTTGCGTTCGAGGAATTCATCCAGACGGTCACGGACAAACCGGCCCCATGCTGCGCTCATGTCTTCCATTTCAATCCTTTCGAAACCGGCTGTTTCGATTTGATCACGATAGCGCTCCCAGGACGGAAGCGCACGGCAGTAGACCTCGTTTTCAAGCATGGCGCGATGCTCCGGCCCGAGGCCGGGACGGGCATAGAAATCCTCGACCAGAATCGAGCCGCCCGGCCGGAGGCACCCAAAGCAGCGTTCCAGCAGCGCCGCGCGGTCAGGGATATGCAAAAACGTCAACCAGCTCACCAGCGCATCGAAGTGTTGCCCGGGCTGCTCGATGGTCAAAAAGTCAGCGCAGTGATGCTCGATCTGCTCCTCGAGTCCCGTTCGCCGCGTCAGGTCTGCGGCCAGTTGATTCAGGTCCGGCTGGAGTTCGATCGCCGTGACCCGGCATCCGCCCTCCGCGGCCAGCAGGCGAGCCGGGCCGCCCAACCCGGACCCGACGTCAATCACCCGGTCACCCTCGACCAGGCCAAGACGATCGATCGCCGCACGCACGGCCGCCGGCCCGTGGTAGTGAAGCTGGTCGAGATCAAACAGCGTCTCGATCGACAGCGGGTCGTCCAGCCCGAATCCACGCGCACCTAGCTCGCGTTCCACACGATCTACGTGCGTATAGAGCTTCATGGTCTTGATTTGCGAGTGGGAACGAGTCAATGGATGCATCCGGGATGGCTGAAAAACGCAGACACCCAACGCGCAGCGATGAGCCTGCCCGAAATCAGCTCAACGTCCAACAGTGCATGGCCCAATGATGGTACGGGTCGCAACGGGTTGACGCGTTCAGCATGGCGCAGCATCGCAACAGTTGGTTTCAGGTTGAAACAGGCACGCTTCCTGGGTTTGTCCGGTCAACGTGCTGTTGGTGACAAAGACGTTGCCGCTGCAATAGCCACCCTCTACGCCAAAGGCTCCATTGTTGACGAACAAGCTGTTACGCACATGAAAGCTTGGCGAGTTCAAAAAGATCCCACGGTCCCCGTTGTTTCCGATTCGAACGTGATCGATCAATCCCGTGCCGGTGGCCTCCAGGCCGGGTCCTGCCGTATCGCTGATCCGAACATCGCGCACGACCAGGTCTCGAGTGCCATCAATGCGAATTCCTCGTCCCATTCCGTTGATCGAACCCTGCTCTATAACGATATTTGCCGTTTCCGGAGCAACGATGATTCCGATCTCATCGAACGGAGGCACCGTGCAATCGGGATTGCCGCCAGTGCAGACTGAAGAGCCGTTCAGGCTGAATCCGGACAAGTCCAGATGTACGTCGGAAGCGCTGATGTCGATGCCCAATCGTATAGCGCCACTTGTGATTTCGGTCAGGTCTAAACCGGAGGTGAGCCGGTAGCTTCCAGCTTCGGAAATGTTCACTGGGAAACCGGGCGCGTCACCCGCAAAACAGCCCGTTTCAACGCAGAATTCATTGATCTCGATGGCACCATCGGCTTTGGCACTCGAGTTCAATACAATCAGAATAACGGTAAACAGCAGCTTTTGGGCAAACATAGTAATCTCACTTATTGATCTCAATTTGACCCCGATACAGTGTGGGCCACTCAACTACCGATACGAGGGTTGATCCATTATGCACTCCGTGTGCCATTGGCATCTTGAATCGCACGTTCAGCAGACGAAGCATAACCGCCCTTTTTCTCGATGACCAGCACTATCCGGAGCCGTGCCAGACCAGAAGTGCTGTTACCGGCATGGGCCTATCCGTAGCGAGCGGAACGGGCCGCGCACCGTACAGCGTTTTTCAGAGGTTCCTTAGGTCCCATTGCTCTTTTCCATTCACTAGTAATGGTGATCACCGCATGGAATGTTGTTGGCACTATGGAATCGACCCTGACAAGGGGTGCTTACAGTGAGACTCTAAAGTCGGCCACAATACATCTCGTCGGGAACTGGTCATAATGAACCAACCAGCGTCCTTTACTCTATCGCGATGACTTTTGAATTTGAACTGACCGTAATCCTTAAACTGCTGGCTGCCTTCTTGCTGGCACTGCCAGTCGCCATCAACCGCGAAAAACACAGCCGGGTGATGGGGCTGCGAACCTACCCATTGATGTCCATGGGAGCCTGTGCGTACATGTTGATCGGCATTGGCTTCATCGGCGATCTGAGCGTGGATGCCCAGGCGCGGATTATTCAGGGCTTGCTCGGTGGGCTTGGGTTCCTCGGTGCCGGCGCCATCATCCAGAACAATGACCGCGTCGAGGGCACTGCCTCGGCCGTGTGTATCTGGATTTTCGGTGCCGTTGGCCTGGCCTGTGCGCACGGTCAATGGCTGATCGCAGTCGTACTCAGCCTGACCGCATGGCTTGTACTGAATTTGTTTTTTGTCTGGAAGAAAGAACTGGAGGGCAAGAATCTCAAGTCCCTGCCCGAAGAGGATGACGACGACTGACTCGTGCCGATCGGTCCTGCGATCAATCCGGCCGGCGAATCGGCTACTGCGACTTTGCAGTACTGTAGCTACGGATCAGGATTGAACGCAGGTTTTCAACCGCTCGATCGCGCGCTGCAAATGTTGCTCCAGCCGTTCCAGTGCGCTGGGCATGGCCTCGTCCTGAAATTCCTGCTGTGCCTGTCGCGTCGTGTTCAGCAGTACCTGTTCCTGTTCGAGTCGGTGTTCCAGGACCGCCTCAATGCCCTCTTGCGATAGGAGGCTGCGCAAGCGCTCGGTCAATGCCTCGAGACCGGATTGCTCAGGGTCAGACGCTCTGGGTAGGTCATCCAGCTTGCGAATCAATGCCTCCAGCGGCGCCAGCAACGGTTCACGCGCATCCAGAACATCGGCAAACGCCTGCTGGATGCCACGCTGAGTGGTCTCAACCTGTTGGCCGGGCTGCTGAAAGAACTCGATTAATTCGCGCATGACCTCCGTGCTGGCATTCAGCTGCCGATACAGTTCATTCAGCACGAGCTGTTGATTGTTGCGGATCAGCGACATGGAGCAGTGATCTGACGTTGGTGCCTCAGCGGATGAGCATACCAAGGCTGGAGGTCCTGTGGTGAATTTCAATGAACGGTGGGCGATGGAAATCATTGCCTACCTGAAGCAGGTTGGTTCCGGAGCGCTGGCGGCAATCAATACGCTGTAATTACAG
>JGI12210J13797_10001539_pt1 | contig 42256 bp, 40 predicted proteins | sample ElkSlonscriptome_3_FD_13797 | JGI IMG/M metagenome (IMG submission 13797) | reverse complement strand
CAACGACGAGCGCCCCGTGTGGGGCGCGGTCCGGGGCGGATGTCTGCGGCTCCGAATAGCAGCAGAACTTTGGCGACACCACACTAGAGCAGCGCGCCGGTGATCGCGAAGCAGATGGTGGCGATCAAGCCACCGGTGAGTGCGTACGGGAGCTGGGTCCGGACATGATCGATATGGTCGGTCGCGGCCGCCATCGACGAGATGATCGTGGTGTCGGAGATGGGCGAGCAGTGGTCGCCGAAGATCCCGCCGGCGAGCGCCGCCGCGATGAAGGGCGCGAGCGGCAGCCCCAGGACCTCCGCCGCCGGAACGACGATCGGCAGCATGATCCCGAACGTCCCCCACGACGTTCCGATGCTGAAGGCGATGCCGCCCGAAACCAGGAAGGCGAGGGGCAGGAATACCGCGAGCGGAAGCCCCCCCGACACCAGCTGTGCCACGTAAGGGCCGGTCTCCAGCGCCGCCGCGACGTTCTTCATCGCCAGCGACAGCAGGAGGATGAGGGCCAGCGGCACGAGTCCACCCGCCCCCTTGAGCGCCGTCTTCATGAGTTCGTCGACGTCGAAGGCACGACGGGAGAGAAGGAGCACCCACGACGTGAACAGGCCCGCGGTCACTGCCCAGAGCACCGACGTGCTGCCGCTGCCCTCGAGCAGATTGCCCTCGCCCGTCACCCAGAGTCCAAACGGCATCGTGAAGACCATGACGGCGATCGGCACGATCATGTCCCGCGCCAGCGGCTCGACACCGGGCTTGGTCTCGGGGGACAGTACCGATTCATCGACGACCGGTACCGAGTCCTCCCACATGAGCTGACCCGTCGCGGCTCGGGCCTCCGCCTTCTTCATGGGGCCGATATTCCAGTCGAAGAGGACCACGACCAGTGCGAGGGTCACCGCCGCGATCGCGTAGAAGTTGAACACGATCGACGTGACGAACACCCCGACGGCGCCCTGCACGCCGAGGCTCTCGAGAATTCCGATGTTGTAGGCGCCCCAGGCGTTCATCGGGATCAGGATGCAGATCGGAGCGGAGGTCGAGTCGATGATGTACGCGAGCTTCTCGCGCGAGCTCCGGTACCGGTCCATCAGCGGGCGCGCCACCGAACCGGCGACGAGCACCGTGATGTTCGACTCGATGAAGATGACGAATCCCGTGCACCAGGCGAGGAGCTGCGCGCCCTTCGCACTCTTCACGAGGGCATTCTCCTCGAGCACCCGTATGAAGCCCTTCACACCGCCGGACACCTCGATGGTGGCGATCATGGCGCCGATGACCAGCGTGAACATGATCACCTTGGCGTCGCCCGGCTCCCCCAGCACGGCGACGAGTTCCTCGATCGTGACCGCCAGACCGACCAGCGGGTTCCAGCCGTTCAGGATCGTCCAGCCCAGCCACACGCCTCCGGCGAGCGACAGATACACCTGCCGACTCCAGATCGCGAGAACGATCGCGAGAACGGGCGGAAGCAGGGAGATCCAGGTGGGATCCGTCATCGGAGCGCGATCCGGATGGGTTCGGGAAGAGCGGCGACATCGCCCGCGTGGACCGAAGCGCGGGACACGCCCGGGCTCCCCGCCACGAGATAGCGGAGCGGCCACGATACGGCCGATCGAATGCCCACGCGACCCGTGCGTCGCACCAGGTCGTCCGAAACAGGGTCGCCGGGAAGGATCTGCAGTGGAGCCCGGGTGAGGTCGTGCCCGCCGAGCGTGCCGTCGATCGCGAAGGCCTGGCACAGCTTCCCCGGACCGTTCGCGAGGTGGTCGTCACGTCCTCGACGTTCCATCACGGCCGAGCGCCCCTCCAGGATCTCGGCGCCCCGGATCAGAACGGCTCCGACCTCATCGGCCGTCCGCCCCCCGGTGACGTTCAGGCACCAGTGCATCCCGTAGATCCGGTACACGTAGGCGAGTCCCGCCGGCCCGAACATGAGCCGGTTGCGATCGGTCACACCGGCCCTGGTGGCGGCGTGCGAGGCGGGATCCTCGGGACCCAGGTAGGCCTCGGTCTCGACGATCCGACCGACTACGGTCCGGCCGGCGGTGGTGGAGTGGAGCCGCTGCCCGAGGAGGTCTCGCGCCAGCGCATCCATGCGCCGGGCGAACCACTCCTTCGGGCGAGCGGTGGACGTCAGTAGTCCGTTGCCAGCCGGACGACCCGGCGCTCGATATCCTCTTCCCACGCCTCGAGGAGGTGATCCGCCCGTGCAGCCGGCAGGAGCGAGCGAACGCGCCCCGGCTCGTTGTTCAGCACCTCGAAGAGGCTGTCCCCGAAGGCGTCGGCGACCTGCTCGGCCGTCTTCTCACCAATCCCCTTGTAGGAATTGGTAAGGTAGGCGATCTGGGCATCGCGGCCCGTCGGAAGCCCGAGCGCCTCGGCATCGATCGCCTCGAGCGGCTCGGCCGTCGGCGCAGTGTCCGGCGCATCCGGCTGTTCCACCTCTCCCGGCTCGAAATCGTCGTCGTCGTCGAAGTCGTCGTCGTCGTCGAAGACATCCGTCTGCGGCGCCACGGTCTCGACCGGAGCGACGTCCGCGGTGGACGACGGCTGACCCTGTCCCTCGAACAGCGGCGGCGGCCCGTCGGTCCGGCGACGCGTCGTGCCGCCCCGCGGGCCGAGTCGGCGACCGGGCGTTTCGTCGTCCACGAAGTCGCCGGGCGTCATCTCCTCGACGATCGGCTCGGTCTTCGTCGTGGACGATCCCGCCTCGGAGGCCGGCTTGGACGTCGGCTCGGAGGCCGCGTCGGAGGGCGACGGTTCCTGCTCATCCGGGGCCCGGGTGTCGCGCCGATCGCTCTCGGCGTGCCGATCGGTCCGCTCGAACGTGGGCTCGGGAGCCTGCTCCTCGGCCTCGGCCTGCTCGTCCTTCTGGCGCGCATTCGCTTCGGCGGCCTGCGCCGCGGAGGCGTCGGCCTGCTCGACCTCGAACCCGCCGTTGTCGAGGCGCCTGACGGTGATGAGGCCGTCTTCCTCCGCCGCCTTCAGAAAGAGCGAGAACTTCGGGAAGCCGTATTCGGCCTCGTCGAAGCCGGTGACGATCTCGAGCATCCGCCGCTTGACGTCGGAACCGCGCGCCGGGTAGCGGTCCGCGTCGCGAAGTCGGTCGAGGGCAGCGAGGAGCACCTCGTACGCGCCCTCGATCCCCTCGGAGAACTCACCCGTCGCAGCAGCCTTCTCGGGTTCGTCGGTGGCCGGCCGGGATGCGCGGGACTCTTCCCGTCGACCGGACTCCGCTCCCGAATCGCGGGAGTCGTCACGGGAATCGTCGCGGGAGTCGTCGCGGGACGACCGATCGCGCTTGCGATCGCGCCCGCGTCCCCTGCCCCGCTTGTCGCCGCGGCGCTCGGTGGACGTACCGGACCCCGATGAAGCGTCACTGCCGGACGACTTCGAGCCCGAGGCCGGAAAGATGTCGTACTGCCCGTTGTCGGCCTTTCGGAGCTTGAGCAGGTCGCGGGATGCCGCCTCGGTCACGAACCGGCTGAACTTGCTGAAGCCGAACTTTCCCTCGTCGAACTGCGGGTCGAGCTCGCGCATGACCTGCTTGAGCCGGTCGGAGCGCATCACGTCGCCACGGTCCGACATCAGCTTCACCGACTTCTCGACCAGCATCCACGGATCGAGCGACGTCCGGTCGCCCGCCTCGGTGGTCTTCTGGAGCCCGGCGAAGTTGGTGTAGGAGTAGTACTCGTCGCAGTTCTGGACGAGGATGTCGGAGCTCGACTCCTGCAGTCCCACGCCGATCACGTACTTCCCGTACTCCTTGAGCTTCAGGACCAGTGAACTGAAATCACTGTCCCCGGTCAGAAGGATGTACGTCCCGATCTCGGGGCGGGTGAAGATGAGCTCCATCCCGTCGATCGCCATCCGGATATCGGTGGCGTTCTTCTTCGAGCTGCCGTAGGCGGGCGCGAAGATGAGGTCGATCGAATTTTCCGACAGCGGCACGATGTACTGCGGATAGCGGCGCCAGTCGGCGTACGCCCGCTGGACCGTGACCTTCCCGCGGATGATGTCGGAGTCGAGGAGCTTCCTGAATTCCTTCGAGAGGTCACTCCGCATCCCCATCGTCACGTTGTCGAAGTCGATGAGGAGAGCCGCATTCGGGGCATCAACCGGATGGTGGATACCCGCGCCGTGCGGTACGGCCTGATAAGGCGTATTCATTTTTTTGTAGCTCGCTTTGGCGAGACATATCTCGGCCGCGAGCCTCCCGTTTCCACTCTCCGCAGACCCGATCGGCCATGTGCGAAGGCTGGTGGAGCGGGGAAGCCGGGGCGGCGCTTCTCCGTTGCGCCGGAACGCGTCAGGTGTCGGTCCGAGCGGAGTCCTTGAGCATCCGCGCAACCTCGACCCTGCGGACCTTGCCGGTGCCGGTCATCGGAAAGGCGTCGAACAGGCGAACGAGATCCGGAACTCTGTGGTCCGCGAGGGTCGCCCGGCACCACTCCTTCAACTCGTCCTCCGTGACGATCGCTCCCTCGACCGGGACCACGCAGGCGCAGATGGTCTCCCCCAGAATTGCATCGGGAAGACCCACCACTGCCACATCGAGCACGGCGGGGTGCATGCCGAGGCGATTCTCGACTTCCCGCGGGTGAACGTTGTGACCAGCCCTGAGGATAACGTCTCTGTGCCTTCCCACCAAATGAAGACACCCCTCCTCATCCAGCATGCCGAGATCTCCGGTCAGAAAATACCCTTCATGACCGAGGGAGCGAGAGGTCAGTCTGGGCTGACGATAGTAGCCATCCATCATCCCGGTTCCGCGGACTCCGATCTCCCCGACACTCTCGGACGGAAGGTGTTCGTCGTCTCCCTCCGGATCCGGCACCGAGGCGTCCGGAACGATGCGGATCTCGACGCCCTCCAGGGGGAGTCCGACCGTGAAATGGCGGACCGCTTCGGGGGCGTCGGGTGGCGTCACCGAGACCAGTGCGCCCGCTTCGGTCACCGAATATCCGAGCACGACCGTCGCACCGGTGGCCGACTCGATCCGCGCCGGCAGGCCTCCGGACACCGGGGCGCCCGACACCAGGGCGAGCCTGAGGGAGGAGAGGTCGCGCGGACGCGCCTCCTGCTCCAGAAGCTGGGTCTCGTAGAGGGTGGGCGTCCCGTACTGAACCGTCGCCCGGTGCATCTCGATCAGGTCGAGTGTGGCCGGGCCGTCCGTCGACGGGTCGAGGACGAGGGTCGAGCCCGCCAGCACGCTGCCCACGAGGCCCTGACCGAGCCCGAAGACATGGAAGAGGGCCGAAATGCCGGCGATCCGGTCCGTTTCGCGGATGTCGAGTCGCGCCACCGCCGCCGCCGCGATCCGGATGAGGTTGGCGTGCGTGAGGAGCACGCCCTTCGGCTTCCCCGTGGTCCCCGACGTGTAGAGGAGCCCGACCACGGCGTCCTCCGGCTCGCCCTCCACCGCCGGCGCAGCCGGATAGTCTCGACCCTGGCCCGCGGACAGCAGGTCCTCGTACTGGAAGATCCGATCGTCGTACCAGAGGTCTTCCTTCCCGACCGTGACCAGGTACTTGAGCGCGGGGAGCTGCGGAAAGAGCCCCTCGAACAGCTGGAGGTAGTCGACCCCCTCGAAGGTCTCGATGGTGACCGCCGCGACCGCCTCGGAGTGCCGCAGAAGGTATCGCAGCTCGGGCCCGGGGAGACGAGGGTTCAGCGGGACGACGACGGCACCGATCTTCGCCGCGGCGAACAGGGCGACCGCGAACTCCGGGCAGGGAGGCAGAAGGAGCGCCACACGATCCCCCGCCTCGACGCCCAGACCATGCAGAGCCGCGGCCATCGCCTCGGCCTGCGAGTCGGTCTCGCCGAAGGTCGTCCGGCCACCCCCCGACAGCAGGAACACGCGCTCGGGGTCGAGCGTCGCGCGCTGCGCGAGGGCGGCGGTCAGGGTCGGTGGGGAAACGCGCACCGAGGAGTTCAGATCACGTCGGGGTTGGTGGAGACGGCGTTGGTGAAGATAGGCGGACCCACCTCACCCCGCGAGACGTCCGAGGTGGGCCCGCAGGTCTTTCGAATCCACGGTCCGACTCCAGTCGTCGCCCTCCCGGTCCACCGCGCCGATTCTGGACAGGAGCACGACACGTGGGTCGCCTCCCCTCACCTTCTTGTCGAGTCGGATCAGGTCGACCGTCGTATCCGGGTCCAGAGAACCCCGTTCGGAGGGGAGTTCGGCGACGGCGAACCAGCTTCGAAGTCGGTCCTCCGTGCCGGCGGCGGTCGGGCCGAGCGCCTCGCCGAGCGCGGCCTCCCAGAGCATCCCACGCGCCACGGCCCTACCGTGGGGGAGTGAATACCCGCTGGCCTGCTCGATCGCATGGCCCACCGTGTGCCCGAAGTTCAGGATCTCCCGGATCCCGCTCTCCCGCTCGTCGCGCGACACCACGTCCGCCTTCAACTCGATGGATCGGTGCACCACACCCAGGACCGCATCGGGGTCGGCCGCGAGCACACTGCCCGCGGCGGTCACGATGCGTTCACCGTAGTCCGCATCGAGAATCGCTCCGTGCTTGAGCGCCTCCGCGAGCCCGTTGCTCCGCTCCGGACGGGGAAGCGTCGCGATCGTCTCCGGATCGACGAGCACGAGTCGCGGGGGGTGGAAGGCACCGACGAGGTTCTTCCCGTGTTCGGTGTCCACACCCGTCTTTCCACCCACCGACGCATCGATCATCGCGAGCAGCGACGTCGGCATCTGGACGATCGGAACACCCCGCATGAAGGTGGCCGCGACAAAGCCGGCAAGGTCCCCGACCACTCCGCCCCCGACCGCCAGAATCCCGCCGTCGCGGCCGAAGCCGGCCTCGAGGAGGGCGTCCGTGAGGGCGGCCCACTGCGTGCGATTCTTGTGAGCTTCCCCGGCCGGAATGGTGAAGAGCTCTCCGCCGAGGCCCGCGCGCGACAGGACGTCCGCCACGTCGCCCCCGTACAGGGGCGCCACATTCTCGTCGCTGATCACGGCCCAGCGGGTCACCCCCGGGGCGGCCTCCCGCAGCTGGGGCACGATTTCGAGGCGGAGTCCGAGTCCGATGCGGACCGGGTAGTCGCGGAGTCCTCCCCCCGCGCGGACCGATATCGTCACCGGGTTCATGGGACCGCCCCCGGTGTCGCGACCCCGCCCTCGAGCGTCACCGTGACCTCCGGCTCAAGGCCGATCCGGAGCAGCGCGATCGGTCGCCCATCGACCTCCATCGTCCCGAGGCTGGCGCGATTCGGCAGCGCGCTCAGATGCGGGGTGACGGTCGACGCGAACCGATCCCGCGCGCCCTCCGAATCGAACACGAGGGACCACACCACCCCGCTCCGCGCCCCGTCCGTGACCAGCGCCCAGCGATCCCCGTCCCATCCGTCGGCCGCGGCGCCCGCCGCCTCACCGGCGAGTTCCTCCAGGAAGATGCGCGTTTCCGCGTACCCCAGGACATCGTCGAGCAGCGTGTCGACCTCGTCCGAGACCCTCAGGCCGACCGAGGTGGGAGTGTCCGGCGCACTCGACGTGAACCTCTCCGGGCGCGCGACCTGTTCCGTCGAGGCGGGCAGCATGTCTCCAAGGGGGACCCGCGCACCTCGTGCCGCCCAGACCGCCTGCACGTACGCGGCGCCCTCGGTGTACGGCAGCAACAGCGTCTCCTGGATGATCCTGGGCGCACCTCCCAGCGCGGGATACTGATCGTGGACACCGTCGAGAGCCGGACGCACCAGCGCGGCGAACCCGGGCATCGCCACCACGTCCAGGTCGGGCTGTGCAGCCGACATGGCGTGCTCCATCATCACGAGCATCGCATGCCCCTCGATCGCCGCCTGCGCCGCCGAACTCCGATCATTGTCCAGTTCCGGCGCCGTCACGGCGGCGAGATCGACCCACTGGTCCTGCACCGCGTGCACGAGCTCGTGCATGAGGAGCGACTCGAGTGCCGCGGGAGCCTGGTCGTCCAGGACGTAGAGAGCCGTGGAATCCGGGTCGTAGAATCCGGCGACCTGCTCGGTGTAGATCGCCGTCAGCGTCGCACGGAGGTCGAAGTCCGCAGGTGCGAGCCCGAGCAGCGCGTACGCCTCGGCGAGGCGCAGGGCCCGGCCCGGCGGCAACTCTTCGTCGAGCTTTCCGACCACATACGCTTCCAACTCCGCCCGGCTGCGACGCTCGACTCGCACGGGGCCCCGCAGCTCGAGTCCGGATCGCTGGGCGAGCGAGGGGAGTAGCGCACTCGCGATCCGTCGCAGTTCGACGTCCTCGGACACGACGAGGGTATCGACGGTCGCGGGACCGCCGCGCGCCGCGGAGGTCTGGGCCACCCCCGGGTTCGGCAGGGCCGGGGACGACATCACTACCACCAGAAGCGCTCGCGCGATTCCCGTCCGGACCCTCACAGCGACCTCCTCTCGATTGGACTCCTACGATACCGTCACACCCCGATGCCCACGCGTCCAGTAGCTCCGCCCCGCAGCTGCCGGTAGCTCCGCCTCGCGGCTGCCGTCGCCCGGGCAGGTGCGGTCGTGGCCCGATTCGTGCAACTCCTGCGGGCGGATCCTTGAGTCCACGATCGGGTCCGTGCCCCGTTGAGGGCCCGCGGACGTCGCCGCTACCTTCACTCCATCATGCCGAAGCTACCGAAACTCACCGACCTCCAGATCCCGAGAGTCGTACTCCTCACGCTGGTGTTCCTCCTGGCCGGCGGCGTGGGACTCGCCTTCGGGTCATGGCGAAATCTGTGCGCGGCCTGCCCGTCGGTCGCACAGATCCGGACCTTCGAGGCGGAGCAGACGTCGAAGCTCTTCGACTCCGATGGGGAGCTGGTCGTCGAGCTCGGCTTCCAGCGACGGACGCCGGTCTCGATCAACGCGCTGCCGGACTATGTGCCCCAGGCCGTCATCGCCATCGAGGACAAGCGGTTCTACCGCCACGGAGGTTTCGACCCGCTCGGCTTCACCCGTGCCGTGTTCGGGGTGCTCACCGGGAACTATGCCGGCGGCGGAAGCACGATCACGCAGCAGCTCGCCCGCAACATGTTCCTCGAGGGTGTGGGCTTCGAGCGTTCGTATGCTCGGAAGCTCCGTGAACTCCAGGTCGCCTTCCAGCTCGAAGACGCCTACTCGAAGGACCAGATCCTCGAGTCATATCTCAATCAGATCTACATGGGTCGCGGGTACGGATTCCAGTCCGCGGCCCGCTCCTACTACGGGAAGAACGCCACCGAGATGAATGTCGCGGAGGCGGCTCTGCTTGCCGCGATTCTCAACCGGCCCGCCTATTTCAACCCGTACACGAACCCCGAACCCACGCTCGCCCGGCGCAACACCGTCCTCTCGCTGATGGCGCGTCAGGGCTATCTGACGGATGCGGAGGCGAAGAGTTGGCAGGCCTACCCGCTGCCCGAGCGCGATTACCAGTCCGATGCGGTGCACGGAATCGCGCCGTACTTCGAGGAGTGGGTCCGACAGATCCTCGACTCGCGTTTCGGTGACCGGGTCTACACCGACGGTCTGCGCGTCTACACGACGCTCGACACCGACATGCAGGTCGCCGCGCACGAAGCGATGGAGTGGGGATGGGACGCGATCGAGGCGCGCCCGAACTTCGGGCACGAACCGTACGCGGCGTACGACACGATCGACTCCTTCGACGGGCAGACACCGTACCTGCAGGGCATGTTCATCGCGCTCGACCCCGAGACCGGAGCCGTCCGCGCCATGATCGGAGGCCGGGACTTCGAGCAGTCCAAGTTCGATCGGGTCCGGCTGGCGCGGCGCCAGGCCGGGTCGGCATTCAAGCCCTTCGTCTACGCCGCCGCGATCTCGTCGGGCATCCCGGCGTCGCACATCGTGGTGGACCAGCCGGTCGTGTACCCGCAGGTCAGCGGAGAGGACTGGCGGCCGCGGAACTTCGGCGAGGAATTCGCGGGCCCCATCACGATCCGCGAGGGGCTCCGACGGTCGATCAACATGATCGCGATCAAGCTGGGCTGGGAGGAGGTCGGGATCGAGACCGTCGCGCAGACGGCGCGCCGCATGGGCATCCAGACCGAGATCGAGCGGTTCCCCTCCACGACGATCGGCGCGGCCGAAGTCATTCCGCTCCAGCTCGCCGAAGCGTACACCGCATTCGCGGCGCTGGGCGAGAAGGTCCGGCCCTTCCCGATCGTTCGCGTCGAGGATGCCAACGGAAACGTGCTCTGGGAGCCGCAGCCCGAGCGGACGCGAGTGCTCGACCCCGCGGAGGCCCGGATCATGGTGGACATGCTGCAGGACGCGGCGAACCGCGGGACCGGAGCGAACCACCGCAATGTCGGGCTGCTCCCCTACGCCGTGCCCACCGCGGGCAAGACCGGCACGACCAACGACGGGACCGACACCTGGTTCATGGGCTTCACCCCGGACCTGGCGGCCGGCGTCTGGTTCGGGATGGATCGTCCGATTCCCATGACCAACGGTGCGGCACCGCAGGCCACCGGGGGCGGCTATTCCGCGCCGGTGTGGGGCCGCTTCATGAAGCATGTGTACTACGGAATGGAGGATCTGGCGGAGGAGGGCGAGACGGTGCCCGACGAGTATTTCACCGAGCCGGTTCTCGACATCCCCCCGGAGTGGCCCATGGTGCCGGGACTCACGACTCGTGAGGTCGACTCGAGGTCGGGGCTGTTGTGGAGCCGCTGGTGCAGCGAGGAGAACCGGTACACCGAGCTCTACATCCCGGGCACCCAGCCCACCGAGGTCTGCGACGAATCCACGCGATTCCGACGCGGACGCGAGCTTCCGGGCATCGGAAGGCGTCGGTGACCGACACACCTAGATCGGGTGCTCCGGACGCGGATACACCGGAGATCGGGCCCTCCCGAACCGTCGTCTTCCTGTTCGATACGACGCATCACGCGCTCTGGGCGGAGGAGGTCGCGCAGGGCGCGGGGCTTCCCGCCGAGGTGATTCCCGCCCCGCCCGACCGGGGCGAAGCGCGATGCGACCTGGCGCTGGAGACCTTCCGGGCGACGGCCGCGGACCTCGGAGGTGCCCTCACTCGGGAGGGGGTCGACTTCTACTGGCCCGACGGCGTACCACCGGCCGACACCGGGACGAGCGCGACCGGCACTGAAGCGCCGGAGACCGGGACGCCCGCGGTCGAACCGACCGGACCCGTCACGTCCTCGAAGGACTGACCCGCCCGACGACCAGCGGGAGTGGCTCGGGTCCGTTCTCCCCGATGGCCACGGCGTCGCGAAGAATCGACTCGGCGAGGTCCGCGTCGTCCTCCGATGCTGCGTGGACGCGACCGAGCGGTGTGCCCGGCTCCACCCGCGAGCCTGGGGACACGAGGACCTCGAACCCCACCGAGTGATCGATCGCCTCGCCGAGCCGCGTTCGACCGCCACCCAGCGCGACGACGCCCCGACCGAGCGATCGAGGATCCACCCGACTCACCCTGCCGGTCCCGGTCGCCGAGACGTCCCGGACGACGGAAGCGGGAGCGATCGGCCCCGCGGCCTCGCACGACGCGGCGTCCCCGCCCTGCGCCTCGACGCTCTTCAGGAACCGTTCGAATGCGGCACCGGAATCGAGGGCCGCCTCCGCCCGGTCGGACCACTCGGCCACGGCCACGTCGAGCGCTGCGTCGGATGTGGCCGACCGCCCTGAACCTCCGGGGCCACCGGCCAGCGAGTGGGCCGCCATCTCGGCCGCCTGCCGCACGACGAGCGTCCTGAAGTCCGCCGGCCCCCCGCCCTTGAGCGTCGCAATCGCCTCGTCCGTTTCCAGCCCGTTGCCGACGGCGACCCCGAGGGGCCGATCCATCGCCGTCTGGAGCGCCACCGTCCGCACGCCGCGCGCACTCGCCAGATCGACCATGACCTGCGCCAGCCGGTCGGACATGTCGCGATCGGCGATGAATGCCCCGGGGCCGACCTTCACGTCGAGGAGCAGTACGTCGAGGTCTTCCGCGAGCTTCTTGCTGAGAATCGAGGCTGCGATCAGGGGAATGCACGGCACTGTCCCGGTCACGCTTCTCAGGTCGTAGGTCCGCCGGTCGATGGGCGCGATCTCGTCCGTCTGTCCGATCATGCCGTAGCCGATCTTCTCCACCACCCGGGCGAAGGCATCGAGGTCGAGATCCGTCCGGAAACCGGGGATGGCCTCGAGTTTGTCCAGCGTCCCTCCGGTGTGGCCCAGGCCCCGACCCGACATCATGGGCACGTACATGCCGAGTTCGGCCGCGAGCGGCGCCAGCGTCAGCGACACCTTGTCCCCCACACCACCGGTCGAGTGCTTGTCGGCCCGTGGCCCAGGGAGATGACCGAGGTCGAGCGTCGCGCCGGAATCGATCATCACCTCCAGCAGCGACTCGAGCTCGGACAGGTCGAGGCCGTTGAAGACGACCGCCATCAGGAAGGCCGACATCTGGTACTCCGCCACATCCCCGCGGTGATAGGCGAGGAAGAAGTCACGGAGCTCGCCGGGCTCGAGACGGGCTCCGTCGCGCTTCCGTTCGATGATGTCGGTGGGATTCATGCGTCGTGCACCATGCAGGTTGCCGGCGGACCCGTACCCCCGGATCCGGACCGGCCAGGATCATTCCTCGCCGCCACGTGTCGAAGTCGTCGAACCTCTTCGATTCCCGGACCCGACACCATGCACCGTATCGTCGTCGGGCTGCCCGCCGCAGCCCTCGCACTCGGCCTCGCACTCGTGCACGGGCTCGTGGCCACCGCGTCACCCATTCAGGCGCAGACCTCTCGAGCGGCGGCCGACACCGTCGATACCTCCCTCGATTCCGTCGCGGCCCGGGTCGACTCCATTCTCCGGACGGATGAGCCGGAGGCCGCCCTCGACCTGCTGGATCCGATACTCGCCGACATCGGTCCGCACGCCGAACTCTCGTGGCGCGCCGCCCGAGCCGCCGTGAACCGCGGCATGCTGCTGGAGCCGCGCTCCGAGGACGAAGCCCGGAACGTGTACCGCCGCGCCGAATCCTACGCGCAGGAACGGATCGACGCGGACTCGACCGATGCACGGGCGTGGGAATGGCTCGCCGTCGCCCGCGGACGACGCAGTCTGACCGAGGGCATGCGTACCCGCGCCACGCTGGTCAACGGGATTCGCGCGGCGTCGGAACACGCACTTCGCCTCGACTCGGCGCGAGCCGGTGCGCACCACGTCCTGGGGATGTGGAATGCCGAGATTCGGCGACTCAACACCTTCGAACGTCTGGGCGCCGGAGCCCTGGGCGCCGACGGGTTCGGCGAGGCGTCCTGGGACGACGCCGTGCACCATCTGGAGACGGCCACGAGGCTCGCGCCCGAGGGGCTGGTGCACGGCCTCGAGCTCGCGCGGATCTACGTCGATCTCGACCGGACCGACGACGCCATCACCGAACTGCGCCGGATCCTGTCGCTCGACGTCCGGGAAGCCGGCGACGGCATCGTACGTGCCGAGGCCGAAGCGCTGCTCGAGGATCTGGGCGCTCCGGAGCTCGAGCCGGTCAGCGACTCGGAAGGCGCTTCGCTGCGGCGCTGACCGCTTCGTCGACGCGTCCCTTCACATCTTCGGCGAAGTCCTCCCAGCGGTCACCGGCCTCGCTCGTGAGGTTGCCGGTCTTCTTCTTCAGGCGACGTCGCGTACGCCGCCCGCTCTCCGGCGCCGTCAGGAGCGCGACCCCCGCTCCGATCACGGCTCCGAGGGCAAGCCCGGCGACCAGCGTTCCGATACGGTTCTCGCTCGTGTCGTACTCCACTGTTCCTCCTGGATCAGCCCATCGCGGACACGTGGCCCGTCGACGGATCATGAGTCATATTTCTTCCAATACGTCTACCCCGCTTCGAACCGTACGAACCATTTTCGTGCGAATCACCCGGTCCACGATGTCACTCATCCGCTCATCAGCGATCCGCGAGATCACCCTTCCCGCCGCAGGTCTCAGGCTGGTCCGGGAGGCCCTGCGCGACGAAGCCGGCCCGGTGGCGACCGTCAACGCCCTCCACGCCGCCGGATTCCGTTCCGGCGAAGCCGTCTGGCAGTCGCTGTCTTCAGGGGGCGACGCCGAAGTCGAGTCTCTCTCGGGGGGAGAATTCTGGACGCGCCTCGATGACTGGTTCACCCGACGCGGGTGGGGTTCGCTGGCGTTCGAGCCCATTCATCCGGGCGTCGGTCGCCTCGCATCCGGGGACTGGGCCGAAGCCGAAGGGGGCGACGAGCGGCAGCCGAGCTGCTCCTTCACCACCGGGCTTCTGTCGAGGATCCTCACTGCCGCCGGAGGCGGCGACGTCGCCGTGGTCGAAACGGCCTGCCGGACCCGCGGGGACCGGGAGTGTCACTGGGCGTTCGGGTCCGAAGACACGGTCCACCGACTCTACAGGTCGCTTCTGGAGGGCCGGAGCTTCGAGGACGCCCTCCGCGAGATCTAGTGTCGGGCGAGCGGCGAACTCCGGCGCTGGGTCTCGATTTCGGGCGAAAGCGGATCGGTGTGGCCCGTAGCGACCCTTCGGGCACGCTCGCTTCACCCCACACCACCCTCGTGCGACGACTGAATCGACGTCCCCCGTACCGGACGCTGGAAGAGATCGCCGACGCCGTCGATGCGCGCACGCTCGTCATGGGGCTCCCACTCGAGCTCGACGGTTCGGAGAACGACTGGTGTGTGGAGGTGCGGGAGGCCGGACGGAAGATCTCCGAGCGGCTCGGACGCCCACTTGTTTTCGTCGATGAACGCCTCACGTCGGTTCAGGCCGAGGAAGCCATACGCAGTGCCGGGCTCCGCAGGAAGGACCGTGAGGACAAGGCCCGGATCGACGCAGCCGCGGCGGCCGTCATTCTCCAGTCCTGGCTCGACGGGACCGTCGAACTGTGAACCGTCTTCGCGCGCTGTTCGGTCGGGTCGCCCTCGTCGGTCTCCTGACCACCGGGTGCGCGGGTGGTGAGGGCGACGGTCCGCCCATCGAGTTCACGATTCCCCCCGGAGCCAATTTCGACGAGGCGACCGACACGCTGGTCGCGCGGGGCCTCGTCGAATTCCGCGCGGCATTCGCGCTCCGGGCGAGAATGGCCGGAATGGACACCGGAATCCGTTCGGGGCGCTACGAAGTGCCCCTCGGTATCGGCCCCGGCCCGCTGCTCGACATCCTCACCAGCGGACGGGTCGAGACCGTCGCGATCACCATTCCGGAGGGGTTCACGGTCCGCCAGATCGCACCACGGATCGCCGCCGTGACCGGCGACTCTCCCGACGAGGTTCTCGCGATGATCGCCCCCGACTCCGCGCACCTCTCGTGGCGCGTCCCCGGACCCGGCCTGGAGGGCTACCTCTTCCCGGAGACATACAGATTCGCCGAGGGGACGTCGCTGGAGCGGGTCGTGTCCGAGCTGGTCGGCACCTATCGCGAGTACTGGACACCGGAGCGTCGGGTCCGCCTGGACTCCGCGGGCCTGACCGAGCGCGAGGTCGTGACGCTGGCGAGTATCGTCGAGGCAGAGGCGACCTTCGACGACGAAATGCCCATGATCGCGTCCGTCTACATGAACCGGGTCCGCGACAACTGGCTGCTGCAGGCCGACCCGACGGTGCTGTACGCTCTGGGTGGCACCCGTGAGCGCCTGCTCTTCGCCATGATCGACTCCGTCGCGGACGAACCGTACAACACCTACACGCAGCCGGGACTTCCGCCGGGACCCATCGGGTCTCCGGGGGAGGCTGCGCTCGACGCGGCGCTCTCGCCGGCCGAGTCGGAGTATTTCTACTTCGTGGCGGACGCCCAGGGGCGGCACATCTTCTCCCGGACCCTCGCCGAACACAATGCGGCGGCAGCGGAGTATCGGCGACGGATGTTCGATGAGCCGGGGTCGGACCCCGAGACGCCGTGATCGAGGCACCGTGACGGACGCGCGGGAGGGGGCGAGGAGTGGTGGCGCCACGAGCCTCGGCGATGCCCTGCGGCTGATCGTGATCACGGACGCTGGCATGATCGGGGCACGCACGGACGGGCTCACGCTGCTGGATGTGGTGTCCGCGGCTCTCACGGCGGGATGCCGGGCGGTACAGCTCCGCATGAAGGGCGGGTCCGCGCGTGACATGGCCGAGGCCGCGCGAGCGCTCCTCCCGCACGTGCACCGTCACGGCGCGCTGCTCTTCGTGAACGACCGGGCGGATGTGGCGGCCGCGGTCGACGCCGACGGTGTGCACCTCGGACCCGACGACGTCCCTGTGGCGGCGGTCCGCCGAGCGTTCGGACCCGACCTCATGGTCGGCTACTCGACGGATGACCCTGCCCGGGCGCGCTCGGCCGCGCGAGATGGCGCGGACTACCTGGGCTGCGGGGCCGTCTTCGGCACCACATCCAAGGACGTCGGCGACGAAGCGATCGGGGTCGCGGGTCTGGAGGCGGTGGTGGACGCCGTCGATATCCCCGTCGTCGGGATCGGGGGGATCACGCCGCAGCGCGCTCCCTCGGTGCTCGCCACGGGCGCCGCGGGCGTCGCCGTGATCGGGGCCGTCATGTCCGCTACCGACCCCGGCAGCGCCGTTCGACGCCTCCTCACCGGTCGCTGACGCGCTGACCGGGCGGTGATGCCGACCCGGCGTGGACCCACCGACCGGCCGCCGACCCACCGACGGGGCGCTCCCGCACCGACCGGGCGCCGAGGCACTGGAAGGCATCGCACCGGCACCGATGAACCGCCGGAGGTGGAACCGACCCCGGGGGACCGTCTGTACCACCCTCGTATGCGCCCGACAGGGCTCCCGCCCGAAGGACTCTCTTCGCCCCGTCCGCTCCGAGAATCTTCATGAACCCGAATCGACTCTCCCACCGCCTGCTCGCGCCCGTGATCCTGGCCCTCGCGACGCTTCCGACCGGACTCGAAGCGCAGGACCCGCCACCGCCGGCGGACGGTCCCCTTCCGATGACCGAGGAGGTCCGGATGGGGCAGCTCGACAACGGACTCCGCTACTACGTGCAGGCCAATGCACGACCCGAGGCGCGGGCCGAACTCCGGCTGGTCGTCAACGCCGGATCGGTGCTCGAGACGGAGGATCAGCGCGGAATCGCGCACCTGCTGGAGCATATGGCGTTCAACGGCACCGAGAGCTTCGAGAAGCAGGAGCTGGTCGACTACCTCGAGTCCATCGGCATGGCCTTCGGGCCCTCCATCAACGCGTATACGAGCTTCGACGAGACCGTGTACATGCTGCGCGTCCCGACCGATGAGCCGGTGGACGGCGAGCGTCCCCTCGACACCGGACTCCAGATCCTCGAGGAATGGGCGCACAAGGTCACGCTCGACCCGGAGGAGGTCGACAAGGAGCGAGGCGTCGTCATCGAGGAGTGGCGTCTGGGGCGAGGGGCCCAGGCCCGGATCTCCGAACAGCAGTTGCCCGTCTTCTTCGCGGGCTCGCGCTACGCCGACCGACTTCCGATCGGTGACCCGGAAACGCTCGAGGGCTTTCCCCAGGCGGAGATCGAGGCGTTCTACGAGACGTGGTATCGCCCGGATCTGATGGCCGTAGTGGCGGTCGGCGACTTCGATGCGGCGGAGGTCGAGGCGAAGATCCGAGACCGGTTCGCCGCGATCCCGGCCGCGTCGACGCCGCTGGACCGGCCGTACTACGACGTGCCTCCGCAGAGCGATACCCGCTTCGCCATCGCGACGGACGAGGAGCTGACGCAGAGCCAGGTCGGCATCCTCACCATGCAGACCCCGGACACGGTTCGTACGCTGGGCGACTTCCGCTCCTCCCTGGTCGAACAGCTCGCGAACCGCATGATCAACAACCGATTCGCGGAGATCTCCCAGCAGGCCGATCCCCCCTTCCTCGCCGCCTTCACCGGCCGCAGCGCATTCGTGCGGACCGCGAGCGCCTGGCAACTCGGTGCCGCCGTGGACGAAACCGGCCACATCGAGGGCTTCCGCGCTATCGTCACGGAGGCCGAGCGGGCCGCACGCCACGGCTTCACTCCGGGCGAGCTCGAGCGCGAGAAGGCCGACATGGTTCGCGGATTCGAGCGTGCCTTCAACGAGCGCGAGAACCGCCAGTCCGCATCGATCGCGGGCGCCTACGTCAACCATTTCCTTCAGGACGACGTCGTGCCCTCGCCCGAGGTCCGGTGGGAGGCCGTACAGCGCTTCGCGCCATCCATCACGCTCGACGAGGTGAACGCGGTCGCACGGGAGAATCTCGATCCGCAGAACCGGATCGTCACCGCGATGGGCATCGACAAGCCCGAGGTGTCCCTGCCGACCGAATCGGAGTTCGCCCGAACGATCGAGACGATGGCCATGACGGACATCGCCCCGTACGAGGACGTGGTCGTCGACGCTCCGCTCGTGGCCGACGTCCCGGAGCCGGGGGCGGTCGTCGCCGAGCGGGAGATCGCCTCCATCGGAGTGACGGAGTGGACGCTGTCCAATGGCGCCGTCGTATGGCTCAAGCCGACGGACTTCCAGGACGATCAGATCCTGTTCGCGGCAACGAGCCCGGGAGGCTGGTCGCTGTCCAGCGAGGGTGAGCATCTCGCCGCCTCGAACGCGGCGACCTTCGTCTCCGCGGGAGGGATCGGGGAGTTCTCCCGGGTGGACCTCCAGAAGGCGCTCGCCGGGACTTCGGCGAATGTCTCGCCGGCGATCGGCGAACTCCGGGAGCGCATGTCCGGGTCGGCCGCGGTGTCGGACGTCGAGACGATGTTCCAGCTCGCGTGGCTGCGTTTCACCGCACCACGCGCCGACGCCGACGCCTTCGCCGCACTGAAGGGACAGCTTCAGGCGTTCGTCCAGAACCGTGGGGCCTCGCCGAATACCGTCTTCTCCGACACGCTCACCGCCACGCTCACGCAGTACGCTCCGCGAGCGATGCCGCCTACACTGGAGGGAATCGAGGACATCGAACTGGACGAGTCGCTGGCGTTCTACCGAGAGCGGTTCGCGGATGGCGGCGACTTCGACTTCGTGCTGGTCGGCGCGTTCCAGCTCGACGAGATGCGGCCTCTGGTCGAGCGGTGGCTCGCCTCCCTGCCCGACGTGGAGGGGGAGGAGCAGTGGCGGGATCTCGACATCGATCCGCCCACGGGACGAATCGAGAAGACCGTGCGACGCGGTGTCGAGCCTCAGAGCCAGACCGTGATGATCACCCACGGCGACTTCGAGGACAGCGTGGAGAACCGTGTCCGGATCGCGGCGCTCGCGTCGGTCCTGCAGACGCGCCTGAGAGAGACGCTGCGTGAGGATCTGGGCGGCACCTACTCGGTGTCCGTCAACTCGAGTTCGGTGGCCGTCCCGGAGGAGACGTACCAGCTGAGTATCATCTTCGGTGCAGATCCGGAACGGGTCGACGAGCTCAAGGCCGCCGTGCTCGAGGAGATCGAACTGCTCCGGACCGAGGGCCCCACCGAGCTGGACATCGAGAAGGTGGTCGAGGGGGCACGCAGGTCGCTCGAGACCAACCTCGAGCAGAATGGCTGGTGGATGAGCCAGCTCCGGTTCGCCCTCGAGGCGGGCAACGAGGAGCCCGCGCACATCATCGACTTCGACCGATTCGACGCCATCACCGTCGGGAACGTGCGGACCGACGCGAACCGCTGGCTCGATCTGGACAACCTCATCGTGGTGACGCTGCTGCCGGAAACGCCCGCCGGCTGACGATGCCGTCGGACGCCGGCGGTGGAGGTCCCGCAGCGGATGTCGACGTTGGCGGTCTGCGGCGGACGCCGGCACCGGAGGCCTGGAGCGGACTCCGGGATGGGTGGTCGACCGGCGGCACCCGGTCCGGAGGCCACGATGGACCCGGACCACGTCGATCGGACGGCGTCGAGCGTCGACGTCGGCCACACGCCTCCTAATATTTTAGTTGACAGAACGGCTTCCCCCTCCCTAAGGTCCTAAGACGTTAGGAGGTCGGCGGGCCGAGCCCTTCCCGCCGCGCTCTCATGAGGATGTATCGCGACCAGGGAGGCCAGGCGTGAACGTACGCTTCACGGAGCGGGAACTCGACATCATGCAGGTCCTGTGGAAGGACGGGCCCGCTACGGTGGCGGAGGTTCGCGACGCCCTCGAGGACGATCTCGCGCACAACACCGTTCTCACGATGCTGAAGGTGCTCGAGGAGAAGGGGCACGTGCACCGCGATACCAGCGAACGGGCCCACCGTTTCTCTGCGCTCGTCGAGCGGGGTCCCGCCGGGGCAAGCGCCCTCCGCCGGGTGACCGAGCAGCTCTTCCGGGGGTCGTCGGAGGAGCTCGTGCTCAACCTCGTGGATGCGCAGGACCTGAACGACGAGGAGATCGCCCGCCTCCGCGACGTATTGGACGCGCGGCTCGAACATGGGACCGAATCACGCCACGCCGAGGCGGGGGACGGCCGTGCCGAGGCGGGGGACGCGACCTCCGGCCCGCCGAGAGGCGACCGATGATCGTGCTCGCCAGCGGCCTGTACTGGGTCTCGATCGGACTGGTGTGTCTCGCCGGCAGCGCACTGATCGCGCACGTACTCCGGCGACGCGGAAGGCAGGAGCGCGGCGTCTGGGCCGCGGGCCTCCTCGGGGCGCTGGTGCTGCCCCTCATGATCCCCCTCGTCTCCGGAGTCTCCTCGAGCAGCCGGACGACGGCCGGCATGTCCGGACCGAGCGGCGTCATCGAGTTGGCCCCGATTCAGGTGGGCGTGGCCGGCGCCCCCCTCTTCGAGTGGCTCGGACCCGTACTGCTGTGGGTCTGGGGCGGGCTTTCCCTCGTCCTCCTCGTCCGCCTCATGGCCGCGATCCGAACGATCGGACGACTCCAGGCCGGCGCCACCGCGACACGCGTGGCGGGGGGCATCGTGAAGGTCACCGAGAGCCGGGGCCCGGCGGTGGTCGGGTTTCTCCGACCCGTCGTGCTCGTCCCGAGGTGGGTCCTCGACCTTCCCGCGGAACGCCGCGGGTGGATCCTGCGACACGAGAAGGAGCACATCCGCGGACGCGACCCATGGCTGCTGGCGTTCGTGCTCGCGGCTCGGATCGTCGTCCCCTGGAATCCGGTGGTCTGGTGGTTCGGAACCACGATCAGGTCCGCCATCGAGACCGACTGCGATCGGCGCACCGTAGGGCGGCGAGGCGACGTGCGATCCTACGGTGAGGCGCTGCTGGCCGTCGCCGGGGGATGCCGCGGTCGGGACCCCCTCCCCGCCATGGCACCCGCCTTCGCCGAACGCAGCGTCCCGCTGGCCGACCGGATCCAGGTGATCACGACGCCCCGAAGTCCGCTCGGAGGGCCGGTGCGCATCGCACTCGCGGCCGTGGCGATCCTGACGGTAGCCGCCGCCTGCGAGATGCCGGCGCCGACAGAGACAGAGACGACCGTCGAACGGACCATCGTGCCCCCCGCCACCGAGGTCCGTGACCTGCCGGTCGACGATCCGGAACCGGCGACCTCTGGACCGGACTCGGTCGAGGTCACGGAGCCGGCGACGCCGGCGACCGTCGGATCCGACGCCGTCGAGGCCGACGAGACGTCGACCGACGCCACGGCGACAGGAGGGCAGGACTCCCAGCCGCCGGCTCCTCCCGGTCCTGGCGAGTCGGCACCGCCCTCCGCGGGGCTGGGCGGCGACACGGTGCCGGTACTCGGCCCCGCCCCTCGACCCGCGGAACTCGGGACAGCCGACACGGTGAAGCCCCGCTTCTTTCCGTACGACTCGCCCCCACGCCTGGTCAACAACCAGGAGGTCCGGCGCGTACTCACGGACGCCTACCCGCCCCTGCTGAAGGAGTCGGGAATCGGTGGAGAGGTGGTCGTGTGGCTCTGGATCTCGGAAGAGGGTGAAGTCCTGGACACACAGGTCCGGGACGACCCGCCCGGCACGTCCGGCTACTACGCGCTGGATGTCGCCGCGCTCGACGTAGCGGACTCCATGCGGTTCGAACCCGCGATGAACGGGGACGAGCCGACCGCGGTCTGGGTCCAGATCCCCATCACCTTCACCGTCGCGAACTGACGTACCGCATCACCCGCCCCCTCCTCAGCCGACCCCAACCCACGAAGCCGATGATCAACGCCCGCTCCAGAATCGCACCCCTCGCCGCCACGATGCTCGTCTTCGCTGCGTGCAGCGAGGCCCCGATGGCACCCGTCACACCCGAAACACCGCCGATGCCTGCCGCCGAAACTGCAGCAGTCACCACCGAGACCCGCTCGGAAGACGACAAGCCCCGGTTCATCCCGTACGACACGCCTCCACGTCTGGCGAATGCTCGGGAGGTCAACCGAACTCTTCAGGACCTCTATCCCACCGAACTGAAGGATGCAGGTGTCGGGGGGATGGCGAACGTGTGGCTGTTCATCGACGAGGGGGGCGCCGTGCAGGAAGCCGAACTGAGTCGCTCGTCCGGTGCGGACGAGATCGATGCGGCCGCGATCGAGGTCGCGCGGACGATGAGGTTCGAGCCCGCCCGAAACCGCGACAAGGCGGTGGCGGTCTGGGTTCAGATCCCGATCACCTTCTCGGTGGGCGGATAGCCGCGAGGCACGGGGTGAGTGGCGGACCGGTGGTGGGCGCGACGGGAACGGCGTAGTCGCGACCCTCACCGGCCCCGCTTCGCCTACTCGTCCAGAACGCCCTGATAGAGGGGATTCACCGCGAGTTCGTCGTCCAGGACGATCTTGCGATCCCACGGGAAAATGAGGGTGTCGTCCGTCTCGAGCGCGTAGAGGTCCGGTTCGTACCCGTTCCTGCGCTTGAAGCAGGTGGCGGTCATGATCTCGGACGCGCCGACGTCCCGGAGCGCCGCGATTGCCATGCGGAGGGTGTCGCCGCTCGACGTGACCTCGTCCACGATCAGGACGGACCGACCCGCGGCCCTGGTTGGAGCCTCGGAGAAGATCCGTGGACGCTCGTGATGATCCTCCACCCCATCGTGACGGCTGATCGTCATCGTGTAGAGCTCCGTGCGGAGCACCGAGGCGACGACGCCGGCCGGGATCACTCCCGCGCGGGCGATTCCAACCACCACGGCCGGATCGAATTCCCGGGCGGCACGCATGGCGAGTCCCCGGCAGAGTTCACCGAACATCTCCCAGCCCACTTCGAGGTACTGGCGGGGGTCGGGGTCGGGTGCGCCGGGGAGGCGGAAGGTCGACATATTGGCTCCAGGGAGGTCGAACGTTGACACGTAGCATAGGCCACCGCCTGCCCGCTGAACACCGGTGTCGAGGGCCCGAGCCTTGCCCACCGGACCCTGCCCCGCTCATTTCGCTCGGAGTCACACCGACCCGCCCACCGGTCCGATCCCGACGGAGACCCAATCCGATGACGTCCCTGCCCCACCGTACCTCTCTTCTCGCGCTTTCCACCACCCTCGCGGCCGTGGCCCTAGTGTTCGCGGTCACCGCGATGCCGACATCCGCCCAGATGATCGCACCCAACCCGTACGCTCCCGAGGCCGGCCAGTGGGGCGAACTCCCCGACGGCCGTCAGTGGGGCGCCGTCAGCGCGATCTATCCGTCGCCCGACGGGCAGACGATCTGGGTCGCCGAGCGATGTGGCGTGAACAGCTGTGCCGACTCCGATGTCGACCCCGTCCTGCAGTTCGACCTCGAGGGCAACCTCCTCCAGAGCTTCGGGTCGGGCCTGGTGCTGTGGCCGCACGGCATGTTCGTCGACGACGACGGGAACGTCTGGATCGCCGACGCCGCCTACTTCGGTGCACCCACCGCCGAGGGACGCGGCCACGTGGTCCTCAAGTTCAGCCCCGAGGGAGAGCTTCTGATGACGCTCGGAGAGATCGGCGAGATCGGCGGCGGCGCGAATGCCTTCAACCGTCCATCGGACGTACTCGTGGCACCGGACGGGAGCATCTTCGTGGCCGACGGGCACGGCGCCGCGAACAGCAATCGGATCGTGAAGTTCGACGCCGACGGCAACTACCTGATGGAGTGGGGAGAGACGGGTCAGGCGGACGGCCAGTTCAGTGACCCGCACGCCCTCGCCATGGACTCGCAGGGCCGCCTCTTCGTGGGCGACCGAGCCAACAGCCGGATCCAGATCTTCACGCAGGAGGGGGAGCACCTTCAGACGTGGACGCAGTTCGGTCGGCCCAGCGGGCTGTTCATCGACGAGAACGACATGCTCTACGCGACCGACTCCGAGTCCAATCTCGGGCGGAATCCCGGCTGGCGCCGAGGCGTCTACATCGGGAGCGCAGCCGACGGATGGGTGACGGCCTTCATACCGGATCCCGAGCCGAACCCGAACAACTCGGGAACGAGCGCCGGTGAGGGCGTGGCGGTCGACGCCGAGGGCAACGTGTACAGCGCCGAAGTCGGTCCCCGTCAGGTGAAGAAATGGGTGCCGATCAACTGGTGATGGCCGAGTCAGCACCGACCCGCGCCCCGAGCGCGGGAGGAAACGCCGCGCCGACGCGTACCTCGGGGTGAGAGACGACGATATGTCGCACTGGGCCCCGACCCTGTGAAGTTTCTGTCGGGACACCTCGGGTATGGCCGGAGGGACGAACAGCTACACCGGAATCGGGGCGGGCTGGTCTGATATCTCGTGTGCCTCGGCGTGGTCATCGCCGTGTACTCGCTACTCTTCCCGTGGTGATGCGCGCGCCACGAGCGGCCCCGAAGGGCACGGCCGGACACGTGATTTTCTCGGCGGGGGACGAAACCGTGAAGGTGCTGGGGGGAAGCGCCTCACCCGGGACGGCGTCCCCTGAGTCGTGATCGAGGAGGACCCCACGACGGCGACGGCGTTGTGCGGTGACGAGATTCCCGTGATCCGGGGAGCCGTCGACGACGTGGAGACCTTTCGGGCGCTCGAGGTGGACCGCGCGCGGATGGTGGTCCTGAACCGCGACGACCTCACCAACACGAATGTCGCGCTCACCGTCCGGGAGTCATCCCCCGATCTCCAGCTCACCTCCATCGCCGAGCACGACCACTCGGTCGACACCCTCGAGCTCGGCGGGTGCTCCAACGTGCTGCACCTCAAGCGGCGCTCGGGCGAGCAGCTGGCCAATCGCGTGTGTGCGGCCTCGCGCAGGTCCACGTCATCGCCTCCTACCGGGACCTGCTCATCGGCGAGTTCCCGGTCCACGGAACCCGGCTCGGGGGAAGACACTCGGGGAGTGCCGCCCCCGGGAGATCGCCGGCGTCAATGTGGCCGGCGTGTGGGACCACGCGGAAATGCTCCCTCCCCGACCGGGGACCGTCCTGACCGGGCTCGCGGAACCGGTCGTCCTGGGATCCGGGCGAGGAACATCCCCATGAGATTCTCGAACCCGACCCCGATGTCGCCACCACGCTCGACCCACTCGCCGACCGTCTGGTGGTCGGGGCCGCGGCCGACCGCGACGTGATGCGGGACGTCGGCATCGAGGAAGCTCCCTCGGTCGTGCTGCCGACCAACGACGATGCCACCAACATCTATCTCGCCGCCTACTCGAGACGGCTCGATCCGGATGCCCGGATCCTGACACGGATCACCCACGACAGGAATATCGCCGCGATCAAGCGCGCGGGGGCCGACTCGACGCTGAGTTACACCACCCTGGCCGTCGAGACGATCTTCCCCCTCTTCCACGAGCGACCGCCGATCGTGGTCGGTGCGGGGGTGGCCTTCCACTACCTCCCCTGCCCATCCGAGCTGGTCGGCGTGACGCTGAGGGAGAGCGGAATCGGTGAGAAGACCGGACTCACGGTAGTGGCGATCGAGGAGGGCGAAGATCTGGTGTCGGACCCCGGACCGGATACCCGGCTCGCGAAGGACTCGACCCTGCTGACGATCGGCACCGACGCCCAGGTATCGACGTTCGGGGAGTCCTGGACGTAGCGCATCCCGCGAACCGGCCCGCCGTCAGCGCTCCCGATCGGGATCCCGGTCACGCCTGGCGAGTGCCTGCTCGATCACGGCGTCGATCAGCTCCCCGTCGAGGCCGGTGTACGTCGTCGGGTCCAGCAGTGCGTCCAGCTCGTCCACGCTGAACACCGACCCGAGTTCGGGGTCGCCCACGATCGCCTCACGCAGGCTCGCTCCCGTCTCGATCGCCTCGTCGGCGAGTTCGCGAAGCCGCGCTTCCGCATGCTCCCGCCCGACGACGTCACTCAGCGCGAAGACGAGCCGCTGCGTCATGATCCAGCCATCGCTGCGGTCCAGATTCTCACGCATCCGCTCGGTATCGATCTCCAGACGGTCGATCAGCCGGCTCGCATCTACGAGCATGTCCTCGGCCGCCAGCGAAACGTCCTCCACCGCACGATTCGGACGCGAGGTGTTGTCGCGCTCGAAGAAGTTGATCATGTCGTCGGCCACGATCTCGGCGAGTCGCGGAACCGACCGGGCCTGCTGCCGAAGCGCGTGCGACAGGGCCGGATTGTTCTTGTGCGGCATGGTGCTCGAGCCGACCGCCGACGAAGAGCGAACCTCCACGAGCTCGGCGATGTCGGTCATCTGCAGCAGGAAGATCTCCTGCCCGAACCGTCCCCACGTGCGGCTGATCATCGAGAGGACCAGCGCGTACTCCGCGAGCACGTCCCGGCTCGCGTGCCAGTCGTCGGGATACGGCTCGGGCAGGCCGAGTTCCGCGGCCAGCGTGACCTCGACGTCCCGACCGGCGGGCCCCAGGCCGAGATAGGACCCCACCGCGCCCTTCATCACGATCGAGCGCTCGACGCGGTCCGAAAGATCGATGAGCCGCTCGATGTGCCTGCGGTTCTCCCCGATGTATCCGGCGATCTTCTTCCCGAACGTGATCGGGAGCGCGTGCTGACCCAGCGTGCGGCCCATCATCACCGTGTCGCGATGGTCCCGGGCCAGATCGATCAGCTGCATCTCGATCGTGCGCAGATCTCCGACGAGCTCACGGATCGCGGCACGCACCTGCAGGATCAGGGCGCTGTCGTAGAGGTCGACGGTCGTCGCTCCGTAATGGAGGTAGGCGGCGGCGTCCTCGTCGAGTGACCGGCGCAGGACGTTGAGCAGGGCGACCATTCGATGGCGGACGCGGTCGTATTCCTCGTCGACCTCGTCCTGCGGCACGTTGTCGGAGATCGCGGCGCGCGAGATGGCCTCGGCCGCCTCCTCCGGAATCACACCGTGCCGAGCCTGCGCCCGGGCGAGGGCAGCCTCAAGCTCGAGCACGAACGCGTTGAGGCGCGAGTCCGTGAAGAGAGAAGCGAGGTCGCTGCGGGTCGAGAGCGTCGGCGGCGTACCGGCGTCCTGCGCGGTCAGCGGAGTCGTCATCATCCCGAGCATGATCACTGCGAAGACCCACATCGTCGTTCTTTTCATTCGTCCGCCTTCTCGAGTGGATGTCAGGTTCTGCTGACCCCCAGCTCCGCCAGCAGCTCCTTGAGTTGGCCCCAGGTCGACCAGAATCGTCCGAGCTTGTCGTTGCGCCTGGGGTTGTGCCAGTCCGACCCGCCGGACACGACGAGCCCGTTGGCCTTCGCGATCTCGCGGTACTGCCGGATCTTCGAGGGACGGTGCGTGGTGCGGTACGCCTCCAGCCCGCGGAGGCCGGCGTCGGCCAGCTTCGGGGTGAGCGACTCGACGAGGTCTCTCGGGGGATGCGCCCAGACCGGGACACCGCCCGCTCCGAGAATCACCTCGATCGCCTCGCGGGGTGACCCCAGATCGGTCGACACGTAGGCATGGTGGTAGTTGCCGATATATCGATCGAAGGCTTCGTCGACGGTCCCGACGTGATCGGCGTCCACCAGGACCTCGGCCAGATGCGGCCGTCCGATCATGCCCCCGTCCCCGGCGACCTCCTCGACCGAGTCGAGGTCTACCTCGACACCCTGCGAGCGGAGCCGGTCGACCATCTCGGCCATCCGCTCACGCCGTCGGGCGCGGGCGCGCCGTCCCCGCTCGAGCAGTGCCGGGTCGGAGGTGTCGACACCGTAGCCGAGAATGTGCAGTTCCCGGTCGTCGAGGGTGGAGCTGAGTTCACAGCCGGTGATGATGGTCACCCCGGCCTCCTCCGCCGCCACCCGCGCTTCGGCGACTCCGGCCACCGTGTCGTGATCCGTGATGGAGATGGCATGAAGCCCGCCGGACCGTGCTCCATGCACGACCTCGGCGGGCTCCCATGCGCCATCCGACGCGGTGGTGTGGACGTGGAGGTCGAGCCTCACACGCTCCTCCTCACGTCGTCATCCGGGGACGCCGCCTACGCTCGCGTCCCGGCACATCACGCGAAGATATTGCCGGCGCTCGCGCTCTCGAGGAGGTCCTCCTTCTCGATGCGTGCGCCCTTCGGCAGGTGCTCGGGCATCTCGTCGCCCGCGTACTCCGTGAGGATCGTGACGCGATCGTCCAGCACCTTCATCACGCCCCCCGCGATGTAGTAGCGGTCGCTTCCCTTCCCCGCGGGGAGATCGACGTCCAGCCGACCCACCCCGAGCAGGGTGATCATCGGGGCGTGACCACTCATCACACCGACCTGGCCATCCCACGCGGGCGCCACGACGGCGGCGGCCTCTCCGTCGAAAACGGTGCGGTCGGGCGCGACGATCCGAACCTCGAGCGCCATCGTCAGCCCGCCTCGGCCATCTTCTCGGCCTCGGCGATCACGTCCTCGATGCCGCCCTTCATGTAGAACGCCTGCTCCGGGAGGTGATCGAACTCACCCTTGGCGACCCGCTCGAACGACTCGATCGTGTCATCGAGGCTGACATACTTCCCGGGCAGCCCGGTGAAGACCTCGGCCACGAAGAACGGCTGCGACAGGAAGCGCTCGAGACGACGCGCCCGGCCGACGATGATCTTGTCCTCCTCGCTGAGCTCGTCCATACCGAGAATGGCGATGATGTCCTGCAGGTCCTTGTAGCGCTGCAGGATCCGCTGCACCTCGACCGCCACCGCGTAGTGGCGCTCACCGACATACTGCGGATCGAGGATCCGCGACGTGGAGTCGAGCGGGTCCACCGCGGGATAGATGCCCTTCTGCGAGATCGCCCGCGAGAGGTTGGTCGTCGCATCCAGGTGGGTGAAGGCGGTCGCGGGGGCGGGGTCCGTGAGGTCGTCCGCCGGCACGTAGATCGCCTGCACCGAGGTGATCGAACCCTCGCGGGTCGAGGTGATCCGCTCCTGCAGCTCACCCATCTCCGTGGCAAGCGTGGGCTGATATCCCACCGCCGACGGCATCCGGCCGAGCAGCGCCGATACCTCGGATCCCGCCTGCGTGAAGCGGAAGATGTTGTCGATGAAGAGAAGCACGTCCTGCTTGTCCACGTCGCGGAAGTACTCCGCGATGGTCAGCCCCGAGAGGCCCACGCGGAGACGCGCACCCGGAGGCTCGTTCATCTGGCCGTAGACGAGTGCCGTCGATTCGAGGACACCCGCCTCCTTGAACTCGAGCCAGAGGTCGTTGCCCTCACGCGTCCGCTCACCCACACCACAGAACACGGACCGACCGCCGTGCTCCATCGCGATGTTGTTGATGAGCTCCTGGATGATCACGGTCTTTCCGACACCGGCGCCGCCGAACAGACCCGTCTTCCCACCCTTCACGTACGGGGCGAGTAGGTCCACCACCTTGATGCCCGTTTCGAACATCTCCGTCTTCGGCTCGAGCTGGTCGAACTTCGGGGGCTGGCGGTGGATCGGGTCGCGACGGACGTCGGCCGGGATCTCTCCCGCTTCGTCCACGGGGTCCCCCAGCACGTTTAGGATCCGGCCGAGCGCGGCCTCACCGACGGGCACCGAGATGGCCGCGCCCGTGTCGATCGCGTCCATGCCCCGCGTGATTCCGTCGGTCGAGGACATCGAGACGGCGCGGACCTGGCCCCGCCCGATGTGCTGCTGGACCTCCGCCGTCACGTCGAGCTCTTCGCCCGATTCGGACGTCGCCTTCACGCGGACCGCATTGTAGATCTCCGGCAGGTGCGCCGGGTCGAATTCGATGTCGAGCACGGGTCCGATGACCTGCACGACCCTTCCGATGTTCTCAGCCATATGTCCTTTTCTCCGAATCGATTCGTCGGGGGCGGGTCGACCTATTCGAGCCCGGCCGCACCACCGACGATCTCGGCGATCTCCTGCGTGATCTGGGCCTGACGTGCCCGGTTGTACGTGCGGGTGAGGTGCTCGAGCACGTCGCCCGCATTGTCGGTTGCGTTCTTCATCGCGGTACGCCGCTGAGCCTGCTCCGCCGCGGCGTTCTCGATCAGCGCCGTGAAGACGGCGTTACGAATGTAGGTCGGGAGGAGGCGCTCGAGGATGAGCCCGGCGGACGGCGACAGAATGAAGGTGTCGGCCGGCTGCTGGTCCTCCGACTGCTCCGGTTCGATCGGCAGCAGCTTCGTCGTCTGCGGCGGTGTCGAGAGGGCGGACCTGTACTCCGACGCGATCAGATACACCGCGTCCAGGTCACCCTGGACGAACCGCCTCCGGAGCGGCGCGATCAGCCGCTCCGCGTCCTCCACCGTGGGCGTATCCCCGATCGAGACGTCCTCGCTGGCGATCTCCTGCCCGCGGAAGCGGAAGTAGGCGATGGCCTTCTTTCCGGCGATGTGAAGCTCCGGCTCGATGCCCTTCTCGCGGAAGTCCTCGAGAAAGCCACGAGCCTCCTTGATGAGGTTCGCGTTGAACCCACCGGCAAGTCCTCGGTTCGCCGTCATCAGCAGTACCGCGACCCGCTTCTCCCGCTCCGGACGCCGCAGAAGCGGAAACTGCTCGGCGAACGCCGGCGCGTAGAGGCTCTCGACGATCTCGCGCAGCGCGTTCGCGTACGGCGTGGCCGCCGCGACCCGATCCGTCGCGCGCTTGAGCTTGCTCGTCGCGACCAGCTCCATCGTGCGCGTGATCTGCCGCGTGTTGTCGACGGTCTTGATCCGTCGCTTTACGTCTCTCGCGTTGGCCACGTGTCAGCTCTCCCCCGTCAGTCGGTCAGTCTGTCGCGACGGCTTCAGGCCGAGGCGCCCACGGGGGCGTCTTCGGACGGAGCGTTCTCGGCGAGGAAGTGCTCGGTGTACGTCTCGATCGCGGACTCGAGCGACGACTTGATCTCGTCGGTGAGGACCTTCTCCTCGCGNATGCCAGAGAGCACCTCCGGCGAGTGCGCCTTGAGATGGTCGATGAACCCACGCTCCCACTTCCGGATGTGGTCGACCTCGACGCCGTCGACGAACCCGTTGGTCACGGCGTAGATGGCGGCGACCTGCTCCTCCACCGGATGCGGCTGATACTGCGGCTGCTTCAGGATCTCGACCGTCCGCTCACCGCGCGCCAGCTGCTTCTGCGTGGCGGCGTCGAGGTCCGAGCCGAACTGGGCGAAGGCCTCCAGCTCGCGATACTGGGCGAGGTCGAGACGGAGTGATCCGGCGACCTTCTTCATCGCCTTGATCTGCGCCGCACCACCCACACGCGACACCGAGATTCCGACGTTCACCGCGGGGCGGACACCCGAGAAGAAGAGGTCCGGCTCGAGGAAGATCTGCCCGTCGGTGATCGAGATGACGTTGGTCGGGATGTAGGCCGACACGTCGCCGCCCTGCGTCTCGATGATCGGAAGGGCGGTAAGCGAACCACCACCGTTGTCGTCCGACAGCTTGGAGGCGCGCTCGAGCAGACGGGAGTGGAGGTAGAACACGTCGCCCGGATACGCCTCTCGTCCCGGAGGACGACGGAGAATGAGCGACAGCTGGCGATACGCCTGCGCCTGCTTCGAGAGGTCGTCGTACACGCAGAGCGTGGCCTTCCCCTGCCACATGAACTGCTCGGCGAGCGCCGTCGCCGTGTAGGGGGCGATGTACTGCATCGGCGCCGGGTCGGCGGCATTCGACGCGACCACGATCGTGTAGTCGAGCGCGCCATGCTCGCGGAGCGTCTCGACCACATTCGCGACCTTTCCGGCCCGCTGGCCGATCGCGCAGTAGACACAGATGACGCCCGTGTCCTTCTGGTTGATGATCGTGTCGAGCGCGATGGCCGTCTTCCCCGTGCCTCGGTCGCCGATGATCAGCTCGCGCTGTCCTCGGCCGATGGGGATCATCGCGTCGATCGCCTTGATTCCCGTCTGCATCGGTTCGTCGACCGGCTGACGGGCGACGATTCCGGGTGCCACGATGTCGATCTGGCGCGACCCCTCGATCCCGTCGATCGGGCCCTTCCCGTCGAGCGGCTCGCCCAGCGGGTCCACCACCCGACCGATGTAGCCCGGCCCGACCGGCACCTCGAGCACGCGGCTCGTGCGGCGGACCTGGTCGCCCTCACGGAGGACCGTCCAGTCCCCCATGACGACCGCACCGATGTTGTCCTCCTCGAGGTTCAGCGCGAGCGCCGTAACGCTCTGGCCGGTCTCGGAGGAGGTGATCTCGAGCATCTCGCTCGCCATCGCCTTCGTGAGTCCGTAGATGCGGGCGACGCCGTCCTTGACCTCGAGAACCTCGCCGATCTCCTCGGCGTGGAGCGCATCCTCGTAGTTCTCGATCTGGTTGAGGAGAACGCCCTTGATCTCGCTGGCGCGGAGTTGGGAATCGTTGGCCATGTCCGTCTGTATCCTTAGTTGGGTTACCGCGTCGCGCCGGAGCTCTGCCGCGCCAGAACCTGGCGTCGCATGCGCTCGAGGCGATGACGGAGTGAACCGTCGTAGATCGTGTCACCACTCCGGACGACGATGCCGCCCAGGAGGTTCGGCTGCACCCGCACATGCGGGATCGCCGTCTTGCCGAGCATCGCGGAGAGCCGCTGCCCGATTTCTTCGATGGTCGCGTCGTCCATCGGACGCGCGACCGTCACGTCGACGTGGGCACGGTTGAGGTGCTCGTCGACGAGGCCGGCGTACTCCCTCGCGATCACGCGCAGGATCCGCTGGCGATGCTTGTCGATGGTGACCTGTACGAAGTTCACCACCTGGACCGGGAGCTTGTCCGAGAGCACCTCGTCGACGACGCGCTTCTTGTCGGCCACATCGACGCGCGGCGTTTCCAGGAAGAGCCTGAAGTCGGCGTTCTCGTCCAGAAGGACCGCTACCGTCTCGATCGCCTCCGCGAACTCCTCGACCGCATCGTGCTTCATCGCGGACGCGAAGAGCGCCTCGGCATAGTTGCGAGCGACGGTCTCGTCTCTCACGCCTCAGCCCCCTGCGAGACGCTGTCGAGGTACTCCAGCACGAGAGCGCGGTCCTTGGGCGCATCCATCTTCTCGTCCAGAAGCTGCCCGGCCGCGGCAAGCGCGAGATCCACGGCTTCCCGGCGAAGTTCCGCGATCGCCTGATCTCGCTCGCGGCCGATCTCGGATCGCGCGGACTCGAGAATCGACTGCGCCTCGGCGCGAGCCTTCTCCTCGATTTCGGCGCGGAGACGCTGCCCCGCGGCCTTGCCCTCGGCGATGAGCTCGTTGGCCTGACGTCGCGCGTCGGCAAGCTGGGCCTTGTGCTCCTCGAGAAGCTTCTGTGCCTGCTCGTGGGCCTCGGCGGAGTCGTCCAGAGCGCCCTGAATCCGCTCCTCCCGAGCGTCGACCTGCTCGAGCAGCGGGCCCCATGCGAACTTCCACAGGATGCCCAGAAGCGCGAAGAAAACCACGGTCGCCCACACGGAAAGTCCGAGATTGACCTCGAACAGCCCTGGCTGGCCACCAGCCGCGTACAGCGGTGCCGGAGCAGCCACGGATACGACGCCTGCGAGCGTCGTGACCGCGAGTGCGGTCGACCGGATTCGGTTGAAAAGTGTCATGATGCGCATCGGTTCGGGGTGAGGTCGATCGAGGCCGGACACGCGGGGCGGATGGTCACCCGCCCCGCTCCAATCGTCCGGTCGAACGCCTCGGGTCAGAACTTCAGGAAGACCAGCGCGAGGCCGAACAGCGCGGCACCCTCGACGAACGCCGCAAGGATGATGGAGGCCGTCTGGATCGATCCGCCGGCCTCGGGCTGACGAGCAATACCCTCCGCTGCGGACGAGCCGATCTGGCCGATTCCGATTCCGGCGCCGATGACGGTCAGGCCGATCGCGAGACCGGCACCGATGAGTCCCATTCCGGGAGTAGCCGCCTCAGCTTCCTGAACAGCGGTAAGAAGAGCATACAGCATGAATTGAATCCTCGGATTCTCGTGGAGGGTTCGAGTCCGGCGAACCGGACGATTGGGGTCGTGCTATCCGCAGCGCCTCAGTGCGCGTGTCGGATCAGTCCGATGAAGACCGCGGTCAACATCGTGAAAATGAATGCCTGCAGGCAGGCGACGAAGACTTCGAGAATCATGATCGTCGAAGCGATCACGACCGAAGCTCCCGCCACGTAGAAGCTCTGGTAGACGAAGATCAGCCCCATGACCGCGAGCACGAGCGTGTGTCCGGCCATCATGTTGGCGAACAGACGGATCGCGAGCGCGAAGGGCTTGGTCAGCTTCCCCAGAAACTCCACTGGAGCGAGAAGCACCAGCATCACCGGCTTCATGTAGCCCGGCAGGCCTGGTGGAATGAAGAAGATCGTTTTCGCGTACCCGGCCGGCCCGAGCGCCCGGAAGCCCGAGATCTCCGTGGCCAGGAAGGCGATGATCGCGAGAACCGCAGTCACCGACAGGTTCGCCGTCGCGGTGATGCCGAAGGGCGTGAGCCCCAGCAGGTTCATGAAGAGGATGAAGAAGAAGATCGTCAGGATGAACGGCGTGTAGCCGTCCGCACCGTGCCCGATGTTCGCGCGGACGACGTTGTCCCGGAAGTACAGGATCACCGCCTCCATGGCATTGGAGAACCCACTCGGGGCCTTCTCCGGATCACGCTGCCTCGCGGCCTTCGCCATCGGAATGAAGATGCCGATGCAGAGGAGCGCGGCGATGAGCATGAAGACGAGGTGGCGCGTCGGCGTGAGGTCGATCGTCGCCCCGAGCAGCTCGAACGACGGGAACTGGACCACATCCGTCGGAATGTTGAGCCCGAAGAATTCGATGTAGTTGCCGTCGGCGATGTGGTGCTCGATGAACTCGGGGAGTTCATTGAAGGGGAGACCACCCGATCCCTCGGCGCCGTACTCCGCGGACTGTGCGCCATAGTCCGCGGTCTGGGCACCATATTCGGCCGCGTCCTGTGCGTAGCTCTCGCCCGCGGACGGTGCCTCCTGTAGGCCGATCACTCGACTCATTCCGTCGTATCGATTCGTGTGCTCGAGTGGAGGAACCATCCCTCCAGCAGAAGCAGCGCGAAGAAGTATCCCGCCAGACCCAGCAGCAGCGGCGCCGCTACCAGATCCGTCTCCATTTCTGTCACCAGCAGCCCGGCTACACCGAGCACACCGAGTCGTGCCGCACCCCCGGAAAGAAACGCCAGGAGGAACCCATTGCTCGCTTCCTCGCCGGCCCGGCGCGTCCAGAGGATCGCACCGAATGCCAGCAGCTGGACCGGGAGCGCCACCGCTGCCGCCCACATGAGCGACCGGCGACCCGCCGAATCCAGAATCATCCCGAACCCTGCAGTCGCCACGGCGACGAGCAGCACCGCGACGAGGGTGTAGGTGAGGAAGGTCCTCAAGATTCTCCCTCCCCTCCAGCTTCGTCGTCGGGCGGATTCCGCAGTCCGGCCACGTGCGAGTACAGACTCCAGAAGCCCGCGCCGAACCCGATCAGCATCCCGAGAAGAGCGAACACCGGCGAGGTGTCGAACTTCTCGTCCAACCAGTTGCCACCCAGAAGAAACAGGAGGATCGAGGCCGCGAAGGACATCCCGTATCCGATGAACTCCGACGAAGCCCGAATGGCGTCCTGCGAATCGCCCTTTTCTGGCTTCGATTCGCGCTCCGACATGAGCCCTCCAGAATCGTTCCGGCGTAGCCAACAGAAGGTAACGCTTGTGAAATTTTGCACAAGCGCCGTTGTCGCCTATGCGGAACGGCCGGAGTGGCGACCCGCGGCGCCCGGTGCGCGGAGCTTTTCGGGGTCGGCGCATGCCGCATGATAGCTTGACGTTCTCGAATCGAACGGTCTAGCTTCCGACGCCCTGCCCCCCCGTTGGAGACCGCTGGATGTCCACACCCCGCGACACCGTTGTGACCGACCCCGACGAGATCCTGCTCGAACGGGTCGCTGAGGTGTCCGCCGCCCTGCGGTCGGAGGTGGAGAAGCGTATCGTCGGCCAGAAGCATGTCGTCGAGGGCGTCCTGACCGGACTGCTCGCGAACGGGCACGCCCTGCTCGTCGGCGTGCCGGGGCTCGCCAAGACCCTTCTCGTGTCGACCGTCGCCGAGGCGCTCGACCTCGACTTCAGCCGGGTCCAGTTCACGCCCGACCTCATGCCGACCGACATCACCGGGACGGAGGTCATCGAAGAGGACCGCACGACCGGCAAGCGCATTTTCCGATTCGTGAAGGGGCCGATCTTCGCGAACATCGTGCTCGCGGACGAAATCAACCGCACCCCGCCGAAGACGCAGGCGGCCCTCCTGCAGGCGATGCAGGAGCGCCAGGTCACCGCCGGCGGCGAGACACATCGGCTCGAACGTCCCTTCTTCGTCCTCGCGACGCAGAATCCGATCGAGCAGGAGGGCACCTACCCCCTTCCCGAGGCGCAGCTCGACCGGTTCATGCTCGAGCTCCAGATCGGGTACCCGACGCGGGAGGAGGAGGAGGAGATCGCGATGACCACGACGGGGGGTGGTTCCGTCGAGGTGCGACCGGTCGTGTCGGCCGAGGAACTCGTACGTCTCCAGGCTCTGGTCCGCCGCATCCCCGTATCCCCCTCCCTCGTCTCCCTGTGCGTGGCGCTCGTGCGCGGCACACGACCGGACGACGACGAGGCGGCCGCGGTCACCCGGGAGTACGTGTCGTGGGGCGCCGGTCCGCGAGCCAGCCAGTATCTCGTGCTCGGAGCCAAGGCCCGCGCCGCATCCCGTGGCGATGCGATGCCGACCTACGACGACGTGCGGGCGGTGGCTCCGCTGGTTCTCGCCCACCGCGTCGTGCCCAACTTCCAGGCGGAGGCGGATGGTCGGACGGCCCGCGACCTGGTGACCGAACTCATCGGGGAGTTCGCTTCGTGGAGTTGATTCCGGACGCCGGCGACGACGCCGACCCTCCCTCCAGGCCGGGGGCTCGCTCGTGATCTGGCTCTGGGTCGGGGTGGTCCTTCTGCTGGTCGTGACATCCGCGCTGCTCTCCGCTGCCGAGACTGCGGTCTATTCGGTGCACGCCAGCCGACTCGGCACGCTGCTCGAGGAGGGCTTCGAGGGGGCGGAAGCGCTGTCCGGACTTCGCGCGAACTCGTCGGTTCTCCAGACGTCGATCCACCTTCTCATCACGCTGTTGAACCTGTGTGCGGTAGGTCTCGCGGTCGGCCTCGGCGCCTGGTTCGCGGGGGTCCGGGGATCTCTCGTCGCCTTCATCGCCATGGCGGTGGTGTCCGTCGTCTTCGCCGAGATCGTGCCGCGGGCCTTCGCCGCTCGCCGACCGGTCCACCTCGCACTCGCCTCGGCGCCGACCCTCGAGCGTGTCGAGGCGATCATGTCGGTACTTCTGGGCCCCCTCCTCCGTCTCGAGGACGTGCTCGCGGGGAGTCCCCCCGAGGACCCCGACCGGCTGTCCGAGCGGGAGGTGCGGGAGATCGCACGACTCGGGCGCGAGGAGGGCGTGGTCGGGATCGACGAACACCTGCTGGTGGAGCGTGCCTTCCGACTGGACGAGACGACCGCGTGGAGCGTCATGACGCCGCGCGTCGACATGTTCGCCTGGAGCGATCAGCTGACGCTCGAGGATATCATCGAGGAGCTCGGCACCGTGCCCTACTCGAGGGTGCCGGTGCACGGAGACTCCGTCGATGACGTCACCGGCATCCTGTACGTGCGGGAGGCCTACCAGACGTGGGCGGAGGGGCGCCGTGACGTGAAGCTCAAGGCGCTCTCGCGCGAGCCCTTCTTCGTGCCGGGATCCCTGTCGCTCGCGCAGCTCCTCCGGGACTTCCAGGCGCGCCGCATCCACATGGGAATCGTCGCCGACGAGTTCGGGGGCACCGACGGGCTGGTCACGCTCGAGGACGTCCTGGAGGAGCTCGTCGGCGAGATCCAGGATGAGACCGACCTCGACGACGAGCCGCTCATGCGCATCGGTCGGGACGAGCTGGTCGCCGAAGGGGCCGTCGACCTCAGGGAGATCAACCACACCTTCAACGTCGCTCTCCCCAGCGGTGAGAATCGCTCCCTCAACGGCTTCATCCTCGACGAACTCGGCGAGGTGCCCGAACGCGGCGAAGTCTTCGAGCGCTCCAGCGTCAGCATCGAGATCCTCGAGGCCAGCGAGACGCAGGTCGTGCGCGCCCGGCTTCGGCGCATGCACGACGAGCCTCGGCCACCGGAGAGTACATGAGGACGCGCAGCTGATGGCGACAGTGCTCCCGATCGACGGCGTCTGGCCGAAGATCCACCCGTCCGCCTTCGTCGCCCCCGACGCGGTAATCCTCGGGGACGTCGAGATCGGCGCCGAATCGTCGATCTGGTTCGGCGCGGTTCTGCGCGGGGACAGCCCGGAGCACTCGATCGTGATCGGGCCCCGCACCAGCATCCAGGACCAGTGCGTGGTCCACATCGGACACTGGGGCCCCACCCTCGTCGGGGCCGACTGCACGATCGGCCACGGGGCCAAGTTCGAGTGCTGCCGCATCGGTGACTTCACCGTCGTCGGCATGAACGCGGTCATCCTTCAGAACGCGCATGTGGGAAGCTCCTGCGTCGTGGCAGCCGGCGCGGTCGTGAGGGAGGGGGACACGATTCCCGACCGATCCCTGGTGGCGGGGGTGCCGGCGAGCGTCCGCAAGTCCCTGGAGGGGGCCTCGGCCCGGTGGGTCGAGGGAGGGGGCGCGCACTACGTCGCCCGTTCACGCTCCTATCTGAAGCAGGGGATCGGACGGACCGCCGACCTTCCCTCGGAGGCCATCCGCGAGGGGAGCGGGTCGTGAGCGACGGAGGGTCGGAGGGGAAGAGGCGATCCGGACAGGACGGCGAAGCGGCGCGTCCCCGGGGGCGCGCGATGCCGAAGACCCGGGCCACCCCGGGTCTGACCTGCGAGCTCTGCGGCGGCCCCGTGCTGGACCGTCACTGCAAGATCGTCTGCCTCAACTGCGGCTACCAGCGCGACTGCAGCGATCCCTGAGTGCAGGGTCGGGGCTGGAGCGTCTTCGCCTCAGAGGATGAACTGGAATTCCAGCCCCGCCTTCCACAGTTCGGTGTCGGAGAAGAACTGTCCGAAGGGCAGGAATCCCTCGGTCAGTACGCCGAGCACCCGCACCCCCCGTCGCCCGGTCACGCTTCGGATCTCGATTCCGGCACGCACGCTCGTGGTCGTCCCCCAGTCTCGGAGTTCCAGCGACCGGAGATGGACGGCCGCGACCGGCTGAACTCTCGGCGCGAGGGGCCCTGCCGTCGGGGCCGCGCTTCGGACTTCGACGCCGCCCTCCAGAATTCCCGGGGCGAGGTCGGTGTCCGATCGAAGGATCACTCCCCCGCCGGCGTGCGCGCGAACGGCCGCGGGACCGATCCGGAGTCGTCGGATGAGCGCCGCGTCCAGCGCCTCGAAGGTGATGCTCACACGTTCGAGCTGGGGCGACCCGAGCAGGAGTTCGTCGCCGAGGTGGCTGCTCTGGTGGTAGGTGCGGAACCGGCCCGCCCAGGGGCCGCGTCGAATCCTGACGGACGGGCCGACGATGTAGTCGGCGTTGAGAAGATCGGCCTCACGAACCGAGAGGTTGAACTGACTGAAGGTGGCGATGAAGAGGTCGAGCCGGACACCGTCCGTCCGGCCCCCGGGTGCGGGTCGCTCGAAGCTCCACAGCCCGAAACTTCCCCCCACCCCGATCGCGCCGAGGTTGATCGCGCGGTCGCCACGCGCGAGGACGCTGGGGCGGTCGAAGCTCGTCGAGATGACCCCCGCATAGATACCGGGCCGCATCGGATCGGCGATGAACCCCGGCACGAATTCGCCCGAGGGAAACAGCCGGGAGGCGTAGGCGGTCGCACCGGTCGAGGTCGCGGCCGTCGGGTCCGCCGAAGTCCCGGAGTCGACGTCCGGCGCCTCCTGCCCCTTCGCGCCCGTCGGTGCGACGGCAAGCGGAAGAACGGTCAGAACGAGCGTCAGGACTGAGCGGATCGAGGCTCGCATTCGGGGGGAGCGGAAGGTGGGCAGTCGCCGGAGTACCGAGTCAGGCCGGACCGACGGTGAACGAGGCGGGCCGGGAGGAGGCCGCGTCGTGGACATCTTCCGGCAATGGGAACCACTGGAGATGCCGGAAGTCGTCGGAGAGCCCGTCGCAGCAGGAGGGTGCGGCGTCTATTCGCGCCTCGAGCAGGCTTCGGGACTCCTCGAGGTATGCCGCGAGATCCTCCCCCGCGAACTCGTGTCGACGCGGCCGATAGCTCATCCGACCCTCTCCGTACGAGACGTCGTGGAGACTCATCGGCGGCTCGGCCAGACCGTCCCGGTGGCGCCAGAGCCCGGTCTTCGGCTCGAAGGTGTACAGCGGCAGCAGTCGCCAGCCGTGCTCGGCCACCAGCCGCACCGCCTCGATGATGTACTCGAAGACGTGTCGGTCGATGAAGTAGTTGAAGTTGACGCGCACCCACCCCGGCTTGATCCCCTCGCAGCCCCGCCCGATCTCCCGCTCGAACTCGTGGGAGCGCTCGATGTCGATACCCAGCAGGCGATGGCCGTAGGGACCGGCGCAGGAGCACCCGCCCCGTGACTGGATGCCGAAGAGGTCGCTCAGCACCGCCACCACGAAGTTGTGATGCAGATGGTGGTCGCCGTGTCGGAGCACGAAGGAGACGATCGAGAGCCGATGGGAGGCCGGATTCCCGAGGATCTCGATGTTCGGCGTCGCGGACCACCGCTCGATCGCTTCGCGGATGAAGGCCTCCTCGAGATCGCGAATCGCATCGACGCCGACGGCGTCCTTGAGCTGGAAGACGAGCCCGGCACGAATCGATTCCACGATCGCCGGTGTGCCCCCCTCCTCCCGGTGCTCGATGTCGTCCAGATAGTTGTGGCTCTCCGGATTCACGTACCAGACCGTCCCTCCGCCCGGTACGTCGGGCACACGATTGGAGAAGAGCTCCCGGCGCGCGAGCAGGACGCCGGGTGTCCCCGGTCCCCCGATCATCTTGTGGGGGGACACGAAGACGGCATCCTTGTAGGCGAGATCGCCCTCCGCCTTCGAGCCCATCTCGATCTCCACGTACGGTGCCGCCGCCGCGAAATCCCAGAACGCCAGCGCCCCATGCTCGTGGAGGAGCGTCGAGATCGCCGCGGTGTCCGAGATGATTCCCGTCACGTTCGAGGCGGCGGAGAACGACCCGATCCGCAGGGGCCGACCGGCGTATCGCTCGAGTTCCTCGCGCAGGAGATCCAGGTCGATGTGGCCATCCCCGTCCTCCCGGATCACGACGACGTCGGCGATCGACTCCCGCCAGGGGATCTCGTTGGAGTGGTGCTCGAAGGGACCGATGAACACCACCGGCCGCTCCTCCTCCGGGATGTGGTCGGACAGCGCGTGGCGATCCTCCAGCTCCGACGGAATGCGCAGCCCCAGGCACCCGATCATCCGATCGATCGCGCCCGTGCTTCCGCTGCCGGCGAAGAGAACGACATGCTCCTCGTCGTTCGCCCCCATGCAGTCGCGGATGATCGCCCGGGAGTCCTCGCGGAAGCGGGTCGTCTGCAGGCCCGTCCCCGACGACTCCGTGTGCGTGTTGGCGTACAGCGGAAGCACCGCATCGCGGATGTAGTCCTCGATGAAGTCGAGGGCACGGCCCGAGGCGGTGTAGTCGGCGTAGACCACGGGGCGAAGGCCGAAGGGGCCCTTCACGATCTCGCGCGAGCCGATGACGGCATCGCGGATGGAGCGGATGAGTGGATCGGTGTTCATACCGGGAAAGCTAGCGCACGGGCCCCGGGCGCTGCACCATTCCCTCCGAGAGGCGATCGCTCGGGCGAATGGAGACGAATGGCATGAAGCTCACATTCTGGGGGGCAGCGCAGACCGTTACCGGGTCCCTGCACATGCTCGAGTTCGGCGGTCGTCGAGTTTTCCTCGACTGCGGCCTGTATCAGGGACGCCGTGCCGAGGCGAAGCGGCTCAACTGCGAGTTCCCCGCACCGCCCGAAACCGTCGACGCCGTCTTCCTCTCCCACGCGCACATCGACCACTCCGGGCTGCTGCCGAAGCTGTATCGGGAGGGATTTCGCGGTCCCGTCTACGCCACCGATGCGACGGCGGACCTCTGTGGCTCGATGCTGCCCGACAGCGCCCACATCCAGCAGAAGGACGCCAGATGGGTGAACCGTCGGGAGCGGCGGCGGGGCGGCGACCAGATCGAGCCACTCTACACG
>JGI12210J13797_10530100_pt1 | contig 42576 bp, 34 predicted proteins | sample ElkSlonscriptome_3_FD_13797 | JGI IMG/M metagenome (IMG submission 13797) | reverse complement strand
CAAAGGCGGGGATTGAGGGCAGCGCCGAGACGAGCAAATTGGTATAGTTGATGCATAGCTGAAATTGTTTTCATGGCGGCGGCCTGCTACCCTGACACAAACGTACAGCCCTTGGCTGGTGAACAGTGCAGACGGTAGAAAACGCAGTTGAAAATTGAATACTCATCCTTTGTCTGGGATTGGTCATTGCCTAGACGTTAAATAAATTGCCTGCGGATGGGATCTAATCGGGGTCATGCAGCTTGCTGTGTGGCTAGACGGGACCAAGTGAAGCAGGAAAACGTCTTGCGCGGCACCCATTGAATTGTGGTGCGAGAGCCAAGAAGCCCGCGTTCTATTCGCAGAATGAGCGTCGGGAGTATGTCACCATCTTCTAGCAGTTGCCAGTCACTACGTCTGTAGGTTTGAAGGACGCTGAACAACAGCCGAACAACGTAAATTATTCAGGCAAAAAGGCGCGAACGTTCGTGCCTTTTTGCTTCAATAGGCTATGACGTTCAAGATTCGACATCTGTGAGTTCTATGAGAGATGCCTTGCTAGACTGGCTCAATCGAGCGTTGGTTGCCAACTTATTCTTTGTGCTGTTTAGCTTTTTTTGGTTAGTCACTGCCGTTATTGGCCATAGCTTCAATCTCCCACTGGGTCTAGACCTATGGTATCGGCTCTGGGAGCCCGTCTTTACCCCTGCAATCGGTGTTCTTATGGGAGGAGCTATTCTCAGCGGCATTTGGGGGTGGGCAGCTCAACGATTTGGCTGAATGTGAACCCAAGCGAATGGCTTTAATCTCACGACACGACTTGTCTGAGAGCGGAGGTTATGTTTGGGTACTCATACTCAAAGTCTGTCGCGCTCACGCGCTTGGGACAAACTTGTTGCCCTTCAAGAACAACCTGGGCTGCATCTCCTAGCAGCAGCTCTAGGACAAACTCCGGCACAGGAAGCCACGACGGGCGGCCCATAACCTGCCCCAATGTTTGGCACATCTCCTGCATCCGTACAGGAGATGGGGCCGTTGCGTTGTAAGCCCCGTTCATGCTCGAATCGTCCAGAGCGCGGACAATGAGGCTCACAAGGTCATCGCGATGAATCCAAGAAAACCACTGGCGACCAGTGCCGATGGGGCCACCGGCGAACAGCTGAAATGGTGGAATCATACGCTCAAGGGCTCCGCCATTTCCTAGCACGATACCGGTGCGCAAAATGACCACCCGACAGCCCAATTCGGCGGCGGGCTGAGCAGCAGCTTCCCATCGTTGGCAAACGCTTGCTAAAAAATCATTCCCAGGTGCGCTATCTTCGTCGAACGTCGCTGTTTCACTGGTGCCGTAGTAGCCAATGGCCGACGAGTTGATGAGGACGGCGGGTTTGTGTGATGCTTTAGCGATCGCCTCGACAATACGCTGGGTGCCCTGCTCTCGGCTCTCAAGAATTTCTTGCTTATAGTCTGGAGTCCATCGTTCCGCGATGGGAGCCCCAGCTAAGTTAACCACGCCATCACAGCCGTCCACAGCAGCTTGCCATGGGCCGTTCTGGGTAGGCTCGTAGACCACGGTAGTCACTTTTGGAAAGGCCACCTGCGGAAACAGGGTCTGCGCCCGCTCGGGTCGCCGCGTCAGCACCACAATCTCGTGGCCGTCTTCATTGAGAACCTGGACAAGCCGACAACCGACAAATCCGGTAGCACCTGTGATTGCAATCTTCATAGCGTTACACCAGTGATCATGTCCTCTGTCCCTTACGACTTCGCTACCCTATGCGTTGTTACGCTAACGCTAGACTCTAGTTAGTATACCGGTGGATGCGGTGGATGCGGTGGTTACAAATGGGGCAGGGGGAGATAGCACAGCGGCGGCAGGTGAGTCCGCTCGGGTCGCCGAAACCGTTGGCGATCGCAAAAGCACATGTCACCAACTGCAGGTCAGTGCCCAGGGTAGCGGCGATCGCCTTGACCGCTGGCTGTCGCAACAGATTTCCCTGTCGCGATCGCGCATCCAGGCGCTGATTGAAGCGGGGCAGGTGACCCTCAATGGTCAGCCGGTATCCAAACGCCAGGCGGTGCAGGTGGGCGATCGCATTCAGGTGACGATTCCCCCAGCTAAGCCGCTGACCCTGTCACCCGAGCCAATTCCGCTAGATATTCTGTTCGAAGATGAGTCACTAATTATCCTCAACAAAGCGGCTGGTATGGTCGTTCATCCTGCCCCCGGTCATCCCTCTGGAACCCTCGTCAACGCTCTGCTGGCCCATTGCCCGAACCTCAGCGGTATTGGTGGTGTGGAGCGCCCTGGCATTGTTCATCGTCTGGACAAAGACACCACCGGGGCCATAGTGGTCGCCAAGACAGACCATGCCATGAGACACCTACAGGGTCAAATTCAGGCAAAGACAGCCCGCCGAGACTATCTTGCCGTCGTCCATGGTGCGCCGAGGGACCTAGAGGGCTCCGTTTGCCAGCCCATCGGGCGTCACCCCAGCGATCGCCAGAAGATGGCGGTGGTGCCGTTGGAAAGAGGTCGCTATGCCTTGACCCACTGGCGTGTTGAAGAACGACTAGGACAGTACACGCTGATGCATTTTCAGCTGGATACGGGACGGACACACCAAATTCGCGTCCATGGCGCGTCCATGGGACATCCGGTCGTCGGTGACCCGGTCTATGGCTCAGGGCGTGGGGCAAAGACCGGCGTCAATTTGCCTGGTCAAGCCCTTCATGCCTGGCGGCTGCGCCTGTCTCACCCGGTTTCTGACACGCCCATAGAGGTAACCGCACCACCACCGAAGCCCTTCATGACATTGCTAAGGGTGCTGCGCAGCCGACTCTCTTAATACCCTTGTCGTTGTCGCCCTGTCACTATCGCCCTGTCACTATCGCCCTGTCATTGGCCCAATTTCAGTTTTCCAAACAGGGGCAACTCCTGACCCTGATGCGGTACGGCAGCAGACCACACCACCACCACCACCCGCTCCGCGAATAGCAATAGAGCCAGCATGCAATAATGGAAAGCAAATGAAGCTTCTCCGGGCGATCAAGACGAAAGCGACAAAGTACCTATCCTGTGGAGCCATGACGTTTGCGTTGAATTTGTCATGGGATCCGCACATCTCAACTCAGATTTACATCAATGATCTGAATGAAATGATCTGACTAAACCGTTAATTTGCAGATTAAACACCATGGAATATAAGCTATATCGATCCAATGCAATGCTGAGCGTTGCAACAATTCCAGTGATTGCTCTGCTTCTGGGCTTAAAAGCTTGGGACGATACGATGCGGGGTATAGGGCAAGCTGGTGAAGAGTCGTTTCGCGGCAGTCGGCTCCCCCTACTCAATTTTTCGGATACGACGGCGCAGCGGTAGCCTTCTATTGCTCGGCAACCCTGCCAAGCCTCTACTGTCAGCATCTATGTCAACTGCGCCAGTACCTAGCGGTATTTGTCATCGGTTGATAGTAACTTTGCGCCAAATGATTTGCACCATTGGATTTTTCTAGTAGAGTCCTTTTAGGATCTATTTAGGATTTGTTGTGGACTATCTCGATAAATCGTATCGGTTGATTTGTCACGCAGCGGCAGCAGCCCCCCTTCTAATTGTTGTCTCTCTATCGCCCCACCCTGACATCACTGTGGTCGCCAACTCCCGGCGATCGACGCCATTGATGCGTAGGTGACAGGGCTACTTTCATCTAGCCTGCCTATCTTTCGCTAAGTTTTAGGATATTTCTGAGCAACTATGGCCATGCTTCATTCGTCTGATGATGTCTCTCGTTCCAGTGCTGTGATCCAGCATCGGGCTGAACCGGACGTCGCTGCTGAGTCTACGGAACGGGAGCTATCTCTCCGCCATCGCCTCAGCGCCATGGAGAATATTTGGGAGTCGGTGCTGAGTCAGGAATGTGGCCTTGATTTTGTCGCCTTGCTCCAGACTTTGTTAGCACTTTGCTCCCCGGAAGGACAAGCTCCTGAAGTTGGGGGACAAGAGGCCTTGAACCTCGTCGAAAATCTAGATCTCAATGACGCTATTCGCGTTACGAGGGCGTTTGCGCTTTACTTTCAGCTGATCAACATTGTCGAACAACATTACGAGCAGCGCGATCAGCAGCAGCAATACCGTACGGTCCAAGGACAGCGCGATCAGCCGGAGCAAGAATTTCAGTCGTTTTTTACCTCAGATGCCGCGCTAGCGCCGCTCTACGACGATGAAGAGGGTTCTCAGGGAGAAGCCCTAGAGCAAAATCTGCAAACAGCGCTCTCTCAAAGACGTGAGACAAGAACGTTTTATAGCATTTTCCCAAAGCTGAAGCGGCTCAATGTCCCGCCCCAGCACATTCAAGCTCTGATCAATCAGCTCGATATTCGGCTGGTATTCACGGCCCATCCCACGGAGATTGTCCGGCACACCATTCGCGGTAAGCAACGGCGAATTGTTCGGATTTTACGGGAGCTTGACTTGCTAGAGGCCAGTCAGATGTCTCAGCGGGACGGCAGCTTAGAACCGGTCTTTCCTCTGAGCGGAGAAGCCGTGAAATCCCAGCGCCCAAACCCTGAAGCAGAGAATGTGCGCCAGCGGTTGATGGAAGAAGTCCGACTGTGGTGGCGCACCGATGAGCTTCACCAGTTCAAGCCTTCAGTGCTAGATGAGGTGGACTTTACGCTGCATTACTTTGACAAAGTGCTGTTCGATGTCATTCCTCAGCTGTATCAGCGGTTCCGCAACGCGCTAGGAGAAACATTTCCTAGCCTGACACCGCCCCACTACGACTTTTGTAAGTTTGGCTCTTGGGTGGGCTCAGATCGAGACGGTAATCCGTCAGTGACGCCGATTGTGACCTGGAAGACGGCCTGTTACCAGCGCGGCATGGTTATCAAGAAATACATTGAGTCGGTGGATAACCTCACGGAGCTGCTGAGCCTATCGCTGCACTGGAGCGATGTTCTCCCTGATTTACTTGAGTCTTTGGAGCAAGACCAATCCCGTATGCCCGATGTCTACGAGGCTAACGCAGTCAAGTTCCGCCAAGAGCCCTACCGGCTCAAGTTCTCGTACATCAAACGGCGGTTGGAGAATACCCGCGATCGCAATCTGCAGCTGCAGAACAGTGACTTCTCGCAAACCGATCTGCCGGAGAAGAGTCCAGATCTCATCTATACGAGCGGGACAGAGTTTCTGTCAGATCTGCAGCTCATTCACCACAGCCTCAAGGAAACGGGGTTGGCTTGCGAAGCGCTAGATCAGCTCATTTGTCAGGCTGAAATTTATGGCTTCAATCTGGCCCGCTTGGATGTTAGGCAGGATAGCTCTCGACATTCAGACACCATCAACGAAATTGCCGAATACATGGGCGTTTTGCCCCGTCCCTACAACGACCTATCGGAGCAAGAGCGGGTTGAATGGCTCGTTTCTGAGCTGCAAACGCGGCGACCGCTGATTCCGGGAGAAATGCCGTTCTCAGAGACGGCCCAAGAGACGGTGATTACGATGCGCATGCTGCGGAAGCTGCATCAGGAATTTGGCCCGCAGATCTGCCAGACCTATATCATCAGCATGTGCAACCACGTGAGCGACATGCTGGAGGTGATGCTGCTGGCCAAAGAAGCCGGGCTGTATGACCCCGCTACGGGCAGCGGCAGCATTCAAGTTGTGCCGCTGTTTGAGACAGTTGAAGACCTAAGACGCGCCCCTGCCGTGATGCAAGAGCTGCTCGATTTGCCCCTTTACCGCACCTTCTTAGCGGGGGGTGAAGACGGACCGGGTCCAATGTCACCGCAGGTCAACCTGCAGGAAGTGATGCTGGGCTACTCTGATAGCAACAAGGATTCTGGGTTCTTGAGCAGCAATTGGGAGATTCACAAAGCGCAGCGCGCCCTGCAGGACACCGTTTCGCCCTACGGTGTTTCCCTGCGAATCTTCCATGGTCGGGGCGGCTCGGTGGGGCGAGGTGGTGGCCCTGCTTACGAGGCAATTCTGGCTCAGCCGGGGCGTAGCATCGACGGCCGCATCAAAATCACGGAGCAGGGTGAGGTGTTGGCCTCCAAGTACAACTTACCGGAGCTGGCGCTCCACAATTTAGAGACCGTGTCCACGGCAGTGCTGCAGGCCAGTCTTCTCAACACCGGGTTCGACGGTATTGAGCCCTGGAACAACGTCATGGAAGAGCTGGCAATGCGATCGCGGGCTCATTATCGGGCGCTGATCTACGAAGAGCCAGACTTCATCGACTTTTTTCATCAGGTCACGCCCATCGAGGAAATCAGTCAGCTACAAATCAGCTCTCGCCCAGCGCGACGGGGTGGCAAGAAAAAAGGACTGTCGGGGCTGCGGGCCATCCCCTGGGTGTTTAGCTGGACTCAAACCCGGGTGCTGCTGCCATCGTGGTACGGAGTCGGTACTGCCCTCAACGCTTTTCTGCAGGAGGATGCCAAAGAAAACCTGAAGCTGATGCGCTACTTTTACTACAAGTGGTCCTTCTTCCGCATGGTGATCTCGAAGGTGGAAATGACTCTGGCAAAAGCTGATATGCAAATTGCCCATCACTACGTTGAGGAACTGAGTAACCCCGAAGACCGTGAGCGCTTTGAGCGCCTGTATAAGCAAATCGCTGACGAGTTCTATCTGACGCGAGATCTGGTGCTGAAAATTACGGGCCACGAGCGGCTGCTGGACGGTGACCCCGAGCTACAGCGATCGGTGCAGTTGCGCAACAGCACTATCATTCCCCTAGGGTTTCTGCAGGTGTCCTTACTAAAGCGGCTGCGACAGCATCAGGCCAGCGCATCCACCGGCATGATCCGCTCCCGCTATAGCCGGGCGGAACTGCTGCGAGGGGCGCTGCTGACCCTAAATGGCATTGCGGCAGGAATGCGCAACACGGGCTGATGGGGTGGGGCCATAGGGGACCTGTCGCAAGGATGACTTACCTATCTACGGAAAGAACACCTGTCATAGAACGCTACCCCCCTAACATAGGTAAATTACGATACCCTATCTAAACAGACCAAGATATGGCACCGCCATGTCCTTACCCCAGTACTGTTATGAACGCCTCGGCTGACTTTCTTGCCCAGCTCAACCCAGCCCAGCGCCAGGCCGTTGAGCATTACTGTGGGCCGCTTCTCGTTGTAGCAGGGGCGGGATCGGGCAAGACGCGAGCCTTGACCTACCGAATTGCCAACTTGATCTTGACCCACCGGGTGGATCCGGGAAATATTTTGGCGGTCACCTTTACCAACAAAGCTGCTCGGGAGATGAAGGAGCGCATTGAAATCCTGTTTGCTGAGCAAGCGGCCCAGGTCAAGCACGGCAAGCCGCTGGAGTCCCTCTCCGCTGCCGAGAAAACTAAGCTGCGATCGCAGGTGTATCGCGACACCACAAAAGAGCTGTGGATCGGAACCTTCCACGCCCTTTGTGTCCGCATGCTCCGCTTCGACATCGAGAAATATAGAGACCCCCAGGGGCACCAATGGACCCGCAACTTCTCGATTTTCGACGAGTCTGATGCCCAGTCTGTGGTGAAGCAGATTGTCACCCGGCAGATGAACCTGGACGACAAAAAATTTGACCCGCGCTCGGTGCGCTTTGCCATCAGCAACGCAAAGAATCAAGGCTGGTCACCCAACGACCTAGAGCGGGAGCAGCCCAACTATCGAGGGCGCGTGGTTGCAGATGTCTACCGGGCATATCAAGCCGCCCTCGCCCAGAATAATGCTCTGGACTTCGATGACTTGATTCGCGTGCCCGTGCAGCTCTTTGAGCAAAATGAGCAGGTGCTGGGCTATTGGCATAAGCGCTTTCGCCATATCCTTGTGGATGAATACCAGGACACCAACCGCACCCAATACGACTTCATCCGCCTGCTGGTTACCAATGGCGCAGACTCTAGCAGTATTGAAGACTGGCAGTACCGCTCGATTTTTGTGGTGGGCGATGCCGACCAGTCGATCTACTCCTTTCGGGCCGCAGACTTCACAATTTTGATGGAGTTCCAGCAGGACTTTGGCGATCGCCTTCCCGATGACGACACCCGCACCATGGTGAAGCTGGAGGAGAACTACCGCTCTACCGAGAATATCCTGCAGCTCGCCAACAACCTTATCGAAAACAACACCGAGCGTATTGACAAGGTTTTGCGCCCCACCCGAGCCCAGGGCGAGACAGCATACTGCTACCGCGCTGACGATGAGATAGCAGAGGCAGAATTTGTGGTGGGCACCATCAGCAAAATGGTGGGAGATCCCGCATTGGACTGGGGAGATATCGCTATTCTCTACCGCACCAATGCCCAATCTAGAGCATTGGAAGATGTGCTGATTCGCACAGGGATCCCCTACACCGTCGTGGGTGGCCTCAAGTTCTACGATCGTCGCGAGATCAAAGACGTGCTGGCCTACCTGCGGGCGATCGCTAACCCCGCAGACACCGTCAGCCTCAAGCGAGTCATTAACACTCCCCGGCGGGGCATCGGCAAAACAACTCTAGAGCGCCTAGATGGTGCTGCCGCCCAGCTTGGCGTCCCGTTTTGGGAGATCATCAGCGACGAAACCTCCGTCAAGACGCTCTCGGGCCGCTCGGCAAAAGCCGTCGTCGGCTTCGCGAACATGGTTCAGCGGCTGCGGGAGCAAGTTGACCAAGTCAGCGCGTCCCAGATTGTGCAAGAGGTGCTGGAAGAGTCAGGCTACCTGCAGGAACTCAAGGCCCAGGGCACAGAAGAAGCAGACAACCGGCTGGAGAACGTGCAGGAGCTATACAACGCCGTGCTCCAATTTGAGGAAGATAGTAGCGAAGCTACGAGCCTGTCAGACTTTTTGGCCAATGCCTCCCTCGCTTCAGACCTAGATGACCTAGGCGACGAACGCAACCGGGTTTCTCTGATGACTCTGCATTCATCTAAGGGGCTAGAGTTTCCTGTGGTCTTTCTAGTCGGCCTAGAACAGGGGCTGTTTCCCAGCTATCGGTCACTCGATGACCCCGCCGCCATCGAAGAAGAGCGTCGCCTCTGCTACGTGGGCATCACCCGAGCCCAAGAGCGGCTGTTCTTGACCCACGCTCGCGCCCGGCGGCTATATGGCTCCCGCGAACCCGCTAGTCCCTCTCTGTTTCTCGCAGAACTGCCCCGCGACTTGCTCTTGAGCAACAGCGCAACCGCCATTCCCAGACGAATGACAACCCCTGTGCAGGAAATACGGGAAAAGCAAGTCGATGCGCCGAATACCCACGAAGATGACTGGAGCGTCGGTGACCTTGTGGTCCACAAAGGGTTTGGGGCTGGCACAGTCACCCATATCTTTGGGGCAGGAAACAAGATTTGCTTGGCGGTCAAGTTTCCAGGCCAGGGGCAAAAAATCATTGACCCCAAGGTGACGATGCTGCAGCGGGCTGAGGCGTAGCCGAGCTGGTGGAGCATGACGCTGGGCAACATTGCCAGATCGTTATTAAACCCGATCCCTATAAATCACTTAGAGCCATAGGATACCCCATGGGCTTTCGATGCCACCTAGGCAATTCAACTGAAATACGAGCATGAGGCGACGGCTGGTCCTAGTGTCTACTGAGGATGTCGGCAGTTGAGGAAAGCTAGAGTGCGACAGTCGGTACTTGTCGTCTAATCATCGTTTAATGGAGTGCCATTGTGAAATTGTCGTCGTCTAAGTCCAGGACCAGCCAAAGCTGCGGCTCCACCGCCAACTACTTTTATGACCGCCTTATATCTGGCCTTTCTCCTGCTGCCCGCGCCGATTTAACCGCTGAGCAAGAGATCAGCTTGAAGCGATCTTGCCAGGGCTTTATGCCCAGAAACCACGAGCTAGACGTGCGCCTATCGATTCCATTTTTGGGCAAGCGGGGTGTCTATCTGGTGCTGCTGGGTGGACGGGAGAAGCGTACCCCTCAGCGCATTCAGCGGGAGCGGGCACGCTTTTGGCAAATGACCATCATCAGCGCTCTATGGATGATTGTTGGCACATCCACCCTGAGTATGTATTGGGCCATCTCTTACCTAGAAGCGGCTCCCGCTGGTGATGCTATTCCTTGGGACGCCCCAGATGCCCCATAGCCTCTCGGGCAGATTGCATTAATCACAAAGCGACTGGCGCTGGGCCAGACGAGCTGTGCCGTAGGCCGCATCACTCTGGACAGCAGTGACAACAGGCACGCCGAGATACCGAGAGCGAATCGCTCGCCATAGGTCATTTTGCGCGCCGCCGCCAGCACTGTGAACTCGGGTCAACGACGCCGCCCCCAAGTCTTGGAGTTTGCGGTAGCCCAGGGATTCGATGCGAGCGATACCTTCTAAAAGTCCTTGGAGAAAGGCCCCTGGCGTATCAGGGCGCGGTGTGAGGTGGGGCTGCAGGCCAGGGTCATTGACAGGAAAACGTTCTCCGGGATGTAGCAGTGGGTAGTAGTCGAGTCCGCTGTCTTGCTCAGGATCAATATGCTGGCTCAGCGCCGCAATGTCATCAGGGCTAAAGAACTTTGCGAGGACCGCCCCACCGGTATTAGAGGCCCCCCCAACAAGCCAGCGATCGCCCAACCGATGGCTATAGATTCCAGAAGACGCCTGCTCGACGCGCTTAGGGCTGAGCAGCTTCAGCACCAGGGTAGACCCCAGGGATGTCACGGCCTCTCCGGACTCTGCAGCCCCGCTCGCCAGAAATGCGGCAATGCTGTCGGTGGTGCCAGCGCAGACTAGGCACTGCTTGGGAATGCCGTAGCGGGCTGCGACTTCGGGCTGTAGAGGACCAATTGGTGTTCCTGGTGCTGCAACTCGAGGCAGGATCAGACGGTTGGGCAGCTTGGCAAACCAGGGCGGATAGGCCATTGCCTCCACGTCATACCCCAGCTTGAGGCTGTTGTGGTAGTCGCTCACCCCAAGCTGGCCATGGAGCAAAAAGGCGAGCCAGTCGGCCTGATGCAGGAAGTAGATTGGAGCGGCGTCAGGCTCTAGGGAGAGAGGGTCATGGCGCTGCCACCACAGCAGCTTAGCCAGGCTGGAGCTGGCGCTGCGCACCACATGGTCGATGGGGGCGATCGCGTCGATGACCTCTAGACTCTCGCGCCCGCGACTGTCGTTGTAGAGCAGGGGGGCTCCCAACGGCATTCCGTGGCGATCGCAGCGCAGTACCGTGCTAGACGTGCCGTTGATGGCAATCGCGGTAAGCCCTGCCCGAATCGCGGCGGGTATTTGGTCGAGTAGCGCAAACAGCGCTGCTTGCCACTGGCCAGTGCTGTTTTGGCTAATGTCGTTCTGGTTGGTGTTGTTTTGGACTATATCATTTTGGGCGGTGCGGCCATCGGCCATGCCATTGAAAGGGCAGCGAGCCTCGGCCCGGATAGCCTGATTACCATCAATGGCGATCGCCCGCGCACCGGAGGTGCCAAAATCGATACCCAGACTAAACTCGTCGATAGTTTCCATTAGTGCAACCTACGTCAGTGGCCATCTCTACGCGGCAGAAGTCTTGTACTCTAGTCATGGTAAGTTGACTTGAATATCCATCACACCTATGGCAATTCTAGATTCGAGGGGACGTCTGTTTGGCCGCATTGGCATTCTTGATGCAGGGGCGGTGCTGGTGGTTTTGCTGACGATCGCAGGCATCTTTTTCGTCCCTGGCGATTCGGGCTCGGTGGCGCAAATTGGAGCGGAAACCCAGCCGGTGGAAGTAGATGTGATGGTACGAGGTCTGACGGTGTCAGATCCCCAGGGCCTGATCACCCAAATTCGCGATGAGAGTGAAACGGAGGTGATTATTCGCAACCAGCCGTTTGGCCGGGTAAACGTTAAATCGGTGGAAGAGCTGCCCCGGACGGTCGCTGCTCCGCAGCCGGACGGAACGCTAAACCCGATTCCAGATCCCCGCCCAGAGCTGGATTTCACCGTAGACATGCTGATCACCTTGGCAGATGAGGCTCAGGTGACGGATGACAGCGTGGTGTTCGGCAACAACAAGGTGAAAATCGGCAATGTGGTTGAGCTAGAGGGGCAGACCTATCGGTTTAATACTACGGTGGTCGGGGTACGGATTTTGGAGGACTAGGGGCTACTCGTGACGCCCTGCAGGGTTTTGAGGGCGAACATATTCGTTGAGCGCTGGCCTGCCCTGCAGCCTGCCCCATGGTCTGCTAGGCATCGCCAAAACGCTGGCGGTATTGCCCCAGGGCCATCAGCGGGAAGTACTGCTGGTACATATGGTACTTGAGGTAAAAATGACAGGGGAAGCCGGTGCCGGTGAAGTAGTCTTCGTCCCAGCGGCCATCGGCAAGCTGGGTATGGACTAAATAGCGAACGCCTCGCTCTAGGGCCTCTGCTGCCGGGTTGCCTGTGGCATCTGCCGCCGCAATCAGACCCAGAAGAGCCCAAGCCGTTTGGGACGCCGTGCTGTCGCCCTGGCCCCGCAGGGAGGGGGCGTTGTAGCTTCGGCAGGTTTCACCCCAGCCCCCATCTTCGTTTTGACAATTTAAAAGCCAGGCTGCACCTTGCTCAATCGCTTCTTGATGCTGCTTGGGATTGACCAACGCCAAGGCCGCAAGCACGCCGCTAGTGCCGTAGATGTAGTTGACTCCCCAACGCCCGAACCAGGCCCCGTCGTATTCTTGCTCACCCAAGAGATAGTCCAGCGATCGCCGCAGTCGGTCTGGGGTCATGGCCCCATTGGGCAGCAGCTCTGGCAAGTGCCCATAGGGTCTGCTGGCGTAGCGGGTGAGGTAGGCAGCGGCCTCTGCGCCCAGATAGCCCACCATTTCCACCACCCGCGCCGTCACGTCGGCGGTGTTGGGGTCGATCATGGCTTTTAGGTCGGCGTAGGGCAGGGCATTGAGCCACTCTTGGTCATTGTTGAGGTCAAACGCACCCCAGCCACCGGGGTGACATTGCATGGTGGCGATCCAATCCACCGTGCGGGCGATCGCCCCCTGCTTTAGGTCTTCGTTGGGCAGAGCCAGCTGGCTGAGAGCCATCACCACCGTGGCGGAATCATCCACATCGGGATACCAGCGGTTGACAAATTCAAAAGCCCAGGACCCGGGCCGTCCTGCCTTATTTTTCACGGCCCAGTCGCCATAGTCCATAATCTGCTTGTCCAGGAGCCACTGGCCCGCCTTCAGCAGCTCTGGGTGGTCTTCCGGTAGGCCAGAGTCCCGCAAAGCCCGAATACACCAGGCCGTATCCCACACCGGGGAGACGCAGGGCTGGACGTAATACTGGGTTTCAGTTTCGATCACAAACCGATCCACCGCAGCCATGCCCCGCGTCACGATCGGGTCTTCGGCGTCGTAGCCCAGGCAGCGTAGCGACAGCAGAGAGTTGAGCATGGCGGGGATGATGCCGCCCCAATCTCCGGTCTCCTCTTGCCGCTCCAAGACCCAGTCCTCGGCGGCTTTGAGGCCTCGCTGGCGGAAGGGCACTAGGTTGAAGCGCTCTGATAACTTGAACAGCTGGTCGAGCACCAAGAACAAATCGGTCCAGTCGCCGCTGCGAGGAAATCCGAGGGGGGCATTTTCCCGGCCTTCAGCATACAGTTCGTCTAGAGTGATGGCCGGATCGGTGGCGAACACCGGCTTTTGGTCGAAAACAATCAGCAGCGGCACGGTGCTGCCCCGCGCCCAGCTGGACATTTCGTAGATGGGGAAGGACTGGGGCAGCAGCATGACCCAGGGGGGAATAGAGGGGACACCGCGCCAGTCATAGCAGCCAATGAGGGCTAAGTGCAATTTGGTGAAGACGCGGGTTTTGCTGATGCCGCCGTGACCCAGAATAAAGTCTTTGGCTTTGACCATGGCCGGGTCTGACACCGGCACTCCCAGCAGCCTCAGGGCCATGTAGGCTTCCACTGAGTTGCTCAGATGCCCACCATCGCCATAAAACAGCTCCCATCCGCCGTGGTCCCGCTGCTGCGATCGCAAATAGGCTTCGACTTTGTGCAGGGGACGCTGGCCATCGGTGCCCCAAATTTTGTGCAGCAGCACTACCTCTGCCGCCATGGTGACGTTGGATTCTAGCTCGGCCCACCAGTAGCCCTCATGGTGCTGCTCACCCAGCAGGTGACCCTGACTAGCGGCGATCGCCTCATTGAGTCCTAGGGCGGTGCGGTCTTGGGTTTGCATCGGCTTACTCCTTTTTGGCTAGGGGGGCGGCGGGTTAACGCTGGAACATTACGAAACTATACATTCTGTGGAGGGCCAAGGGCTAGGACAGGGGTAGGATTCTCATCTGCCTTTGATTAACCGCAGTTTGACTAACCGGACATAGAAAAATTGTCTAAGATCCTAAGCGGGCCAATCCAAAGGAAATATTCGTTATGACCCTATCTGCAGAAGACCGCCGCACGACGCCGCTAGATGTTCCTACCGCTATCCATGAGCGTCGCTCCATCAAGAGCTTTACCAGCGACCCCATTGCCGATGACCTGCTGAAGCAGCTTGTGGATCTGACCATTGCCGCCCCCAGCAGCTGGAATCTGCAGGACTGGCGCATTGTGTTGGTCCAGGATGATGAGAAGAAGAAGGCGCTGTGCGAAGCGGCGTTCAATCAAGAGATGATCACCCAAGCGCCGGTGACCTTTGTCTTTGCGGCAGACCCCTATGCTTGGAAAGATGACGAAACAATGGCGCAGATCTATAGCCAGGCGATGGAGAATGGCGCTTGGAATGAGGGCACGGTGGGGTACTTCAAAAAAGCCATTCCCCAATTCCAGGAAAATCTGGGAGCAAAAAACCGAGAGTATGCTGTCAAAGATGCCATCATTGCGGCAACTCAGCTGACTCTGGCGGCGGAGAGCCTGGGGCTGTCTACCTGCTTTATGAACGGCTGGATCGAGGACAAGGTGAAGGCCGTCATTGGGGCCCAGGACACCGACTTGGCGATCGCGGTGGTCATCCCTGTGGGCTATAAGGCAGAACCCCGCGATAACCCTGGCCGCTTGCCCTATGAGAAGAACGTATTTGTAGATCAGATTGGGACGGCGTATCAGGGTTAGAGGCTTTTCTGTTGAAGAGCTTAGAATGAACGGCAGGCTTAGTCCATAGGTTTCTTAATCTTTGGCCATTGGACTAGGGGTTGCTGATAAGCTGGGATCGTCGTTATGTCATGATCCCAGCAGTCCCTTATGCGATCAAGATTGCTATGCAGACCTACCTCACGCTTTTATTTGAGCTGATTTTTGTCACAGGTGGTGGCTATGTCGCCATCGATTTTTTGCTGGGGCTGTTGGTGCTTTGGCAGCGCTGTAGCCCAGACCACCAGATGACCTTGGCTCCTTCTGAAGACGCGAAGCCTGTGCCCTTCAAAGCCTTGCCCGCAGCTTCTGAGGAGAAGGTGCCGCTGGAGCCGATTCCCATGGGCGAGCTAAAGCGGGCTGAAGTTGAGACGACGCGATCGCTGGTGGATGAAATGGGGTGAATTGGTACCACCTGGCGATCGCGTCGGGGACTACCGCTGGGGTAGGGCGATCCGTTTGGTGAGGATGCGCATGACGTCGGTGGGGGTGAGTCCTCGCAGGACGCCGTTGGTGTTGCCCATGGGGATGGGATAGGACCATTCACCGGGGGTAGCGTAGCCCAGCATGTGCAGTCTGTCTCGACAGTTGTCGACGGCATAGGGGGAGCCGATGGCGATCAGGCGCAGGGTGTTGTAGCCGGTTTCGCTATGGTCGCCGATGAGGTAGTCGCCGGTTAGAGGGCAGATGCCAAGGCGTACGGAGCTGTCTCGACGGGGGTCGAGTTCGCCGGTTGGATATGTCATTTTAGGGTTGTCTCCTATTTGTTTTGAGAGTAGGAAAGACAACCCAAATTTTTAGCCACCCCGCAAGCATGAGGCGAGGTGGCTAGTCTGGGATAAAATTCCCAGTAGCGCTCGCTGGTCTGTTCAGCGGGGGTTAGCCGCCTGGTTGTGTTGCTGCACTTCCAGGCGGTGCTAAATATTTGGGTGTCGAAAGTCAGGACGGCGTTATGCGTCCATGGCTTGAGATGGTAGCGGAGTTTGGGCTCTGGTGCAAGCGTATTGAAGAAAATAGCAGCAATTCTCAGTATGGTCGCGCCGAGCCATCCGCATTCGTCTCGGCGAGCGCTTCGCGCTTAATAAATTGCGGCCTACGAAAAACAGAGTCCCTTCAGGACTGCCGAGCGATCGATCTTAGCCCCAGCGGGGCTTTCGCTAATTCGCCCGCAGTTCACTCGCGGGCGGTCTGAACGCGTAGCCGAACGGCTAGTTCGTCGTGATTCTTCAAACTGAGAATTGCTAAGAAAATAGACGCTTAGAACGTGCAATCCATGGATGTTGGCAGCCCAGATTTTCCGTAAGCAAACTAGAAGGGCGAGTTGAGAACTAATCGTGACGGCTCATTTGCAATGAGCCAATTCTAGAATAGCTTTGCGGGCAATAGGTGCCGCAAAGGTTACAATATGCCCTGCATTGGCTCAACCTAAAATCTAGATTAAATGATGTCTTAGCCGCCCAGCATCGTTACTGATCTCCCACCATTGCCCCAAATTCGCCGACTCAAAGAATGGAACTTGGGGTAGAATAATCCTGTTTTAGTTTTTGAGTTATGTCTCTCTTGCGGCGATGGCAGCGGATAAGGGAAAATCGAAGCGGCGCAGCAAAGTCTTAGGAGAAATGATTTAGCGGAAAATCTCGGCACCGCCAACCTGACCTGCGTGGCAGCTTTTGTTACTACCTGCCATGTTGAGTAATATGAGCGTTAGCTAAAAACGCTGCTGGTTTACTATCGAGACATTTGCCATCGCGTCCGGCTCTGCTATACCTTTACCCTTGAGCTGCTAAGAAATGTATGACTAGAGGTAAAAACAATGGCTCCTGAAAGCCCAGCTCCCGACAATAGCAATTCCTTGGCCGAGCTTGATGCTGAGACACAGGCCGAGCTTGATCAAGAAGCTCAGCGGGTAGCTTGGCAGCTCAAACAGGAGGCGGTACAGCGGCAGCAGGAAAAACGCGACAGTGAGCAGATTGATCAGCAGCTTGACTTAATACATGAAAAGCTAAAAGCCACGTTGGCAACGGGAAGATTTGATCATCAGACCCAGCGTGAGCTTGGAATTTTGCTACAGCTTATCCCAAATATTCGTGAACAAAACAGTCGCGACACATTGTGGCAGTTGGAAACCGCCATTTCTGCGCTGGTTGGCAACATCTTTGAAGCTGATCCCGACCCGCGCAGAAATGGCGATCGCTCCGTTTCACAGCCTCTCTCCAATACACATTCCAATCCTAAGCATAATAAGTTGGCCAATGCGGTTAGGGATTTCTTCTTTGTGAGCGAAGGCAGACCTGAAAATTTCCCTTATGCGCAGAGGATACGGAAAGGCATTCAATATCAGGTGTCGTCCAAATCCTCAAAGTCAACTTATCTGATCGGTGGGCTCGCTACATTCTTATTTCTATTGGGGGCTGTGCCGCTTTACTTTTTCTATAGGAGCGATCCGCCGACAATACGTATCCGGCCAAAATCCCTCAGTGAAATCGAGATTGTCAGCGGGGAACGACAGGTAAGGATTATTGCAGAGCGGGAGGAGTTAGTAGGCCAAAGCGAGCCGGAAGATAGTGAGCAGACTTTTATCAGCGGCGAGTCACCCGTTACGATAAATTTTTTAGATCCCGGCGAGCTAAAGCAGGCGATCGCGCCGCAGGCTGCTGAGATCAGCGAGCGAATTATTACTGAAATTGAACGCGATTTGACGGATGAACTGCGGCGATCGGTCCGGCGCACCTTGTCTCAGTCTTTGGCTAGGGCATACAACCTTTCTGAAGCGAGTGTTCCTGCATCATCAATTGACGGGGTTGTTGAAAGCGTATCTACGAACATTATCGATACGATTACGACTGACCTAGGTGAAAATTTAGACGATAGTACTCAGGCCGAGCTAGAGGAAGCCGTAAGCAATAGCCTTAGCCTTGAGGAAGATGAAATTCGAGACCTGATAGAGGAGATGATACGAAATACGACCATTGACAATGAAAACCAAACCCCTAGTCGTGAAGATTTTCTCATCTTGCTTCAAGAAGAGCAATATTTACCTTCCAATTTTGGCGCTGGGACTGTAGATGCGTTGCTTGACAGCGCGAGCGTCAGGGAAATCTCTCAAAATGCTGTTGAAGAGGCGCTGACCTCGTTCCCCTTCGATGACCTGACCACATTAGAGCAGGTATCGGTGACTCAGAGTTCCGGTCAGTCTCCTGAAAACCCAGCGGTGCAAGGTGGTGAATCTGATTCTCCCGGCTCCGATAACAGCCTATTTGACGATAGCCTAGAGGACCTAGGCATTGACTGGCGCTATCTGCTAATCGTAATTGCAGGGGGTTCATTCGGGGGCTCAACATTCATTGTTCTCAAAGCGCAAGATCCCAATACTTACATCAACGAGGACCGGTTCTCTCTTTTCTTTACCGGTCTTCTAAAGCCAATTTCCGGGGTGGCGCTGGCTCTCTTCCTGTTCGCCGCGCTGCAGTCTAATGCGTTGCCCGTATCGCTGAAGACGACACAGGCTGATAATTCCCAAAACGCATATCTATTCTTTGCGCTGTCATTTGTTGCAGGATTTAGCCAGCTCTTAGTACAAGATACGATCTCAAAGACCCAAACTTCTGTCCTACCCTCTTCTGTGGGAAGCGCCAAACAGCCCGCCTCACGAGGAACTACGGAATGACACTTCAATATCCACAGCAGCAGGCCAGCAGCTCTCGATCATCCCGGTTGCGATCGCTCCTCAGGACCGCGATAACACCCAGGACAGCTCACCTTAGGCTGATACAGCGGCGATGCCTGGTCCTCCGGTGAGACAGGATTGCCGCAGGCATAGCACATGATATGGGTGCCCGCCTTTAAGCCATGGGTCACCGCCACCCGCTGATCAAACACAAAGCATTCCCCGTTCCACAGGCTGTCGTTCTGGGGTACCGCCTTGAGATACTCCAAAATGCCGCCCTTGAGGTGATACACCTGGTCAAACCCCTGCTGCCGGAGGTAAGCTGTCGCCTTTTCGCAGCGGATACCCCCGGTACAAAACATGGCTACCCTACGGTGCTGAGCTGGGTCAAGGTGCTGCCTGGCGTAATCAGGAAATTCCCGAAATGAGGCAATATCGGGATTGACAGCGCCCTGAAACGTTCCTATTGCCACTTCGTAATCGTTGCGGGTGTCGATCAGCGTGACCTCTGGGTCTTGAATCAGGGCATTCCACTGCTCTGGTGACACATAGGCTCCCGCTTCAGCTTCGGGATCCAGGTCTGCTATGCCAAGAGACACTATCTCTGCCTTGAGGCGCACCTTCATGCGCTCGAAAGGAGGATCTGAGGTGGCAGCTTCTCTGTGCTGCAGGTCCTTCAGGCGAGGATCGGCTCGGAGGCGGGCCAAGACCGCGTGAATATCGGCCGGGTCTCCAGCAATCATGCCGTTGATGCCTTCCTGGGCCAGCAGGATGCTCCCTTTCACCTCGTGAGCGTCACATAGAGACAGCAGCTTGTTCTGCTGCTCAACGTAGTCCGGGAGCTGAACAAATTTGTAGAACGTGGCGATCAGAGCGGTCATGGCGTTGAATCTGGACTTGTGTCATCTGGTTGGTAGGGTGGAATTAATGTACGGCCTGGACTGTGGTCATCCTCGTCACCCTGTGGTGAGGTAGCGGTTTCTGCCGCTGCGCTATTGTCCTGTGGCGGGTCTTTGGGCTCGCTTGCTGGCCCATGTTCTGGTTCATGTTCTGGTTCGTCACCTGGCCCGTCTTCAGCCTCGATATCACGATAGCTATAGGTGTAAATTGAGCCTGAGCGAGAGACGGCTTTCGGCTTTGCCGGAACCTCGTAGATATCCCGCAATGGGGATGCATTGGGATCTGCAGTCGTGGTGGCTGGCGCATCGTCATCCCAGTCACTCCAATCGTCATCATCGTCAGCACCGTCATCAGCATTGCCCGACAGATCGGGCTCAGCGGTGGGGCTAGGCTGCGCCGCGCGGCCCCGTGCGGCAGCTAGGTCAAACTGGTCGATTTCGGCCTCGTCGCCGTAGTCGATGATGTAGTCTTCGTACTCTGATTCCGATCGGTCGGGGCTGTCATCTTGGTCGGCTGGGCGATCGCTGTCGCCGTAGCCGCTGGAGTCATAGACCCTATTGCTATAGACCCTGTTGTCATAAGGCGGCTCGTAGGGCGGCTCGTGGGGCTCTGCTACAACAAACTCATCCGGCTCGACGGTGTCGCCATAGCGATCGCTGTCATAGCGCTCACGGTCATAGTGCTCACGGTCATAGCGCTCACCGCCATAGCGCTCGCTGCCATATGAGTCGTCGTATGACCTCCTGGGCTCATGCTCTTGGGGGAAATAGTCCGGGTAGTCCTCTGGCGACCCAAAAGAGGCGGTGCGATCTGAGGGCGCTGGCTCCTCATAACCAGACCAGCTATTCCAGGCGGCGTCCCCATCGTCCCTATCACGGGGCCGGGCCGCATCTATCGGATCCACTTCGAGCACAGCATCCACATCACGGCTCGATGTCCGGTACGGCGGCTCTGAAGGGCGACTGTCGTTCGGGCGGCGATCGCCGCCCCAGTCTGACCAGTCTCGCCGGGGCTGTGAAAAGCTGTCCCAGTCGTCTTGCCCCCCCGACGACTGTCGCGGCGATCGCGGCGGGGGGGAAGACACAGAGGCACCAGAGGAGGGCCGATATCCAGGGTTGCGGCCTCCCCCGTCGTCATAGTCGTCATAGTCACCGTAGTCGTCGTAGTCATCCCCATCGTCCGATTCGTCTCTCTCCCCAGCCTGATCTACGTAGCCATCGACATAGGGATTGGGTGGCCTGCTCCAGCGCGATCGCCCCCCAGAGCCGGTCTGTGACCCTGGAGGCATCTCCCCTGAAGAATTGACCGGGTCATCTAGTTTGTCGTCTGCGACGTATCGCTGCCGCACCTTCTCCTCATCAGCGTAGCGAGCGGCATCCCAAGGGCGGCGAGAGCTAGAGACACCACGGCTGATCAGCTGCAGCAGTACTGCCACAGCCAGCACCGTTAACGCCCCTGCCAACAAGGCCCCAATCACCCACAGCGCCACGGGCAGGGCTGTGGTCTGTACCCCAAAGATAACCAGCGGAACAGCGGGAGCCCAGTTCTCGACGGCAAAAACGGCGAGGGCGGCTAGAACTAGTAGGCCAAAAAGTATTACCATGACGCTCTCCCAAATCGTGACGGTTCGGTAGCGACTCCTACCTATCTATAATGACCTACCTGTGACTCACCGCTGCGTATCGGTATCTAAATGGCCGCGCCATCGGGTTAGCGGGACGCATTGAATATCGAACTGGTCTAGGGCTCGCGCCACGACAAAATCGACTAAATCATTGATGGTTTGCGGACCATGGTACCAGGCTGGAATGGCCGGCACGACGCGAACGCCAGCTTCAGCCAGGGTGGTCAAGTTACGCAGATGAATTAGACTAAACGGCGTCTCTCGAGGCACGATCACTAGCCGCCGCCCCGCTTCTTTGAGCTGAACATCTGCTGCCCGCTCCAGCAGGTCTGAGCTGAGGCCATTGGCAATTTTTGCCACCGTGCTCATGCTGCAGGGCATGATCAGCATGCCCTGGGTGCGAAAGGATCCGCTAGCAATGGATGCCCCCACATCTCCCCAGGGGTGGCAATGCAGCTTCCCAGAGGACTCGACTCCGGTCTGTCCTCGCCAAAACTGCTCCTGCTGCTCGGCTTCTACGGGCATGCGGATGCCATCTTCAGCTTGCCAAACCATGTAGGCTGATTTGGACGCCACTAGCTCGATGGCGTAGTCCGCTTCCAGGAGAAACTTGACAGCGCGAACGGCGTAAATGAGTCCCGATGCGCCGGTAACGCCCAGGATCAAGGGATTGGTTATAGACACAGCTGCAGTAGATTGGGTTGAATGGTGATGGAACCCAGCGGGATTAGGCTGTCTGCGGCGTCCGCTGGGTTCACATCCGCGCTAGTCGTCGTAGTTGTCCTCATTGTCCTGGCCATTGGCCCCATCGTCATCGTAGTCGTCATCGTCTAGGTCACTGTCTAAGGCTTCGCTACCGCCGCCAACGGCAACGAGATCAATCTGCTGCCGGTAGTAGTCAACGCTCTTGACCTGCACCTCAACGCGATCGCCCAAGCGATACTGCTTGCGGTTTTTGCGGCCCACCAGCTTTTGCTGGCGCGACCGGTACTCATACCAGTCATCTTTGAGTGAGCTGACGTGGACGAGGCCTTCGACAAGGAGTTCTTCAATTTCCACAAAGAAGCCGTAGGACTGTACTCCGGTGATCAGGCCATGGAACGACGACCCGGTATGCTGCTGCATGAACTCAGCCTTTTTCAGGCCTTCTAGGTCGGCCTCAGCATCCTGCGCCTTGCGCTCTTGGTCCGTCAGCTGACTGACAACCAGGGCAAACATGTCCTCTAGCTCCCCCTGGAGCTTGGTAGGCAAGACGTTCCAGCTGACTTTGCCGTGGCAGGACGAGTGGCGTAGGTTGACCCGCTCTTTGGAGCGAGCTGAGCGACGATCGCGGCCTTGACTAAACACAGCATGCAGCACCCGGTGCACCAACATATCGGGATAGCGTCGCAGGGGGGCCGTGAAGTGGGTGTAGCCATCGTCTAGCGCTAGGCCAAAGTGGGAGCCGGGTTTGATGCTGTAGTTGGCTGGTTTGAGGGTGTCGAGCAGCAGATAGGTCAGCACCTTTTCCGCCTTGGACTGGGCAAACTGCTGGGTCAGCCGCTGGTAGTCCTTGGGCTGTACTAGGTCTTCCTCTTCTAGGGTGGGGTCAATGTCCATGTTGCCCACCAGCTTCAGTAGCTCCTGGACGTTGGCTGGATCTGGGGCGCGATGCACCCGATAGATCATGGGAACCTCTAGCGCCTGCAGATGGGTTGCCACCAGATGGTTGGCTAGGATCATTAGCTCAATGACAATGGAGCGCGCTGGCAGCAGCGATGAGACCACCATTGCTCCAATGGCCCCTTCGTCGTCATATTCAAACTTAGTGGAAAAGTACTTACCCAGACCGCTATCCGACGCTTCCGGCAGCAGCTTTTCCGGTAAATTAAGCTCGAACGCGCCGCGCTGATGGCGCTGTTCTGCCACCGCTTTGCTGAGGACCATCAGCTGGTCGAGCAGCGGAAAAATTGGCTCGAATGGCTTGATGTCTTCTGAGCTAGGAAGCTGATAAGGCGTTGTGCTAACGTCGTCGCTGGCGTCACCCTCATCGGCGTCGGCATCGCTAGCTGCTGCAGCGCCGTCCTTGGCGTCCCGCTCGATAATGGCCTGGGCCTGCAGATAGTCAATCTCGTAGTCCACGTTGATGATGGTGGGCTGCAGCTCAAACTCAACAACATTACCTTCGGCATCCAGGGTAATGAGCACTGATATAGTGAGGCGATCGCTCTCTGGCGTCAAAGAACAGCGGCGATATACCAGCTCTGGCAGCATAGGCAACACAGTTTCACCCAGATGAATCGAGGTGCCTCTCGATCGCGCCTCTTGGTCTAAGGTCGATTCCAGGTCGATGTAGTGGGTGATATCAGCAATATGGACTCCCACCTGCCAGCGTTCGTCATCCAGCACCTGGACCGACAGGGCATCGTCTAAGGCCGGATTGTCGGTGACATGGGGACCTGAAATTCGCACTGTGGGAATATCTCTCAGGTCGAGCCGCCCAGTTTGGTCTGCCTTGCGCAGCTTTGTGGGAAGTTTCTTCGCTTCTCGAGTGGCCTCTTCCGAAAACTCTCGGGGCAAATCATGCTTACAGCAGACAATATCGATGTCCGAGGCCGTCTCCGCGTCAATGCCCAGCACCTGGGCAACGCGCCCGAGGGGTGGATTTTGCCCCAGTGGGTAGCGCAGAATCTCCACATGCACCAGCTTATCGACGGACTCTTCAAGGGCGATGTCGTTGGGCTTGAGCTCTAGCTCAAACAGCAGTCGATCGTCTAGTGGCACAGCCTGGAAGCGATCGTCAACCTGCTTGACCCGGCCCAGGACAGACTGGTTTGCCCGCTCTAAAATAAGCTTGACTTCCCCTTCAGGGCTGCGACGGCGCGTGCCGTCTTTAGTGACCTTGACAAGGACATTGTCGCCGTTCCAGGCGGTGTTGAGCTGGCTTTCGCGGATGTAAATATCCTCAGCAGCTTCATCATGCTGAATGGCGAAACAGAAGCCCTTGCTAGAGCAGCGCAGCTTCCCTTCCACCAAGTCGTCTTCCGAATTGCGGCGGTAGCGACCGCGCTCCTTGCTCAAAATACTGATCTTTTCTAGGGCATCCAGCGCAATTTGTAGCTTCCGCGCATTTTCATCCCCGTCACAGTTGAGCTTCTTCTCTAACGCTTTTGGGGCAACTAACTTATCGTCCGTGAAATTTGCCAAGAGCGTTGCAATCGAAAAATCCATGTGGCGCTTGTTCCTTGAATAGTCCTTAGATACTCAACATGCTTAGTCACTTTTTTGGCGTTCAGATTTCAGCGCGACGTGAACTTAGGTCAATGCAGAGACTGCGCGATCACTGACCTCAATTCGTGCAACACGTCCAATCCGCTGAAGTAGTACTGTTGCTCAACCTAGGGCTGCAACAATACCGCCGTAATGCATAAGCACCCTATTTTAGCCATGTTCTGTGACTAATGTGCAAATGTAAGCCATAATTTGGCGTTCAGCACTCCTATTGGCTAGGGCAGTTGCCACTGTAATTAGCCATCGCTGTAATTAGCCATCATGGCTATCTGCCCCGCTCGACCGCCGTCACTGTCAAGCTCCCGGTCAAGCACCCGGTCAAGCACCCGCCCTAGCGCTGACCGGTAACCACGTAAGCGACACGTCTACCAATGTTGGTCGCATGATCCGCCATACGCTCTAGATGCCGAATCACAAGCACCATCAAGACCGTTGGCTCAACGCTGCCTGTGATGTTTTGCTGATGGGCCAGAGTGTCATAGAGTGCGTCATATTCGGCATCGACCCGGTCGTCTTCAATCTTGAGCTCTAACCCTGACTCAGCGTCGAGGTTGGACAGAGCGGCCAAACTCATGGCTACCATGGCCCGGCAGCGATTGGCCATTACTTGGGTCTGTGCCAGCGTAGCGTGAGGGGGGTAAGGAAAAAGCTTGAGGGAGATTTCACCGATATCGTCAGCATAGTCACCGATGCGCTCTAGGTCGCGGATGAGCTGCATGATTGCACTGAGCAGCCGCAAATCTTGACTGACAGGTGACTGGAGCCCCAGAAGGTTGATGCAATCTACTTCAATTTGCCGGTAGAATTTGTCAATTTGCTTCTCTTGATTTTTAATTTGGTCTGCTGCCGCCAAGTCTCGGTCAAACAAGGCTTGGCAAGCCAGCCAACAGGAGCTTTCAACTAAAGCCCCCATTCGCAGAACGTCGCGCTGTATTCGTCGGACCCGTCGGTCAAACTCTAACCGAGCCGGTCTTGATTCATTTGATGGAGCAATCACGCTAATTCCTAATGGGTCTTTAGAGCGCAGGCTGTGAGCTCAGATACTGTATATTTATTCAACATCATTTCCCAGCCTCGTGGTGTAATGCAACTCACATCCCCCTTTTGGAGCAGCTCTCGTATAAGTTTTGTGATGTAGAGATATTAAGGAATCTAACAAAATCGCTCATGGAATCGCAGATTAGAGCACATTGGTGAAAATCGGCGTTTTGTCTGTCGAACCATTACAGTGGCCCTTGCCATCGTTGTTTTGGTTGTCGGCGCTGTGACAGTGGTCTGTTCGCAGTGCGTCACCGATAGGCAGCTCGCTGGTGGGACTTACCATAAGAAAACCGCGTTGGAGCGTCAACCTATGTCTCTATCTGATACGCAAATCCTTGCCGCACTTGTCGTAGCGCTTATCCCAGGCGTTTTGGCATTTCGCCTATCGACTGAGCTATACAAGTAGTCTGCCGATATACAGCAGCAATTTGTCACCGCAGACGAATTGCTGCTGTGGCGTTTTGGTCATGCTCTTGTCCCTAGGCTCATGCGCTTGCCGCTAGACTTGTTGTACCCTTGGACTAAATCTAGCCTCCTGATTCCTGTCAAGCGCCTATGTCTGCGACCCCTCGGCATCAGCTTCCCCCTTATCCGCCCCGCTCGCCTCGACCCCGGCGATCGCCCCGTCATCGCCCTCAAACCCAATCCTCTTCCACAGCGAAGCCTGCGCGTCGGCCTCGTCGCTCACAGATGTCTCAGCTCAGACGCCGTGGCATTGCTCTAGAAATGAGCATTTTGTCCAGCATCAACCTTGTGGTCATCGCTGCCGCGAGCACCGCCATTGTTAAGCTCGTTCCCTACAACATGGTGCAGCAGGAAAAGCTGAACGTGCTTCAAACCCAGGTAGAGTCTCTAGACCACAGGGTCAATGCCCTGCGGCAGGACTTTGGCCGCTCCTTCGACCCCCAGCGATCCCTTGTCAATCATCGTGAGCTAGGCAACCGAGTCGCTCCGGGGCAGCGTCTTGTTCGTTTCGTAGATCCGCAGCCAGAGCGATCGCCCGAGCTTGCCCGCCCCGCAGATCCCTCCCCCAGCAACCGCTGAGGGGGCTATTACCTGCGATAAGGCCGTCAACACAATGAAACCTCCGCTAGCTTAGGGCCTAGCTAGCGTTCTCTCCAGTTTGACGGTTGCCTCGATTGGTCATGCGATATGAACTTTAGTCACGTTCACCTCTACGTTGACGATGCCCCCACATGGCACCGTTGGTTTGTCGATTTTCTGGGCTTTGCCCCAGCCCACAAACGTCAGTTCACGCCATTTCTCAATCACCCTCAAACCCAGACAATGGCGGTATGTTCTGGCCATATCTGCATTGTCTTGTCCTCGCCACTAGGTCGCGACAGCCCTGTGGCTAACTATTTACAGCGCCACCCCTCAGGGGTGGCAGACATGGCGTTTCGTGTTGATGACTTAGATCGGGTGCTGGCATCAGCGACGGCTCAGGGGGCAGCGCTACTCCGCCCAGTAACGGCTGCTGTGATCGATGGCGGCTCTTGTCGCTGGGCCTGTGTCTCGGGGTGGGGGGATTTGCGGCATACCCTGATCGAAAGCCCGGATTTACCGCCATCATCAGCTGCTTTGCCCCAGACCTCTGCCCATATCAATGCCATCGATCACGCTGTACTAAACGTGTCTCAGGGTGAAATGGCCATAGCCACGAGCTGGTACGAGGCCGCGTTTGGTCTTCGCCGTCATCAGGCGTTCACAATCCAGACTAAGCATTCAGCTCTCTATAGCCAGGTTCTCAAGCATCCCGATGGGGATCTGCAGCTTCCCATCAATGAACCGACCTCCCCTACGTCCCAAATTCAAGAATTTCTGACTGTCAACCGGGGGGCAGGTATTCAGCATATTGCCCTACGAACCTCTGATATTGTGGCAACGGTCTGCCGTCTACGGCAGCAAGGGGTATCCTTTTTGACGGTGCCCAAGACATATTATGAAACCCTGCCCCAGCGGTCTGGATTCTCCCTCTCCCCATCCCGACAGGAGGCGATCGCTGAACAACAAATTCTGGTGGACTGGCCAGCGGGTCAGCCCCACACCCTGCTGCTGCAGACCTTTACCCAGCCTATTTTTAGTGAACCTACCTTTTTCTTTGAGTTGATTCAGCGGCAGACCTATGACCTTGGGGGTGTTCCGCAGTACGCCCAGGGATTTGGTGAAGGAAACTTTCAGGCTCTATTTGAAGCCATGGAGCGGGAGCAGCTGCAGCGGGGTAGCCTGTAGCATTGGAGTATCAGCGTTCTCGCCAGGCTTCGTTGCAGCATATGACAGCCCGCCCTTCAGATCGTCCCTCTCCCCACCGTCCCGACCCCTCCGACAATGATGGGGCAGCTTTGGTGGATGACCTTGATGAGGCGATCGCTAGCCTAGATCAGATGCAGACAGATATCAGCTATCGCGCGGCCCAAACTACCCTGGGTCACCTATTGACTCGCTTGGACCTGACGCCAGAAGAAACAGAGGGCCTTCAAGCCGACATCGACCACCTAGAGGCCATGCTGCATCGGCTAGAACACGGCGTGGTTCAAATTGCTGTGTTCGGCTTAGTGGGGCGGGGTAAATCGTCCATCCTCAATGCGCTGCTTGGGCAAGAGGTGTTCCAGACCGGCCCGCTGCATGGGGTCACGCAAACCATCGATCGCACTGCTTGGAAGCTGGAGCATGAGGCGATCGCCAGCGGCGACCCCGCGCTACTGCGGCTATCTGTTGGCGGAGAGCATCAGAAGGAAGCGGGCCGAGGGGGGGATGACATTCAGAAGGGGCAATCTCAGCTAGAGCTGATCGATACCCCTGGGCTTGATGAAGTATCCGGTGAATCTCGAGCGGACTTGGCCCACCGCGTGGCCCGTCAAGTTGATCTGATTTTGTTTGTCATTGCCGGTGATATCAGCCAGCTAGAGTACGATGCCCTGTGCGAGCTGAGGCAGGCGAGTAAGCCAATATTGGTGGTGTTCAACAAGGTGGATCAATATCCTGAGGTGGACCGCCAAGGGATTTACCAAACCCTGCGGGACCGGCGGCTTAGAGAGCTGGTCTCCCCGGACGAAATTGTTATGGTGGCCGCAGCTCCCCTAGAAACCCTGGCGACGCAGGATGCCGACGGCAGCTTGCAGGTGCAGCGACAGCGGGGCCTCCCTCGCATTGAGGCTCTGAAGCTAAAAATTTTGGACGTGCTGCAGCGAGACGGCAAAGCCCTCGTAGCGCTAAACACAATGCTCTATGCCGATGAGGTGAACGAGCAGCTGGTGCAGCGTAAGCTGGTGCTTCGCGATCGCGCGGCGGACCAGCTAATTTGGCGGGCGGTGATGACGAAGGCGATCGCTGTGGCGGCTAATCCTGTCACCATAGTGGATGTGGTTGGTGGAGCCGTGGTGGATGGGGTCATCGTGCTGACACTCTCCCGGCTGTATGGTATCCCCATGACGGAGCGAGGGGCGGCTCAGCTGCTGCGGCAGATCGGCCTGAGTTTGGGGGGGCTGATGGCGGGGGAGATGGCTGCAACGGTAGGTCTAGGGTCTTTGAAAAGCGTCTTGGGGCTGTCGATTCCTGCTACAGGGGGCTGGGCTGTTGCCCCCTATGTTTCGGTGGCTCTGACCCAGGCCAGCATCGCGGGGTTCACCACCTATGCCATCGGTCAAGCGGCCAAAACCTACCTGGCGAATGGTGCTTCTTGGGGGCCTCTAGGCCCTAAATCAGCGGCTCGGGAAATCATTCAATCGCTAGATGAGGCGTCGATTTTGAGCCGCATCAAGCATGAGCTGCGATCGCGCCTAAAAACCAGTGTCCGGCTGGGCCGTCGATAGGGCAAGACGCCATGTCATCCTTGTGGGACACTAAAGAGCGACGTTGAAACCGGACATCAATTATTAACAGTGGGATGAACCCAGCACCGCAATCTCATCAGGAGGACGGCCCAGTCGTCATTGGCATCGATTTGGGCGGCACCGCAATCAAGATTGGATGCTTTCGTGGCGATGGCCATTGCCTCAAGTCCTTGTCCTGCCCGACGCCCCAACCGTCAGCACCCGACGCCGTGCTCAGGGCAATTTTGGACGCAATATCGACCCTGCGGCCCCACTATCGCATTGCCGCTGTAGGCATCGGCACGCCGGGACCGGTCGACAGCGCTGGACGTGTTGCTCGCGTCGCCATCAACCTAGTCGGCTGGAATCAGATCCCTTTGGCAGATTGGATTGAGCAGCAAACCGGCTATCCGACAGTTTTGGCCAACGATGCCAATTGTGCTGGGCTGGGGGAAGCCTGGCTCGGGGCCGGTCGATCTGCTCAGAATCTCATTATGCTCACCCTGGGTACAGGGGTCGGTGGCGCTATCATTTTAAATGGACAGCTGTTTACCGGCCCTGATGGAGCAGCAGGGGAGCTTGGCCTCATTACGCTGAACCCTCAAGGACCGCCCTGCAACAGCGGCAACAATGGCTCACTGGAGCAGTACCTATCGGTACAGGCGATTCAGCGGCGTACGGGCCTCAGCCCGGACGTTTTGGGACAGCAGGCCCGCGCAGGTCAAGCCGATGCGATCGCGTTTTGGCGGGCCTACGGTGAGGATTTGGGGGCAGGGTTGGCGAGCTTGATCTACGTCTTGACGCCGGGGGCTATTCTTATTGGGGGCGGAATCAGCGCCAGCGCTGACTTTTTTTTTCCGGCAGCACGAGCCGAAATCACAAGGCGGGTGTTGCCCAGCTCCCGTAGCGGTACCCAGCTGCTCGTCGCCCAGCTTGGCAATCGAGCGGGGATGGTTGGCGCTGCAAAACTCGCATGGCAAAGCATTTCCGCTGTGTCACCCTGACCCCCACGCCCCCAGACGAGACAACTGCGCAATAACAACAATATCCTGTGAGCAATTTCCATGAACTACGTCATTGCCGTCTTCCCTGACAATGCTGCCGCTCAGCTGGCCCGTGACCACCTAAGTCAAAATGGCGTGCGAATAGAAGACCATGTCCTTGTGGTTGACCGCAGTACACCAGCTAACCCTGATCTGCAGTTTCTAGGCATTCAGCGGCGGCAGAACCGGCTTATGGCCTATTGGCTAGTGCCGTTTGGCTTCGTGGGGGGCTATGCCTTCAATGTGTCTACCCAATATGACCTTGTATCTTCCTTAGGGGCACAGGGCAACCACTTAATCGGCGGGCTATTTGGGGCGACAGCCGGGTTTGTCGGCAGCTTATTTACCGGCAGCAGCAGCACGCCTTTTGGCAAAACGAAAACGCCCCCCTATGCCAAGCTGATCAAGCGTGGCAACGTGCTCGTCATCGTTCGGGGTGCGCCTAATGTGACAAACAAGGCAAAGCGCGTTTTGCGTCAAATTGACTCTGAGAGCATGGAAAGCTACGTGACGGCAAGTTGACCAATTCACTCGGAAGGTCTTACTGCCTGGGGGGTTTGTATATCGTCTTCCGAGAACACCTGGGCAATCTCGGTTTGCTGCTCTAGGGTCTCTGTCATCGACACCAAGCCATTTAGGCCGTTGACCAGCTCCCGAAGATTTTCGCGAAACTCCGGATCTCCTGTCAGGGCATCTAGATCGGCTGTGATTTTCCGCGCATTCTCAAAGGTCTCATAGGCAGAATCGAGCGTTCGCTGTAGTTGAACAACGGTGTCGTCCTGATTGAGTGAGTTAGAGATCTGCCGCAGATCTTCTGACGCTGAGGCGGCATTTTCCGAAAGGACAGTTAAGTTGGTCGCAAGTTCGCCGTTCTCGAAGGCTGGGGACAGATCGGATAGAACAGACTGCAGCTGTCCACTGGCGCTGCTGATGTTTGTTAGAGTCGTCGAGAGCGAGGTTTGGTTGGTGGTGAGTAATGTCTCGATTTGAGCTGCCGTCATCTCAAACTGCTGGGCCGCCTCTGCGACTGAATCGGTGGTTGCGACAGCAGAGCGGGAGAGAGTCCCCAACTCAGTTTGAATCGAAACGGTGAGATCGGTCACCTCATCCGTCAGCTCAGTTACTCCTGCTGCCGCATCTGACGTGTTGCGGACGAGCGATTCAATCTCTGCCACTAGCTCGGGATTGTCAAATCGTTCTGCAAGCTTCGCCGTGGTGCGAATCAGCGTGTCGTAGCTCACCCCCTGGACCCCCTGAACCAAAGTGCCATCGCACATGATTAACTCTGGATCGCAGGCGTCACCGAATGGTCTCATATCCAGCGCGGCAGCCGACAATGTTGACTGGGGAACGATGTCAATCGAGGTTTCACCGATGAGCCCAATCTGGTTTGCTTCCACGATGGCATCGCGAGGGATGACCAAGTCAGCAGAGCCAATTTCTAAAATGGCTCTGGCGCGGTTTGTACCGGGCCTGACGGCATCGATGCGTCCGACCTGCACCCCACGATAGCGAACCGGTGCCCCAGGCTGCATTCCTGCAACAGTACTGAAATCTACTTTGATTTGGTAGCTCTGCCGCCCGAGCCGTAGACCCCGCAGCCAAAACACCAGGCCACCCAAGATGATCAATCCCACCAAAATGAGTAAGCCGATGGAGCCTTCTCGAACAATTCGCGATCGCATAAGCTGGTGCCTGTGATTGAGTGATGGATGGGGGAAGCGACAGTTGCCGCCTTAAGAGTACCAAAGCCCTACCCATTTACGATGACAACACTTTGGTGTAAATAACGGAAACACCTCAGTTCACTACTTGAATCGGACCTTCGATTTGCCCTGTAAAAAACTGTCGCACAGCCGGGTCTTCTGTGGTGTCGATGTCTTCGATTGGGCCTTGCCACCGCACCTTTCCCCCATGTAGAAAAATGACGCGGTCGGCAGTGCGGCGAATCGTGCTGTCCTGATGGGTCACGATGGCATAGGTGCCGCACCCCTCTGCGTGGCGTTGAATGTCGCGGATGAGATCTTCAATTACGGTAGATGCAATAGGATCTAAGCCTGCCGTGGGCTCGTCGTACAAAAGCAGGTCTGGCGTGTTGGTCTGCTGCTCGGGGCTGGAGATAATGGCGCGGGCAAAGCTAACGCGCTTGCGCATCCCGCCCGACAGCTCGGCTGGATAGCGATCGCCAATATCCGAGAGGCCGACCATTTTTAGACTTTTGCGAACCACATCCCGCACTTCAGCGCGAGACAGGGGTGAGTGTTCGTACAGTAGAAAGCCGACGTTTTCGTCCACTGTCAGGGAGTCGAATAGCGCCGCTTGCTGAAACACCATACCGACGTTGATCGGATCGGGGTTGTTTTCCACCAAGCCCTGACGTTTAACGCCGTCGACGTAGACGTCTCCTTCGTCCGGCAGCAGCAAGCCGGCGATGATGCGCAAGACTGTTGATTTTCCGGTGCCTGATGGCCCGATGATCGCCAGCGCTTCCCCACGGTTCAGGGTCAAGTCAACATTATCGAGAACGCGGTTGCTGCCGAATGTTTTGCTAATTCCTCTCAGCTCGATAATTGGGTTGCCCATTGTCGCTTACCTAACTGTTTGAGATCTCAACTAGCGTCAATTTTTATCTGTCGAGCACTTTGGCTAGCCACGCTATGTTGCCACCATATCCAACGCATGGGCTCAATAATGCTCCACCTATATTAGCGTTCTGGCGATCGCAGGAGACGAAGATTGTTAAGGATGGTGACTTGTTCCATCATGTCAATCGCCGAAGAGCCTAAACACAGAAAAGATGCCCCCCAAGGGAACAGCCACGCGACCAATGGCATCCGTTACCTGGGTGAATGTGGAGCGATTGACGATAACTGTATCGTTGGGCCGTAGGGGTGGGTTGACGCTGCTATCGGCATCGGCCGTCAGATCTACATCAATTTCTTGTTTGGTCACGCTGCCGTTGGGGTTCAGTCGCACCAAGTCTACACGGCCTTTTCGCGCCCGGCGGTTGAAGCCTCCAGCCGCCAAAATGGCTTGGTTGAGCGGTGTATTGGGGGCAATGCTGATGCTGCCTGGATTAGAGACTTCCCCCACAACGTTGATCACCATGGCGTCTGGAGAAATGTTGGCCGAGGCAAGGGCTGTCAGCTCACTGTCGCTCGGAGATAGGGCTTCTGGCACAATGATGCGATCGCCATCTTGCAAGGTGAGGTCCTGCTGCAGATTGCCATCCTGGACGAGCTGCCATAGGTTGGCGGTCAACACTTGGTCGGGCTGGCCCTGTGGGTTAACCCGAATAACCTGGATGTCGCGAATGTTGGCCCCTTGTCTGATTCCTCCGGCAAGCTGAATAGCGCTCGTAACGGTTGGGGCTCGGTCCGCTGCCTCAGATTCTAGGGTGTAGGCTCCAGGTCGGTTGATCTCTCCCGCAATGGCGATCGCAATGGGGCGAGCCGTCAGCAGCTGCACCGTAGCAATGGGGCGAATCAAAATAGAGCTGAGTCGGTCAGATATTCTGCCAGCAGCCCCGTCTAGGGACAGCCCAGCGACTGAGATAACGCCAACCATCGGCAGACTGATGGTCCCGTCGGCCAACACCTGATAATCCCCAGCGTATTCAGGCGCATCGAAAACATCGATGTGAATTTGATCGCCAGGGCCTAAGGTATATCGGCTAGGGAGCGCTGCCTGGGCCAAATAGATAGTCTTATCCTCAGCTTGGACAGAGGGTACGACCCCGAAGGCTCCTGTGACCCCCACCATGGCAGTCAACAGCAGCACTGCTGGTCTGTGTGATAGGCCAGCCCGCCGCGATCGCCCGTGCCACAGACGACAGCCTGCCGACCAGTTTTTTCGGAGTTGATTCGAAGGGGAGTAGAGAGATAGGGTCATGGGGGGTACGCTCAACTCGAGGCAATATATCGGGGCAGTGGCCTACAGTTTCAATTTGCCGAGCTGGCGCAGGGCTGTCAGGACGCTTATCGCATCTGCCCGGTCGCTTCAGACAAGATTTGTGGCCCAAAGCCTGCCCTACCGCCGTGATTTTTTTGCGATCGCTCTGTTGCTCTGGTGCCTCGTTGTCCCGTCGCTCTATCGCCCCGTTGTCTCGCTGCTCCGGCGCTGCTGTGGGTTTGGGTTTGCGGCTGCATTGGCTCCTCTGCCCCAGGTCCTTCTGTCAACGTTCGCTGGCATTTTCGCCGGGGAAGATGATGACATCCATGGAGATTCTGGGAATGGTGAGGTTAGGACCGCTAAGGTAGATTACCTGGCCATACTATTCCCTTTGGATGAGCGTCCATTGAGTATCGACAAGTTACTATGCCTAGGGTAAAAGTCTCTATCTTTCAGTAGCGTAAAGCGTTCCTAGATCTGTCTTGGAGGCAAAAATCCAAAGCTGATTTGGTTAGCGGTCCTTAGCAGTTCGTTGTCCCCTAATTACCCCTCGTGACCCCCGGCTTATGAGTATGTCATTCGTTACCCGCCAGAAATCTGATATGGCGGATGTCACAGACAAAGTTCTTTGCTACTACGTCAACAGCAGCTCAGAGCTGCAGATACTGCGAATCCAAGGCCCTGCCGACTTCTACTTTGAGAAGGTGGCTTTTTCGCAAGAGCGATTACTTTTTGATGCGCCCCATGGGGCAGTTTTGCAGGTCTTCACCCAGAGTTCAGCAGACTTAACCCAGCAGCGCATTCCCTGTGAGCAGCTTCAGGTGCGAGAGAGTTCTGTATCAGGCTGATGCCCTGTTGTTGTGCCCGTACAGCGATCGCCCATGGTGAATTCAGCTTGGCGATCGCTAATAATGATTGAGCATATCTTTCACCACAATCTCGCGGATGAGAACCTGGCCAACGATGGCTAGGGGCAGGGCAAGAAATAGACCTAGGAAGCCGAAAAAAGCAGCGAAGCCCACCTGTGCTAGCAGGGTGAATGCTGGCAGCAGTGCCACCTGACGTCGCATGACTAGGGGCGTCAGCAGGTTGCTTTCAATTTGCTGAATGGCAACATACAGAACAATTACGGCTAGGGCTTTCCAGGGCGAGTCAATGAGAGCGATGATGGCAGGGGGAATAACGCTCAGCACGGGGCCGAAGTTGGGAATGAACGTCAGCGCTCCGGCAATGAGGGCGTTAACGAGCGCTAGCGGAACGCCCAGGATCCACAGGCCCAATCCGCTCAGCACCGTAATGACGCTCATGTTGAAAATAATGCCGATAGCCCAGCCCCCCAGAGAAGACTCGCATTGGTCCAAAATCTCATCAAAGCGATCGCGATAGGAGGCTGGGGATAGGGCGAGGAAGACGCTTCGATAGCTCAAGGGGCTTGCAAGAAGCATTATCGTCAACACAGTGACCAGAAAACTGTCCAGAACGACGCTGAGCGTGTTGGAAAAGATCGCGAAGAAATTGCCGAACAGCCTGGAAATGATCGAGCGAGGAGACTGGAAGAACTGATTGATAAACTGTCGAAAGTTGTCGGCAATCGCCTGGGGCAGGAAATCCTGGGTTTGTCTGATCCAGGCCCCGATACGCTCAATACCGATGGGAATTAGCTGGGTCAGCTGGTCAAACTGCTGGACTAGGGGCGGGACCACAATCAAAGAAAATAAGACCACCAGCAACAGGACAGTGGTGAGCACAATCAAAACGCTGAGCCATCGCTTCATGCTCACAATCCCTTGCAGGTTTTGCACGGCTTGATTGAGCGCTGTCGCCAGCACGATAGCCGTTAGAAACAGCAGCAGGATCAGGCGAATCTGCCAGAGGATATAAACACTGGCAAACAGCGCCGCAAGGCTGATCCACTGATTGAGTCGCAAATCCCGATGTCCTTTGCCGATAGAACAAATGCCGATCAACGTTAAACCGATGATCGACCAGAGCTTACCATACGCCTGGGCGACAACAGCCCGTCAGGCGAGGGATATTGACCACCGCGATCGCCTGATGGATGGGATCTCAACAACTCGAGGACGATATCAGCCGTAAGCTTATTTCGATTGAGGGATGAAACGCTTAGACAGAACGGTTAATTTGAGGAAGTGAATATTAATTTTTTAACTTAGTCGCGCCATGGCAGACCGCGCGATGTCCTCTCTCAAGGACGCTTGATCCGAGACGCTCAAACTGGGTGCCGTGGACTGGAAAGGGCAGATGGCTGCGTTTTCATCACGCAGAGCCGTAATGGACCGCGACCATACGATATTTGCGAAAGAATTTGGCTAAGGCCAGTCCATCAACGCTCCATCACTTATCTATAACGACGATAACCAAAACGATTTCCTATGGTATTAATTACGAAGTCCGCTGTCATCGCGATTGCCGCAGCTGTCAAGGAGACCTGCATCTCAATCTACATGCCGACCCATGTCGCTGGCCAAGAGACAAGGCAGGATCCCATTCGGCTCAAAAATCGGCTTGATTCGGCTCGCCAGCAGCTGCTCAGCTTGGGCCATGACGCCGATTGGATAGACGATATTCTGGCACCTGCAAACCACCTGCTGGACGATACCCAGTACGAATTTTGGGAACACCAAGGCCAGGGACTGGCAATCTTTATCGGAGAGTCTTTTTTCCAGCACTACCGCGTTGACTACTCGCTGCCTGAACAGTCTATTGTCGGCGATCGCTTCCACATCACTCCGCTGCTGCCAGTGCTGCACCAGGTGAATCGGATGCTACTGCTGTCTTTGAGCCAGAACGAAGCCCAGCTCTACGATATTTCTCCCGGTAACATCAAGCCGTTTTCGGTCGATGGGATGCCCAGCAGTTTGGAAGAAGCTCTAAAGTACGATGACCCCGAGAAGCAGCTACAGTATCACTCTCAAGGGGCACCAACTCCCAACTACCACGGTCAGGGTGTGGGCACCACAGATGAAAACCAAAAAGAGCAGATTCAGCGCTACTGCCAAAAGCTAGACCACGCAATCTGCAATGAAGCATCCGCCAATGATGCGCTGCCGTTAGTGCTCGCAGGCGTCGATTTTGTTCAAGATATCTTCCGTAGCGTCAGCAAATATCCCAATCTGGTTGCCTCCGGCATCAGCGGTAACTCTGAAACCGAAGCCCCAGGCTATCTGCAGCAGGAGGCGCGCTCTCTACTTGAGCCGCGATCGCAAGTCGCGATTCGGGAGGCCTGGAATACCTACGAACAGATGACGGGAAGCGACAAGATTGCCAACCAGCTGGGCGATATTTTAGTCGCGGCTCACCGAGGTCAGGTCGATACGCTGTTTCTCGACCCAGAGCATCCGCAATGGGGAGAATACGATCCGCAGACCGCTGAAGTTGAGCGCCATGAACAGGCCCACCCAAAGAGCAATGACCTGCTCAACCTAGCGGCGATCGCGGTATTGGGCAACAGCGGTGTGGTCTATACCAAACCCATGGCGAAAGATACTCCCGCCGCCGCCATCCTGCGCTATCCGCTGTACGCCGACCAAGCTACCAGCGCTGCGGTTCGCAGCTAATGCCCGTAGCTAATGCCCGTAGCTAACGTCCATGGGCAACGTCGATGCAGGCTTGCAGCGTTGCGTTGGTCTTGATAGCGGCGCTATCGATGTGAGTGGGCGCTGCCTGATAGCCCGCAGCCTGCAGCCTGGCAATCAGCTGCGATCGCGGCGGTAGGTTCAGATGCCCTCGCTTGCCGATGTCCTGCAGCCGCAGAAAATAGGGCGGCAGTGACGCTTCGGCGATCATTGTCTGCAGCAGCGGCGTGACATGAGACCATTGTCGAGCTTCGCTATGCAGATGCCACCGTTCCAAAGTGCTGGGCTCATGCAGTGGCCCTAGCCACAGTGGTCCGCTGAGACAGAGGGGATGATCAGCGCACCCACAGGCGACATGACCCAGCTGCCGCCATGTCACGGTTTGGTAATTGCCGCAGCGGTGGCAGTAGCCCAAAAAGCCGTAGTTTGTTTCAGTAAGGTTGGGTTTGGATTCGAGCCGCAGCAGCGTTCGGTATATGCTGCCCCAGCGCAATGACATCACTGGCGTGATGCCGAGCTGTTTGTTGGCAGCTTCCTGCAGCGATCGCCCAATCATTAGCCGCAGTGCCTGTTCATGCTTGGCCGGATGGTGACGGGCATAGGCTCCAAAGGCGCTCAGACTCTTGACGGGATAGCGGCCGCTGCTGCTGCTGCCGTCGGTGTGGGTGAGATAGAGCAATCCGCCAATTTTGGTTGCCCACAGGCTGCTGCTCAGCCAGCTGCCCGGCGCGCCAAAGGCGTCAACGTCCACCAAATCGTAATAGCGGCGCTGCTGATAGCATTCGAAAAATATTTCATTGGCGTCCCGGTGGGTCACCTGGCACTGTCCCTGAGCGATCGCCTCCTGAAGGTTGCTCGTTAGGATGGAGGCCACGTCAGGATTGCTGTCGTTCGCCCAAATTTCACTGGCCCCGCTCTCTAGCCAATACCGCAGCGATCGCACTCCACAGCCGCTCATGGCGTCCAGCACCCGCAGCTGTCCGGTCTGCTGTCCATAGTCAGCGGCGGCAAGCACCCCTAGATCTCTAGATAGGGCCGAAGATGCTCGATAGAAAGCGCTGCCGACGCGAAATCGGGCCTTCCCTTCATCTCGATAAGCTTCGGGAGCATGAGGCTGGGATCTGTGGGGCATGAAAGATAGTAGCGGCGATTTTGTCGTTGGGGGCAGGCTGCGGTTAAAGCTCATCAAAATCTATCGCGATGGAGAGGCGAAGTCATGCAGCCTCCCTCTACTGTATGTCCAAGCGCAACGAGAAACAGCGCCTAACCGCCCTCAAGCTTTAGTTCATAACGATGCCACAAGAGAGATCAGACTCCACGCCCAGCTCCAATCCGGTTTTGGATTTATTTGGTGGCGCTGCTGAAACGATAGGTGATGTTTCAAAAATGGCAACAGAGTGGGCCGAAGGCGCATCCACTATGCTGCAAGAGCTGTTAGAGAAAACCACTGTGACAGCAGGGGATTGGGCAACGGCAACGCGAAACAACCCTGTGGTGCAATCTATTGAGAAAGTGCCTGGCCTGAACCTCCTGCCCAAGATCCTGGGCGATGTCGATGCTGATGACGTGGCGAAGGAAATCGCCGAACTCAAGCAGAAATATCCCACCGAAACGCCAGATGAACTGGCCCATCGCATCATTGTTGACACCACTATTCAGGCGGGGACAGTGGGGCTACTCACTAATATTGTGCCTCCCTTGGCATTGACCCTTTTTGCGGTCGATGTGGCTGCCATTACCAAGCTGCAGAGTGAAATGGTTTACCGCATTGCCGGAGCCTATGGCCTCCCCCTTGGTCATGCCGCTCGCAGAGGCGAGGTTCTTGCCATCTTTGGTCTGTCTTTTGGCGGTTCTGGTGCTTTGAAGACAGGGCTGGGATTTGTTGAGCTCATTCCCGGTATCGGCGCGGTCGTTGGTGCAACCTCAAACGCTAGCCTCATCTATGTTTTGGGTCAGGTTGCGTCTCAGTTCTACAAGGCAAAGGCAGAAGGCAATACCATCAGTGCTGCCGAAATGCGGCGGGATGGCGATATATACCGAGAGCAGGTCACCGCTCAGCAGGCGATCATGGACCAGGTGCTGACCCATATGGTCGTCATTAGCTACCCCGATCAAGCTAAGTCAGACCTACTTCCGGTCTTGGAAAAACTCTCCCTCGCCTCAACTCCAGAGGATTTGGAGGCGCTACCGCCCGTTGACGAGTTGCTCACCCAGCTTCAGTCTGACTTTGCTGAACCCCTCGCGATCCAATGCTATAAAATTGCCCTCAGCACTGGCGATATTTCTCCGGCAGAGAAGACCATGCTAGACAAGATCACAGACCGGTTTGGGCTATCCCCTGAAGCCTGTCGCAGCGCGGCGGCGACCGGTATGCCCAACCCATCGTCCTAAACCAAAGCTAGCGCACCCCAAAGCTAGCGCACTAATGCTTCGACGTCTGGTGCCTTAACCGGCAGGGCAGCGGTCAGTACTTCAACCCCTTCCGCTGTGACGAGCAGGTCATCCTCAATCCGAATGCCTCGGACATCGGCAAATTGCTCCAGTCGAGCCCAATTCACCACCCGGCGATAGCGCGATCGCCGATCTGGGTCATTTAAGATGGCGGGCACTTGGTAAAATCCGGGTTCAATGGTGACCGCCATTCCCGCTTGAATCGCACGATCCAGCCGCAGGTAGCCCAATCCAAACCTTGGACTGCGGCATCGGCCCGATGCATATCCTGCCAAATCCCCCAGATCTTCCATGTCATGGACATCGAGCCCCAGCAGGTGGCCGACGCCGTGGGGAAAAAATAGAGCATGGGCATCTTGCTCTAGTAGGGTGTCCACTTGACCTAGTAAAATCCCTAGATCGACCAACCCCTCGGTCAAAGTGCGACAAGCTTGCCAATGAATATCGCGGTACTCTGTGCCGGGAGAGAGGGCAGCGATGGCGGCATCATGGGCCGCTAGCACAACGTCGTAAACGTCGCGCTGCGTTGAAGAAAAGCGACCAGATACAGGCCAGGTCCGGGTCACGTCCGAGGCCCAACCCAGCTCCGTTTCCGCACCGACATCCGCCAGCAGCAGATCCCCAGAGCACAGAGCATTGTGATACCGCTCATTGTGTAAGACTTCGCCCTGCACCGTCACAATGCTGTTATAAGCCGGGGTCATATCATGGCTCAGAATAACGCCTTCCATTGCGCCACGCACGTCGGCTTCACGGACAGCCTGTTGAGTACAGGCCATTCCAGCTTTGTGGGCCGCCACCGTCACCGCTACCGCTCGGCGAATCTCTGCTAGGGCGTATTCGTCATGGATAAGCCGTAGCTCGACGACAGCAGCGGCAAGGGTTTGGTCATTAGGAGTCGGCTCTGAGTCTATCGACCGCCCCAAGGCTAGGGCCTGGTCGTAGCGCATCTGCGCATCTTGCACTTCCAATGTGGCGATCGCCTGACCCTGAGTCAGATGGTGAGTCAAGTCTCCTAGGGGATAGGCCCCGTCGGCACCGATAGTTTCGGCGATCGTGTCCCGCGTAGCCCCGCTACCATGCCATAAAGCGCTGCTAGGAGGAGCATCGTCCATAAATAGAATGAGTCGGCCCTGGTGGAGATAAATAGCTGCGTTGTGCAGCGGCAACCCCGCAAAGTATAAAAAATGGCTGCTGGCCCGAAAGGGGTAGCGATTAGCCGGAAAATTTCGTGGCGTGGGGCGACCAGACCACAGCACGGCGGGGTAGTGAAACCGCTGTGCTAAGCGCTCTCGACGGCGCAGCAGGGCGGTACTGAAAGAGAGATTGGAGGGCAGCTCAGGGGCTAAAACCATGACCTAGACTATCTAGACTGTAGAGATTTCATTCTGATACGGGCTCAAGTCAGGGGGCGGTACTCGAACCCTGGGGCGACCCCGTTGTCACTATGGTGCGGCTAGATTGCTCTGGCTCCAAGCAGCTGGCCCCGCTGCGGCAGGCTGTTCTAGAGGAATCAGCAGAGGGCAACAGGGGCATCGAGTCGCGCATCAGCCACAGGGTTGTGCTGCCCAATATCATCACGGTTCCCACGAGGGCACTCAGCAAGAACTGCACCTGGGAGCGCAGCCGCCGAATCTCTTGACTGGACTGCTCCATGCGCATATGGTCGGCAGAGCGCACGGTAGCAGGCAAGGCTGACCACTGGTGAGAATCTGTGGGTGGGGCCTGCTCTAGCTGCTCTAGCTGCTCTAGCTTGATGTCCTCTGCTTGGATATCCTGCATCAGCTGCGGTAAGAGCTGCCCTGAGGTCACTTTTTTATATAGCCAATTGGTCACCAGGGCGGGACATTTTTGCCTAAACCAGATAAACCCAACGACCCTGAACAGAGGCTTCATGCGGGGTGCGATCGCTTTGGTAACGCGGTTCAGAGGGCGCAGAGTAAGCTTTTGATCTATGACGTCAGCAGACCCAATGTCATAGAGGCGGTCAAGAATCAGCTTCACCATGGGCTCTTGATCTCTAAAGATAGCCTCCAGCAGCAGCGCTACGTCATGCATGCATTCGGCCTGCATTCGCTTTTGCTTGAGAGATTTATCAGTGATGATGTTGGGTCGGTTGGGGCTCACAGCGGCCTCTGTCGCTATCGCTACGCAAAATGCGATCGCCTGGCACAATCGCTCTACGCTAAATTGACCATATCATACCCAAACGTGGGCCGACATTGGTCAATCGACTGAACCAGGCTAGCTTGGCCTTGACCCATTGGCCTCATAGCGGCTGGTTTGACGCCT